>ERZ773269.160-NODE-160-length-76771-cov-12.233432_pt1 | contig 76771 bp, 66 predicted proteins | sample MGYA00511958_ERZ773269 | MGnify/ENA primary metagenome ERZ773269 (study PRJEB29015, sample SAMEA2737761) | human gut metagenome | biome: human gut; feature: human-associated habitat; material: faeces | place: China | collected 2012 ... | reverse complement strand
TCATACCTTGGTAGCTTAAATAATCAATTTTGTCTAACTTTTTTGTTGCACTTCAAATCCTTCATACTGGCTGGTAAGTATTTCAGCTTGAGCAGTTTCGTAAACACGGGTTAGATCATGTTGATAACCACAGAAATGAATGTAATGGTCAGCACCTTGATGATTAACGATCTTTTTAAGTTCGTTCGCTGTTTGATAATTATTCCAACCATCAGAATAGCCGTAGATCTCTAATTGTACTTTAGGGAAATCCTTATGAAGGCGAATGATAACATTAATTAGTTGATCGAGTTGTTTAACCTTTGTAAGACGAGCAACAGCGATAAAATGACCAGCCTGCCGTTGGGTCGCCGGAATATCTTTTTCAAGTTGTGCTTGACTAAGGAAGGTTACCGGAAGATCAAAGCTCATATTGGTATTGAAACGTCGACTTGCATCAGTTGCTTCGCGCTTTGTTGATGAGATCAGTCCAGTTAATTGTCCTTGATTTAGCATTTCACTAATGGGCTGGTAAACAGGTGAGATCTCGCTGTTACTTTGCCCATCTTGGGTAAATGCGGAATGAAAAACTTGGTAACGGCGCGGTGAGGTCCGCATTAACCGAAAGGCAGCTAATGTCACGTCAGAACGATCGTTAATTAACAGTGCGTCAGGATCATCAGTAACTAACTGATCAAGAAAGTATGCGCGGAATTCGTTTTGGTTATCAAATTGTAATTCTTGATTCTTATCAACTAATTGGATCAGAGTAAGGACGGGGACGTTTCCCTGACCACCACGATAATGATAAGTTATTTTGACTGCTCCTGACTGGTCATAGTATTGTCGACAAACTAGCCGGGCGCGATCTTCAAAGAATTCGGTATAAGTTTTACAGCCACAATCATAGTAATCACGTCGATCAGTAAACCCATACTGATCTAAATAATCGACATAGTAAAGACGGTTATTATCTTGATTTACTCTAATTCTGACTTTCCCATTGCGTTCAGCCTGGTTGCCTTTTACCTGATAGCCTGGAACATTTAAAATTTGCTTAATAAGGGATTGATCGAAGTTCGGCTCCATATGATAAGAAAGTCGTTGGTAAAATTGGAAAAGATTAATTACCCGTCCGCTAGTACCTAGCTTGTTCTCCGCATCAAGATGAGCAAAATTATAATACATGGTTACAATTTTAGCTGGTTGATGAAGGTAATCAAAAATTTGGAGTCGCTTAACTTGAGCTAGTTCAATTGCTGAAGTTTTGATGTCTTCACGGCTAGTGATGAAGTAATTCATAATTATGCCTTTCGTTTTAGACCATTTTAACAAAAAAACTGGAAGTTAACTCTTAAATTCAGAATAGTCATCCCGAATAATAAAGTTAACTTCCAGTATTCAACTAGGCATCCATTACAACTAGCTTATTGCCGTTAACCTGATCATCAGTGAGCTGGCAAGAATGAAGGTTAAAGTCGTTGTAAAGGTTATAGTAGTAAGTCTTGGTCTTGGCGGAGTAGCAAGCGGTATAAACGGTGTACTCATACTTTCCCTTAACGTTAACAACGCTTCCTTTAACCATAGCGACAGCTTTAAGAATGTTGAAGAATTTTGCTACGTTTGCAGTTTCACCTTCAACTGTAGGATAGTTAGCATTTAAATATGCAGCCTTAACAAACCGTGATGCTGGAACGCTGTCACCAGGGAGACCGATGCTTCCAGTCCCAACACCCAGTGGAATGATATTTTGCTTTGTCCAGGTCTGTGGCTTAGCATCATGAGGAGTTAAGCCAGTGTAATTACAAAGATTAGTCATTTGCCATGCAAAGTCAGGACTGTTAGTGAGGACTCCTAGATGGTTTTCAAATACACGTAAACCATATTGTCGTGATTGTTCAAGGACGATGGCTTCGTGCTGATCACTGATAAGCCAGTGAAGTGGAGCAACCGGAAGTGAGTCAATAAGGGCCTTATTAACCAAGTTAACGTTCTTAAGTGCTTGCTTGACTTCTGCAACTGACGAAAATTCTTGGGTGACCCACATCATTAGTTCATAAGGAGCGAGGTTAGTTTTACCATCAACCGGACCGTCACTAAATTGAGCATAGTGAGGGAAATTCAGACCAGCAATGCACAGCCCATCTTCATTACAGCAGTCAAAGTATAGTGGGTAATCATCCATGACGATTCCCATCCCGATCGTGGCTTTAACGGTTTTACTATCGTCTAAGAACTTATACGGAAGCGGATAGTTACGAGGAGTGATGATTAACTTTTTACCGTAATCAATTCCGACATCTAAGTTTCGTCCAAAATATAAATTTCCTTCTGGATCAGTAAATCTTAAACCTGTACACATATTAAAGACCTCCATTAATTAGTTTCTTTATGACTAGCTATATATTGTTTCTGGTAACGCTTGATCCGAACAACGGCAAAGACTAAGAGGATGAAGCCGATAATGACGAATGCCATCATAAAGTACCAAGCAACGGTAAAGTTGGCTTTTCCCTTGATGATGCCGAAAAGGGGAGCACCGATAGCGTATCCAATGGCATAAGCTAAACCAATATATCCAAGCATGACCCCTTGTTCACGAGAACCGAACAGATCCTTTGCCATGAATGCTGGTCCTGACATATAGCTGAAAACAGCCAATCCACAGAATATCGCATATGCAATTCCGGCAACTTTACTGATGTGGGCACCGAATGGTTGATGACTAACGAAAATCATCATGGCAATAGAAAGAACGTACATACAACCTGCGTATGCCATTGACTTTGCCGTTCCGAGTTTATCGAAAAGAATTCCGCCAGAAACGTTACCGATTAGACAACCAATTAAGCCGACTTCAGTTAGGGAAAGCTTAGTATCAAGGAATGCAGCGTAATCTTCATTTAATGAGGCCAAACCGAGACCGATAATTAAGAAGCCGAGACTAAATACCCAAAATTCTTTCATTTTAAGAACTTCTTTACCAGTCCAACCTTGGAATTCCTTGGCTTTCTTTTCGGCAGCGGCAGCTTTCCCCGCTTTAATTTCAGCTTCCGAAACAACTTCTTCGTCTTTCTTTGGCGTCCGAATAAAGCAAGCAATAATTACACCGGTAATTAGCAAAGCGATGGCGAAGTAGAAGAATGGGGCCATTGAAAGTAAGTGACCAGTTTTAGTATTTCCTGTCATATAATGCTTTAAAATTCCCTGAGTAACTGGCTGTAAGAAAATGTTACCGATTGAGCCACCACAAAAGGCAATTCCTAAAGCAGCACCCCGGCCCTTTAGTGGGAACCAGTGATTAATAACCCACGGAACCCCTTGACCGGAGAAGAACGTTGAACCAATCATACAAACAATCGCTGCCGTATAAAAACCAGAAAGCTTGGTACTAAAGCCAAAGATAACGTAGGCTAATGCAGATAAGGCAATCCCGATAATATACATTAACCGAAAGTTAAACTTTTGCAGGCCTTTACCAATAAATGGTGAGGTAATTGAAGCGGCAACCGCCCCAAAAGTGAAAATTAGGGTATAGGAAGCAAGTGTAAAGTGAAATGTGTTAACCAATGGGTGAATAAATAGTGGCTGAATATTTTGGGCAATCCCATAAGGAATGGCCTGAGTTAGCATACATAGGAAGACCATGAAATATTTATAGGCGTTGCTAACTGTCCGTGTAGGATGGTTCGCCGTTGATGATGAACTAGGCAATTTAATTCCTCCTTTATGCATTAGAACTAATGGTTACCGTTAATAAGTTCTTTCTGACGATGCTTTATTTTGACAGCAGCAGAAACAAGCAACAGGAAACCAATAACAACAAAGATCATCATTACACACCATGCAACTGTAAAATTAGCGCTATCACGGATCATTCCGAAAAGAGGTGCGCCAACCGCAAAACCAATTGCATAGGCTAAACCAATATATCCAAGCATAACCCCCTGTTCTTTGGCACCAAAAAGATCCTTGGCCATAAAGGCAGGTCCTGACATATAACTAAAGACTGCTAATCCAGTGAAGATGGCATAGCCACATCCCGCAATCATATTCATCTTATTACCGAAGGAGAGAAAACTAATAATAATCATCATTAAAATAGCTAGGACATACATTACTCCGGCGTAAGACATTGATTTAGCGGTACCAAATTTATCAAAGAGGATCCCACCGGTGATATTACCAATTAATCCCCCGACACCGTACATTGATCCAATTAGACCAACCTTTGTAAGGGTCAACTTAGTATCAAGGAAGGCAACGTAGTCTTCGTTAAGTGAGGCTAAACCAAGGCCGATAATCAAGAAACCAATACTGAAGATCCAGAATTCTTTCATCCGAATAACTTCCTTACTTGTCCAGCCTTGAAATTCACTGGCCTTTTTCTTTGCTGCGGCTTCTTTACCAGCTTTAATTTCGGCTTCCGAAACAACTGTCTCATCTTTCTTTGGTGTTCGAATAAAGAAAGTAATAATTAAACCAACAATTAATAACATTCCAGCAAAGTAGAAAAATGGAGCCATGGAAATTAGGTGACCAGTCTTTGCATTACCAGTCATGTAGTGACTAAGAAGATTTTGGGTAATTGGCTGCATAAAGATATTACCGATTGAACCACCACAAAAGGCTACTCCTAACGCAGCACCACGACCTTCAAATGGAAACCAGTGGTTAATAACCCATGGCACACCTTGACCGGAATAGAATGTTGAACCAATCATACAGAGAATTCCAGCAGCGTAAAACTCGGGAAGCTTAGTGCTGATTCCAAAAACAACGTAAGCCAATGCTGATAAGATGATCCCAATAAGATACATCAGCTTAAAATTGAATTTTTCTAAGCCTTTACCAATAAATGGCGAGGTAAACGAAGCAGCCACCGCTCCAAAGGTAAAAATTAACGTGTATGAAGCTAACGTAAAATGAAAAGTATTAACGATTGGGTGTACAAACAATGGTTGAATTGTTTGTGCTACTTCATACGGAATAGCTTGAGTTAACATACAAAGAAAAACCATAAAGTATTTATACTTTTTGCTAACAACGATCTCATCAGATCGTTTGGTAGCATGATCAATCATTTTTTTCTCCTCCCATCATCTTAATCTACAACAAATATCACTTATATTATCAAACGATGTACGAAATAAATCAATTAAAACGAAATAGTATTATATCCTACAAAAAATAAATAATAGTTATACGTTTATCAAAAAATCTAGCTCTTTTTCGATTTTAATAATAAAGTGTTAGAGTTAGTGGTATGATTAATTATCTATTCAAAAAAGCAATTAATAGGGGAGAAAAGCATGGATAAGATGAGAGGGCATAAAATAACGTTATTTTCCGCTGTGATGTTAGCCCTAAATTCGTTAATTGGTTCTGGATGGTTATTTGGTGCCGGAACCGCTGCTAAAGTTGCCGGACCAGCGGCCATTATTTCATGGATTATTGGTGCAGTAATTATAATTAGCATTGCATTGACCTATGTTGAATTAGGAGCAATGTTTCCAGAAAGCGGGGGGATGAGTCGCTATGCACAGTATAGTCATGGCTCACTGCTGGGGTTTGTTGCCGCTTGGGCTAACTGGATTTCATTGATTACCCTTGTTCCAATGGAAGCAGTTGCATCAGTTCAATATATGAGTTCATGGCCGTGGTCGTGGGCTAATTGGACGCATCATTTTGTTAGCGGGGGAAATATTACTTCAATGGGGATGTTTGTTGTATTCATCTTTATGGTAATTTTTACCTTGATTAACTTTTGGTCTGTTAAATTAATGACCCGGTTTACAAATTTGATTTCAGTTTTTAAAATTTTGTTGCCAACCTTAACGATTATTATGTTGATTATCAGCGGCTTTCATACTGAGAACTTTGGTCATAACATTCAGACGTTTATGCCATATGGAAGTCGTTCGATTTTTGAAGCGGCAGCAGTATCAGGGATCATTATGTCCTATGATGCTTTCCAAACAGTTATTAATATGGGTGGTGAAATGGTGAACCCCCATAAGAATATTGTCCGGGGAGTCCTCATCTCAATGTTGATAACCGCTGCAATTTATATCATGCTTCAAGTAGCATTTATCGGTGCAGTTAGTCCTGCTTCACTAGCAAAGAGCGGCTGGCATGGGATTAACTTTGCGTCACCATTTGCTGATATTGCAATTCTATTGAGCTTGAATTGGCTAGCGATTCTCTTATACATGGATGCGTTTGTTTCACCATTTGGGACAGGAGTTGCGTTTGTGGCAACGGCATCTCGAGCATTGGCCGCAATGACCCATACTGGACACTTACCAAAATGGCTTGGTCGGTTAGAGCGACGTTATATGATTCCACGGTTTGCTATGGTAGCGGATCTGATTTTAGCCACGATTTTAGTAAATGTCTTCAGAAATTGGAGCTTATTGGCAACGGTCATCACCGGTTCAACTCTGATCGCTTACTTAACCGGGCCAGTAACGGTGATTTCTTTACGAAAAATGGCACCAGACTTAAAACGGCCGTTTGCACCTAACTATATGAAGTGGCTAGCACCATTTGCATTCGTGGTAACGGGATTGGCGATTTATTGGACAATGTGGCCAACAACAGTTCAGGTAATCTTTGTGATTGCGCTTGGCTTACCGATTTATCTCTACTATGAATGGCGCTATCAAAAGACAAACTGGCGTCAGCAGCTGAGAAGTGCCGCTTGGTTAATTTGTTATATGGCCTTTATTTCCTTAATTTCTTACGCGGGAAGTGAGGGCTTTGGTGGTCAAAACTGGATTCCGTACCCGTTTGATTTCATTGTGATTATCCTTGTTTCCTTATTCTTTTATGCCTGGGCAGTCAACAGTCGAATGACTAAAATAGATCCAGTAGCAAAGAAAGTGAATGAGCGACTTAAAGAAAAATAGACAATCAGTAGTAATTACGTCTTGTTTTAGCGATTGCAAAGTAGTTAAAATAATTGTATTATTGTTCAGTTATCCGAAATCGATTAAACGATTACATTCCATGAATACTGGGAGGATAGTATGTGGCGTTATATTAAACGAGTTTTAATTGGGAAACCTTTGAAAACTTTGGATGAGGGACAAACTCACCTAACTAAATTCAAAGCATTAGCGATGCTGTCATCCGATGCAATTTCGTCAGTTGCTTATGGGCCAGAACAGATCACGACGGTTTTAGTAACCTTATCTGCAATGGCAATGTGGTACTCGATTCCAATTGCCGCAATTGTATTATTGCTGTTATTGGCAATTACTCTTTCGTATCAACAGATTATTCGTGCGTACCCAAGTGGTGGTGGTGCCTATGTTGTTGCCACCCGAAATTGGGGAAGCAATGGTGGACTATTTGCCGGGGGATCGCTTTTGGTTGACTATATGTTAACCGTGGCGGTTTCTACGACATCAGGAGTGGAAGCAATTACTTCTGCAATCCCGGCACTTTACCGGTTCTCAGTTCCAATTGCAATTGTTATCGTTCTCTTAATTATGTTCATGAACTTGCGGGGAATGAGTGAAAGTGCCAATTTCCTGACAATTCCGGTTTACTTTTTCGTAATTATGATTTCTGTAATGATTCTGTGGGGTGCCTATAATATAATCACGGGTCAAGTTCATTACCAAGCACCTGCTGATTATGGAACTCCAGTTACCGGAATGACATTTGTTCTGTTCGTTCGGGCATTCTCTGCTGGTTCATCTTCATTAACCGGGGTTGAAGCGGTAAGTAATGCTGTCCCGAACTTTAATAAACCAAAGGAAAAGAATGCTTCGGTTACTCTAGCAATTATGAGTACGATCCTGGCAATCTTCTTCATTGCAATTATCTTCTACGGCTTTTACTTTGGAATTGTTCCTAATAAACGGACTACCGTGCTTTCGCAAATTGGCCTTGCCGTATTTGGCGGCCATGGGATTGGCTTTTACCTTCTTCAATTATCAACGGCAATGATCCTTGCTGTTGCTGCTAATACAGGGTTTTCTGCTTTCCCAATCCTTGCTTTTAACATGGCCAAAGACAAGTATATGCCCCATGCATTTATGGATCGTGGAGATCGTCTCGGTTATTCTAATGGAATTATCTCGTTGGCGGTTGGCGCAATGATCCTAATTTTGATCTTCCATGGACAAACTAACATGCTGATTCCGCTTTATGCCGTCGGGGTCTTTGTTCCGTTTACACTATCTCAATCTGGGATGATCATTCATTGGTTCCGTGAACGGGAAGGTCTATGGCTAGGGAAGGCGTTTATTAATCTTGTCGGAGCGTTAATTTCACTGGCATTAGTTCTTGCATTATTCTGGCAGCACTTTGGTAATGTTTGGCCGTACTTAATTATCATGCCGCTATTGCTTTACATGTTTCATGCAATTCACCGTCACTATATAAAAGTTGCCAAACAATTACGGGTTGCCGAAAAGACAAAGGTGCAGTTACATGATTATGATGGCGCAACTGTTATTGTTTTAGTTGGGAACGTTACGCGAGTTACTCGGGGAGCAATTAACTATGCGCGTTCCATTGGTGATTACGTGATCGCAATGCACGTTTCGTTTGATGAAAATCCAGGCAAAGAGCATAAGACTGCTAATGAATTTAAGGCTGAATTTCCAGATGTTCGTTTTGTTGATATTCATTCATCGTATCGGTCAATTGCTAAGCCAACTTTGCGGTTTGTAGATGTGATTGCTAAAAGGGCAGCTGCCCGTAACTATTCAACGACTGTTTTAGTTCCGCAATTTATCCCTAAACACCCATGGCAGCTTGCTCTTCATAACCAGACTAGTGTTCGGCTACGGACGGTTCTTAATTCTCGGCAGAATATTGTTGTTGCAAGCTACAATTATCATTTACATGAGTAGGCGTAAATTGAATAATTTTGCTGGTGAATACTAATAAGTTCAGGGACAGTTTTCAATGTTATAAAAAAGGTTGGCTTGAAATTTCCCGGGAAATTATTTACGGGGTGGATAACGTGAGAAAAAGAAATATCGTCTTGGGCTTGTTGTTTGCTGTTGGTTTATTTTTAATGGGCGGCTTTAGCCTTGACCAATTGGGCTTTCATTCTGATTTGATTGGAATTTTAGGGACCTTTCTCTTAATTGGTTCCTATATTGGCTTTAATTGGTCGAAATTAAAAAGTGGTGATCACAAAACAAGGGTGGTCACCACATGGGTTATTATTCTATTACTGCTTATTGTTATTCTTAATGTAATCGAAACGGTATTAAGCTAGTTAGTAAGATAAGGGATCTCGTGCTCACGCGAGGTTCCTTTTTTGATCGTTAATTGATCGTTGAAACGGTTGATTAGTAACTTAGTGAAAGCGGCAACTTGATCCTCATCAACATAGATGCTTGTTTGAACCGTAGCACCAAATTGTTCATCAGCAACCTCAATCTGATGCTCTTTTAAATAATGGAGAAGGGAATCATGTTGTGCATAACTAACCGTAATTTCAAGGATCGCCTGGGTAACTAATTGGACCAATCCCGCTTTGTGAATCGCGTTGGTGGTGGAGTTGCTATAAGCGCGAATAAGGCCTCCAGCTCCTAGCTTGATTCCGCCAAAATAACGGGTAACAACGGCGACCACGTTATGAATCTTAGCTAATTGAAGTGATTCCAAAATTGGCACACCAGCTGTTCCGCTAGGTTCACCGTTGTCACTTTCTCGTTGAATTTGGTCACGATCGCCGACCATGTAGGCATAGCAGTTATGAGTTGCCTTCCTGTTTTCGGTACTAACCTGGTTAATGAATTGTTGGGCTGCTTCATCGGAGGTTACCCGGGCAATTGAACATATAAAACGAGACTTTTTGATGATCATCTCATTGCTAGTGCTTTTAGAGATAGTGAGAAAGGGTTCTGACATTAATTATTACTCCTTTGGTGAATTCTTGGCTTTTTCCCGTATTAACTTAGTGGGAGGGATCAGAATGGATATTAGTGAATTATACGGGCGACGAGTATTATGCCCGCAAGTAGAACGATTACCAATTGATGGTTCGCAAATCCAAACTTTACCAACGCTGAAAGTAGGAAAAAAGACAATAACCTGTTTACGTTGCGGGACGATAACAAATAAGCAGCTTACTGCAATGCCTAATCAGCAATACTATTGCCCACAATGCGTTACATTAGGACGGGTGTCAACTCTTGATAAATTTTACCATGTTCCAGAACCAAATCAATTTGAAGTTCCTCAGCGGATTTTAACGTGGGCGGGACAATTATCACCATTGCAGACTAAGGCATCGGTAATGATAAAAGAACGGATGGGTCAACATCGTCATCAGTTGTTATGGGCAGTTACTGGTGCAGGGAAAACAGAAATGATTTTTGCCGGAATTGCTGCAGCGCTGAAACGAGGCGAACGGGTTGCAATTGCATCACCACGGGTTGATGTTTGCCTGGAGCTATACCCTAGGCTCCAGGTGGCTTTTGCTGATTTTTCAATTGCTCTTCTTCACGGGAGAGAGTCACAGAAATATAAGTATCGTCAGCTGACAATTTGCACAACTCACCAGTTGTTACGCTTTTACCATGCCTTTGATAATTTAATTATCGACGAGGTTGATTCTTTTCCGTATGCTGCCAATTCGGCGTTGCTTTTTGCTACTAAGCAGGCAGTTAAGAAGAATGGCGGTATATTGTTTATGACAGCGACTCCTGGTAAAAAGTTGATTCGCCAAATTAACAAGAAAAAATTAATGGTTAGTTATCTTCCACTTCGTTATCACGGCAACCTACTTCCTCAAATCAAGATTTTCTTAACATCTGATTGGCGGAAACAGCTGCAAAGAAAGCGACTCCCTAACAAACTCCTGAATGAGTTAATGAAAACACTAGCTAATTACCGGTGTCTTTTGTTTGTTCCGCATGTTTCAGATCTCCAACCAACTTTTTTGTGTTTACAAGAAGCTTTAACTGATAAGAAATTTACTACCGTCCATGCTGCTGATCCCAAACGGCTAGAAAAAGTTCAGCAAATGCGGGAAGGAAAGTATGAATTCTTAATTACTACCTCAATCTTAGAACGGGGGGTTACTTTTCCAGAAATTGACGTTTTTGTTCTTGGTGCTGATGATCCGATCTTCTCATCGTCAGCACTGGTTCAGATTGCAGGACGAGCAGGACGTTCGGTTAGTCGACCGACCGGTAAAGTGATGTTTTGGATTCAGTCGTATAGTCGTCAAGTCCGGGAAGCCCAGCGACAAATTGCCTATATGAATAGGAAAGGGCGGCGTTTACTTCATGGTTAATTGTCTGCTTTGTAACCGTTCGTTAACAAAAAAATTAACGATTAGTGAGATCGTTTTTCCTGGCCCAATTAGGGAACAGGTAGTTTGTAAAGTTTGCTTTCAAAAATTTGATCGTTATTCTAGTAAGGACGTTTGTCGAGGGTGTGGTCGTGAGAATGAGGGGGAGTTATGCGCTGATTGCCAAAGATGGCAGCAACAATATGGGTGGTATTTAAGTCATCGGCCACTTTTTCATTATAACCAGGCAATGAAGGAGTTTATGCAACAGTATAAATTTCAAGGACAGTATCATTTACGAGCGGTTTTTCAGCAATCTTTGCAGACAGTAATTAACCAGATGGATTATGACCTTTTAATTCCGATCCCGGTCACTAATCATACGATGAGGACACGAGGCTTTAATCAGGTAACGGGATTGTTAGAAAATATTCGGTATACAGAATTGATAAAGCATCGTGAAAAGCAGAAAGTAGCTCAATCAAAGAAAGATCGTCAATCACGGCTCAAAGCCAAGCAGCCATTCTTTCTTAATAAAAGGATTAGTTTACAAGGACAACAGATCGTTCTGGTTGATGATGTTTATACCACTGGACGGACTTTATATCATGCTGCAGAACTTTGCTACCAGAATGGTTGTAAGCGTGTCCAAAGCCTTTCGCTTGCTCGTTAAAAAAATCTAAATATTATCCTGATCCATTTGTTAAATAGTATTAACTACACTATAATATAGTTAAGGATATGAGAAGAGTGGTCCTTCTGATACCAGATCAAGCAAAGTGCTTGAACTGAAAGGAGAAATTACTATGTTAAAGTTCAATATTCGTGGTGAAAACATCGAAGTAACTGATTCAATTCGTGATTATGTGGTAAAACGGATTAATAAGTTACAAAAGTTCTTCGAAGATAACGTAGAAGCAACAGCCCATGTGAACTTAAAAGTTTATCCTAACCGTACTTACAAGGTAGAAGTTACTATTCCATTACCATACCTTACATTACGGGCCGAAGAAACTTCTAATGACATGTACGGTAGTGTTGACCTCGTTACCGATAAGCTTGAACGGCAAATTCGGAAGTACAAGACTAAGGTTAACCGTAAGTCCCGTGAAAAAGGCTTCAAGAACTTAGAATTTGTCCCAACCGATGACGACGCTGAAAGTCAAGATGACTTGAAGATTGTGCGGACAAAGCAAATCTCACTCAAACCAATGGATCCAGAAGAAGCAGTTCTCCAAATGGATATGCTTGGACATGACTTCTTTGTTTTCCAAGATGCTGAAACTGACGGAACCAGCATTGTTTACCGTCGTAAAGATGGCCGTTACGGTTTAATTGAAGCTGAATAATAAAATATTAAGTAGACTGGTGAAAAACCAGTCTTTTTTATTTTTTGGCTAATGCTTTAAGCGATATAGCTAAAAAGTTAAGCTTCCTCAAAATAACAAACTCTCAAGTTGCCCTTGTCGAGAGAATTTGTTATCAACCGGAAGCTTTTTAAGACTTCACGGTTTGCTGGCTCGCACTCTAACCCGAAACGTGTTAGAATATTAAGGTTAGAATATAAATTAAAATTGGCTTGAGTAGTTGCTAAATCTCAAGTTAAAATTTAAAAACGTTAATTAGGAAGGACGCTTTTATGGCTAACATTCTAAAAAAATGGATTGAAAGCGATCGTCGTGAACTGCGACGGATTAATAAGATCGCTAATAAAGTTGAAAAATATGCTAAGCCAATGGCGGCACTATCAGATGATGAATTAAAAGCTAAGACTGATGAGTTTCGTGCACGCTACAAAAAAGGTGAAGATTTGGACCACATGTTACCGGAAGCCTTTGCGGTAGCACGTGAAGGAGCCAAACGAGTCTTAGGGCTTTACCCATTCCATGTTCAAATTATGGGGGGAATTGTTCTTCATGAAGGGAATATTGCCGAAATGAAGACCGGTGAAGGTAAAACATTGACTGCTACCATGCCTGTTTACTTAAACGCAATTAGTGGCAAGGGTGTTCACGTTATTACAGTTAACGAATACTTATCAAAACGTGATGCTACTGAAATGGGCCAGCTCTACAATTGGTTGGGCTGCAGTGTTGGTGTCAATAATTCCGAGATGTCGCCCGATCAAAAGCGTGAAGCATATAAAGCTGATATTATGTACTCCACTAATAGTGAGATTGGTTTTGACTATCTTCGTGATAACATGGCCGTTTATAAAGAAGACCAGGTACAACGAGGATTAAACTACGCTCTTGTTGATGAGGTGGATTCAATTTTAATTGATGAAGCGCGGACTCCATTGATTATTTCTGGTCCAGGAACAGGAACATCAAAACTTTATAAGCAAACTGATCGGTTTGTTAAGACGTTAAAGAACGAGGTTGATTATAAGGTCGATCTTGAATCAAAGACGGTTGCCTTAACCGATGAAGGAATTCAAAAAGCTGAAAAGTACTTTAACTTAAAGAATCTGTATGATCCAGAAAACACTGCATTGACCCACCACTTGGATCAAGCATTGCGTGCTAACTACATTATGCTTCTGGATAAGGATTACGTGGTTTCTGATGGGGAAGTTTTGATCGTTGATTCATTTACCGGACGGGTAATGCAAGGACGACGGTTCTCTGATGGTCTTCACCAAGCAATTGAAGCTAAGGAAGGCGTTCAAATTCAAGAAGAGAACAAGACTATGGCTAACATTACTTACCAAAACTTGTTCCGGATGTACAACAAGCTTGCGGGGATGACTGGTACTGCTAAGACTGAGCAAGAAGAATTCCGTGAGATTTATAACATGGAAACAATCACCATCCCAACTAACAAGCCAGTTCAACGGAAGGACGAACCTGACTTGCTTTATCCGACATTGCAGAGTAAGTTTGCCGCGGTAGTTAAGCGGATCAAGAGTCTTCACGAAAAGGGACAGCCAATCCTAGTTGGTACTGTGGCTGTTGAAACTTCAGAATACCTTTCCCACTTACTGGATCAAGAACATATTCCGCATGTTGTCTTGAATGCGAAGAACCACGCAAAGGAAGCTGATATCATTAAGAATGCTGGTCAGCGAGGTGCGGTTACAATCGCAACGAACATGGCTGGACGGGGGACCGATATTAAACTTGGCCCTGGCGTCCGTGAATTAGGCGGACTTGCTGTTATTGGTACCGAACGACATGAATCACGACGGATTGATAACCAGTTGCGGGGACGTTCTGGTCGTCAAGGTGATCCAGGCCTTTCCCAATTTTATCTTTCCCTTGAAGATGATTTAATGAAACGGTTCGGTGGTGACCGGATTAAGGCCTTCTTGGAACGGATGAAAGTTGACGATGATGCAGTAATTAAGAGCCGGTTCTTAACCCACCAAGTTGAGTCAGCTCAGAAGCGGGTTGAAGGGAATAACTATGATTCCCGGAAGAACGTTCTTCAATATGATGATGTAATGCGTGAACAACGGGAAATCATCTATAAAGAACGTCAGGAAATCATCACAGAAGATAAGTCATTAAAGTGGGTTCTAATGCCAATCTTTAAGCGGACAATCCAACGAGAAGTCGAACAACATACTTTAGGCGATCGCAAGGATTGGGATCTTAAAGGAATTATTGATTTCGCAGAAGAAGTCATTGTTAAGCCAGATACAATTACCGTTGCTGACTTGGCAGATAAGTCGCCACGACAAATGGTTGATTTCTTAATGGGATATGCTAAGCAGATCTACAAGGATAAGCAGAAGCAACTTTACGATCCAGCCCAAATGCTTGAATTTGAAAAAGTTGTTCTCTTGCGGGTAGTTGACTCACACTGGACAGATCATATTGATGTGATGGATCAGTTCCGTCAATCTGTTGGTCTCCGTGGTTATGGTCAGTTGAACCCATTAGTTGAATATCAAACTGCTGGTTACCACATGTTTGAACAAATGATTGCGGATATCGAATACGAAACTACTCGACTCTTTATGAAGTCACAAATTCGGCAAAATGTTACCCGTTAATCAATAATTAAATAGTGTTAACTATCAAGGTACGGTAGCAGGTGGCCCCAAAGCGGTACCTGTTGCCGTTTTGGTTTAAATTAAATATTGGAGGAACCGTTTTGGAACTTAGTGAAGCAAAGAAAAAAGTAGAAGCAATGCAACAAGAGGTTGCCCGCTTCGGGAGGTCTCTTTGACCTCGATGCTTTAGATGAAAGTATTGCAGAAAATGACCAAAAAATGGCTGAACCTGGTTTTTGGGACGATAATGTTGCAGCACAAAAAGTAATTAATGCGAATAATGAATTAAAAGATAAGCGCGATACCTTTGTGAAATTACGGGATAATATCGGTAATTTGCAAACATCAATCGAGCTGTTGGAATTAGAACCTGATGATGAGTTACAGAGTGAATTTGAAAAATCGTTTGGCGAAACACAGAAAGAACTAGAGCAATACCGGTTAAATCAGTTGCTTGACGGCGAGTATGATGCGAAAAACGCGATTCTGGAAATTCATCCGGGAGCCGGGGGAACAGAAGCTCAGGACTGGGGAGCAATGTTGCTGCGGATGTATGTTCGCTGGGGTGAACAACATGGCTTTAACGTTGAAACTGCAAGCTATGAAGCAGGGGAAGAAGCCGGCATTAAAAGTGTTACCCTGTTAATTAAGGGACATAATGCATTTGGTTACTTAAGAAGTGAAAAGGGTGTTCACCGCCTTGTCCGAATTTCACCATTTGATGCGACAGGCCGGCGACACACTTCATTTGCCTCGGTTGATGTGATGCCCGAACTTGATGAGAGTGTGAATATTGATATTGATCCTTCCGATCTTCGGGCTGATACTTTTCGTTCAAGCGGGGCTGGTGGTCAGCACATTAATAAGACCGAATCAGCAGTGCGAATTACTCACATTCCTACGGGGATTGTTACTTCTTCCCAAGCAGAACGATCCCAGTTGCAAAATCGGGTAACCGCAATGAACATGTTGAAGTCAAAACTGTATGAATTAGAGGAAGAAAAGAAGGCAAAAAAGCGAGCTGAAATTGAAGGGGAACAGCTTGAAATCGGTTGGGGCTCCCAGATTCGCTCCTATGTCTTCCACCCTTATACTTTAGTTAAGGATAACCGGAGTGGCCATGAGACGCATAATGGACAAGCGGTCATGGATGGTGATCTGGATCCATTTATTAATGCCTATCTTCAATGGAAATTAAGTCAGAAGAATCCTCAGTAAATCTAATTGCAGTTACCGGAAAAACACAGTAAGATTAAGCTATTAGGAGGGATGAACTATGTCAAAAAAGCTAACTCGATCCTACGATGATCGGTGGCTAGCTGGGGTCCTTAGTGGATTTGCTAGGTATTTCAATACTAAGCCGCTTTACTTGCGGATTGCCTATATTCTCTTTACCGCAATTACCGGGATCATTCCTGGAGTTATTGTTTACATTGTTTTACTGGCAATTATCCCACCCGATCAAGCCCATCCCGGAATTGCTGGTCTCTTTAAGACGTTTGCTGATTTAACGTCAACCCCGCAAAAAACGCGGGATTCACAAGGAAGACGGCAATTAACTGATGTTGAAGAGAAAGATATAAAGAAGAATGGACGGTCGTAGATGGAATTTATCAAACGTGTAATAATAGATACAATTCTCTTTATTGCATTAGCCGGTCTCTTTTCGCGGACTGGAATGTTCTATGTCAACAGTGTGGGAACTGCCTTGCTAGCAAGTGCTGTTTTAGCAGTGTTGAATGTGTTAGTAAAACCAATTTTGTTAATACTATCGTTGCCCATTAATGTGCTTACCTTAGGATTGTTTAGTATTGTGATTAACGCCCTGATGTTACAGTTAACATCATCCTTTGTCGGATCATATTATTTTCACTTCTCATCCTTTGGCTCAGCAATGTTGATTGCAATTGTTATGTCGATTTGCAATGTGATTATTTCCGATCACATTAATAATTAGTGAAGGAGTGGAAATAGTGGCAGATCATATTACTGTTAAAGAACTTGTTGATAATGTTCGGTTAAAAGTTTTACAGGGTGAGGAATATCTTCAACGGCCAATTACTACTAGTGATATTTCACGGCCGGCCCTTGAATTCGCTGGTTATTTTAAACACTACCCTGCAATGCGGATTCAATTATTAGGGATTACTGAAACGTCCTTTGCCAAAGATTTAACTCACGAAAAGCGCGAGAAATATTTAACGAAAATGTGTGCCCCTCAGACGCCATGTTTCGTTATTTCAACTAACTTACCGATTCCCGCAGAACTGCAAGTCGCTGCTAAAAATGCTAAAATTCCTATTTTAGGAACCCACCTAACGTCATCACAAATTTTGAGTAACATGACTTCCTATCTCCTTGGGCGACTAGCACCGCGGCAGTCTTTACACGGTGTTCTTGTTGATATTAATGGTGTTGGGGTCTTAATTACTGGTGATTCGGGAGTAGGAAAGAGTGAAACTGCTCTTGAATTAGTTCGTCGGGGTCACCGGTTAGTAGCTGATGACCGGGTGGAAGTTTATGCCCGTGATGAACAAACCCTTGTTGGTAAGGCACCAGCAATTTTAAAGCACCTTATGGAAATTCGGGGTATTGGAATTATTGATGTTTCTACTCTTTATGGGACTGGAGCAATTATGCCAAGTGATGTTATTAACCTGATTGTTCACTTGGAAACGTGGACTCCAGATGTTCAGTTTGACCGGTTAGGCGATCGGGGCGATAAGCAGACAATTCAAGGCGTAATTGTTCCCAAGGTTTCTGTTCCCGTTAAGACTGGGCGGAATTTAGCAATTATCATTGAATCTGCTGCAATGAACTACCGGGCAGAAACAATGGGGTATGATGCCACCAAGACATTCGATGATAATTTGAACCGGTTAATTAAGCAGAATTCTGCACGGGATACAAAGGAAAAGCAAAGCAATGATTAATTTAAGCTTACCGCTTCTGGCACTTAACCCAATTGCCTTCAATCTTGGACCAATTCAAGTTCACTGGTATGGAATTATTATTGCGACTGGAGTTGTTCTCGCGTTAATTCTTTCGGTACGTGAGGGACAACGACGAGGTATCAATGAGGATTATTTCTATGATTACCTTTTATGGGCGTTACCGATTGCGGTTATTTGTGCCCGTTTCTATTACGTTATTTTTCAGTGGGGTTATTATTCACACCATCCTGCAGAAATTATTGCAATTTGGGACGGTGGAATTGCGATCTATGGAGCGATTCTTGGTGGAATCCTCACACTATACTTTTTCTGTCGTGCTCGTCGAATTTCAATGTGGACAATGATGGATGTTATTTCACCAGCGTTGATTATGGCTCAGGGAATTGGTCGCTGGGGAAACTTCATGAATCAAGAAGCATTCGGGGCAATTACTAGCCGTGCAGCATTAATTAGCCAGCATATACCAATGTGGATTATTAACCAAATGGATATTGGAAATCACTATCGCGTACCGACTTTCTTATATGAATCGCTATGGGATCTTAGTGGATTTGCCCTATTAATGCTGTTGCGTCACCGCCACCACCTATTCAAACGGGGAGAAGTTTTCTTGACCTATGTTATGTGGTATTCCGTGGGGCGGTTCTTCATTGAAGGAATGCGAACAGATAGTTTAATGATCGGCAATACAATTCGAGTGTCACAAATGTTATCATTAATCTTTTTCGTTGTGGCACTAGTTACCTTAATCGTTAGAAGGCGACGGATAGATCTTCCGTGGTATGTAAATCAATAAGTTTAATTTGTTAAAGGAGAAGAATTATGGCTGAACAAATTGCAGTTTTAGGAGCAGGTTCGTGGGGAAGTACATTGGCAAATATGTTGGTTGAAAACGGTCATGACGTTAAGCTGTGGTCACGTAATCAAGAACAGGTTGACCAATTAAATAATGAGCATGTAAATCCTCATTACATGAAGGATCTTGTTTATTCGGACAAGTTAGTGGCAACTTCTGACATGGCAGATGCAGTTAAGGGTGCTCAGGTGATTTTGATTGTTATTCCGACTAAGGGACTTCGCCAGGTAGCGGGCCAACTCAATAAAATTCTGGAGCAGAATAATCAACGGCCATTAATTGTTCATGCCACTAAAGGGTTGGAACAAAATACTTATAAGCGGCCTTCTGAAATGTTAATGGAAGAAATAAATGAAGAAAATCGGCGAGACATTGTTGTATTGTCTGGTCCTAGCCACGCCGAAGATGTTGCAATTAAGGATATGACTGCTGTGACTGCCGCATGCGCTAACATCAATGATGCGGATAAGATTCAGAAGCTTTTTAGCAACAACTACTTCCGGGTTTACACGAATAATGACGTCATTGGTGCGGAATTTGGTGCTGCCCTGAAAAACATCATTGCGATTGGTGCAGGGGCACTTCAGGGACTCGGTTACCATGATAATGCTCGTGCGGCATTAATTACTCGGGGACTTGCTGAAATTCGGCGTCTTGGTGTAGCGTTCGGTGCTAATCCGATGACCTTTATTGGCCTTTCTGGTGTTGGTGACCTTGTCGTTACCGCAACCAGTAAGAACTCACGGAATTGGCGTGCAGGCTATCAATTAGGCCAAGGGAGAAAGCTTGACGATGTAATTGAACATATGGGAATGGTAATCGAAGGAGTATATACTACCAAAGTGGCCCACGAACTAAGCCTCAAGCGTCAAGTTAAGATGCCAATTACTGATGCCCTATACCGGGTTCTGTATGAGGGTGAGGACATAAAAAACGCAATTTCCCAGCTGATGAGCCGAGATCTTACTTCAGAAATTGAATAAGTATGGTAAAATGCATACAGTAGAGATTGGGAATTAAAAAATCTCATGGAAAGGGTTTATTATTATGAAACGCGTACGTAAAGCAATTATTCCTGCTGCTGGTTTGGGGACTCGTTTTCTTCCAGCAACAAAGGCTTTAGCAAAGGAAATGCTACCAATCGTTGATAAGCCAACGATTCAATTTATTGTTGAAGAAGCTCGGAAGTCTGGGATTGAAGATATTGTTGTTGTTGATGGTAAGAACAAGCGCTCAATCGAAGATCACTTTGATTCTAATCCAGAACTTGAAGATAATTTACGGGCTAAGCATAAGAATGAGATGTTGAAGTTAGTTGAAGAAACAACCGATATTAACATTTACTTCATTCGTCAATCACATCCACGTGGTCTTGGGGATGCCGTCTTAACAGCTCGTGACTTTATTGGTGATGAACCATTTGTTGTAATGTTAGGTGATGATTTGAACAACATTAACAATGATGGTGAACCATTAACTAAGCAATTAATCGAAAGTTACGAACAAACTGGTGCATCAACCCTTGCTGTTATGCGAGTACCACATGAAGATACTGCTAAGTATGGTGTTATTAATCCAAGTAAGGAAGTCACACCAGGTCTCTTTAACGTTACTAGTTTTGTTGAAAAGCCAGATCCAAAGAAAGCACCAAGTGACCTAGCAATCATTGGTCGGTATGTCTTTACTCCAGAAATTTTTGATGTTTTAGCAAAGACTAAGCCTGGTAAGGGTGGCGAAATTCAATTAACTGATGCAATTGATACTCTTAACCAAACTCAACGGGTCTTTGCTCGTGAATACATGGGTGACCGTTATGATGTTGGTAACAAGTTTGGTTGGGTTAAGACTAACATCGAATATGGGTTGAAGCACCCACAAGTTAAGGATGAACTTCGTCAATACATCAAAGAACTTGGCACCAAGTTTGAAGCTGAGGATAAGAAAAAGTAGAACGTGAACCGCGACGGGATTAGCCACCGAGTACTAAGGAAGTCCAGATGATGATTGGTACAATCGAGTCTGGACAATTTAGACGGAGGTGGCGGTCGCGGTGAACTCCTTTAGACACAGTAACAGTATAGAAAAAGATTCCTAAATTCAGGTAATTGAATTTAAGAATCTTTTTTTGCTTAAAACACGCCTCTATACTTATAAAAAGTAAGCATAGTGATAGACAATAACAGTGAAACAAGTTATCATGAATAATAATTAAATTGTGTACTAAGGAGGAGCTTTAAAATGGCTAACAAGGACCGTTATGATGTAGTAGTAATTGGTGCCGGACCCGGTGGAATGACTGCGGCAATGTATGCTTCACGGGCTAACTTATCCGTCTTAATGCTCGATCGCGGAATTTATGGCGGTAATTTGAATAATACGGCAACGATCGAAAACTATACTGGTTTTAAGAGTATTAAAGGACCAGAGCTTGCTCAACAGATGTATGATGGTTCGGTTCAGTTTGGTGCTGAATATGCTTATGGAACCGTAACTAAGGTTGAAGTGAATGCTGATGGGACCAAAACAGTTTCCACTGATATGGATGAACAATTTGTTGCTAAGGCAATTGTAATCGCAACAGGATCTGAGCAGCGTCACTTAGGGGTTCCTGGTGAAGAAGAATTTAGCGGTCGTGGTGTTTCGTACTGTGCTGTTTGTGATGGTGCTTTCTTTAAGGATAAACCTCTGATCGTTGTTGGTGGTGGTGATTCTGCTGTTGAAGAGGGAATGTACCTTGCTAATTTAGCATCTCAAGTAACAGTTTTGGTTCGTGGTGATAAGCTTCGCGCGCAACCAATGCTCCAAGATGAAGCAAGGAAAAACGATAAAATGAAGTTTATCTTTAATACTAGCGTAACTGAGATTGTCGGTAACGATACAAAGGTTACTGGTGTCAAAACCCACAACAACCAAACTGGTGAAGATGGAACTATGGCTGCAGATGGGATCTTTATTTATGTTGGGAACGTGCCAATGACAAAGCAGTTTACCTCATTAGGTATTCTTGACGATGCAGGCTGGGTTAAGACTGATAACACGATGAAGACAGCAGTTCCTGGGATCTTTGCTGTCGGTGATGTTCGTGACACACCATTACGACAGATTGCAACGGCTGTTGGTGATGGTTCAATCGCCGGACAACAGGTCTACCAATATATTCAATCATTAGAAAAGTAAATAATTTAATCACTGGAGAACGGGAGCATGACAGAAGCTATTTAAAGCATGTGTCATCTCCCTTTTCTTATTTTCTTTTTAATTCTAAAAGGGTATAGTTATGATGAATGAGGAGGAGCACTAATATGTCAGTACCAGTAATCGCAATGCAATGTAACTATGCGTACCTTGATAAATTATTTACTAGTTTAAAATCACTTCTTTATCATAATAGCGGCTTGAAAGTTTATATTTTAAATCCTGATATTCCTCAAGAGTGGTTTAAAAATGTTAATCAGCAGTTGAATTCAATTGGCGATAGTGTAATTGACTTGAAAGTGGATCAATCGGTTTTCGTTGGTAGCCAAATTTCATTCAGTAATCGTTTAAATACGATGACGTTTAATAAATTATTGTTACCGAAGCTTTTACCGGGAGAAAAGGTACTGTATTTAGACAGCGATGTGATTATTAATCATTCAATAACTACCTTACTTAACCTTGATTTTTCTGAACCAGTAGCAGCAGTTAAGGATCTTAATTCTCCAGACAGTGAAATTAATGCTGGAGTAGTGTATTTTAATAATCCAGTAATTAATCAACAACAGGGGATTGTTGATCAGTTATTGTCTGCTAGTAAACGACCTGGGTTAAAGAATGCTGATCAATCGGTTTTAAGTCAGTTCTTTTACCACCAGGCCAAATTTTTGCCCCGTACCTATAATTATGAGGTTGGAATAGAAGGTTATGCGGTCTATCACCATATTGACCGCATAATTAGCGAGCTAGCACGAATCAGTGATCCGGTAATTATTCACTTTGATTCTGACGATAAGCCCTGGAATTTACTTTCAACAGTTCGCTACCGTGAATTGTGGTGGTACTATAACGGAATGAGTATTCGGGATATTATTGATCACGTCACTTTAGGAACAAATAAGCCGCAATGGTCAAAACTTCGTGGTCCACTATTTTGTTTAACGAATAGCCAGGACTTTAGCCATTTGACCGAACTTGTGACGACCCTATCAGATTACCAATTTGAAATTGCCGCGCGAACTTCAATGGGACCAAAGCTAGTGTCACTCCTAAAGTACCCCAATGTTCGGTTATATCAGGGAATTCTTCCACAAGTAATGACAGACCGGCTTAATTGTGCGAAAGCCTATCTTGATGTTAATCGGGGGATGAAAGACATTAAAGTAATTAGGCAGTTTCTTAAAAGCGGGAAACCAGTTCTGGCATTTAATAATACGATGAGTATGGCCGGAAATGACCAGTACTTAGTCTTCGAGAATGATCAAGTAGAAAAGATGATCGACTGGATTCGGACGATCGATTAGTCGGAGTAAAACTTTAGTAAAACAATGAAGTAAACGAACACAGCTACTTGATAATGAGTTATACTGATAGCAGATTATGAGAAACAAAGGAGCAATTTTGATGAGCTGGAAAGATACTTACCAAGTTTGGAAAGACCGGACTGATCTTGAACCAAAATTAAAGAAAGAATTAGCTGCAATGCATGATGATAAGGAAATTGAAGATGCATTTTACGCACCAATGTCTTTCGGTACTGCCGGGATGCGGGGACTAATGGGTCCTGGAATTAACCGGATGAATATTTACACTGTTCGTCAAGCAACTGAAGGTTTGGCAACGTTAATGGATTCTCTAGGGGATGAAATTAAAAATCGTGGGGTTGCAATTAGTTATGATTCTCGTCATAATTCACGCCAATTTGCTCACGATTCAGCACGAGTATTAGGTGCTCACGGAATTAAGGTTTACATTTACGATAATTTACGGCCAACACCAGAATTGTCATTTGCGGTTCGTCACCTACACACATATGCTGGGATTATGATTACAGCTAGTCACAACCCTAAAGAATACAATGGTTATAAAATTTATGGCGAAGATGGTGGTCAAATGCCACCAAAGGAATCAGACATGATGACTGGTTATATCCGGAAGATTACCGATATCTTTGACATCAAATTAGCTGATGAACAAGAATTGTTAGATAACGGGACGGAAACAATTATTGGTGAAGATGTGGATGCTGCATACTTGGCTAATGCAAAGAGCGTTACCGTTAATCCGGATTTGGCAAAAGAATATGGCAAGGACATGAAGTTTGTCTTTACTCCATTATGTGGTACTGGTCGGATGCTTGGTGAACGGGCATTACGTCAAGCTGGTTTCACTAACTTTACAATCGAACCAACTGAAGCACAACCAAACGGTGATTTTCCTGGCCTGGAACACCCTAACCCAGAATTTCCAGAGGCATTTGTTCGTTCCATTAAGTTAGGAAAAGAAATTGATGCAGATGTTTTGATTGCTACAGATCCTGACGCGGATCGACTTGGCTGTGCAGTTCGTCAACCAAATGGTGAATACCAATTGCTGACTGGTAACCAAATTGCCTCAATCATGTTGGCTTACATTCTTGAAGCTCATAAACAAGCAGGAACCTTACCAAAGAATGCTGCTGCTGTAAAGTCAATTGTTTCAACTAACTTTGCTGCTAAGATTGCCGAAAGTTACGGTGTTGAAATGATTAATGTTCTAACTGGTTTTAAGTGGATTGCGGACCAAATTCACCAATATGAAACTGGTAAGGCTGACCACACGTTCATGTTTGGCTTTGAAGAAAGTTACGGTTACCTTATTAAGCCATTTGTCCGTGATAAGGATGCTATTCAATCATTAACCTTACTGGCTGAAGTGGCCGCTTATTACAGAAGTCGGAAGATGACATTGTATGATGGCCTTCAAGAATTATTCAAGAAGTATGGTTACTTCCGTGAAAAGACCGTTGCTAACATGTATCCAGGTGTTGATGGTCCAGCTAAGATTCAAGGATTAATGAAGAAGTTCCGTGAAGAGGCACCAACTGACTTTGCTGGACACAAGGTAATGGTAACTGAAGACTTCTCTAAGGGAACAAAGACAACTGCTGATGGTCAGGTTAGTGAACTTGGAATTCCTGAATCAAATGTCCTTCGTTACGTTCTTGATGACGAGACTTGGATTGCTATCCGACCATCCGGTACTGAACCAAAATTAAAGTTCTATATTGGTACTAGTGCACCATCACTTGACGAAGCTAATTCTAAGCTAGCTGCTTTTGAAAAGGCATTGAAGGAATTTGCAGAAGAATAGCTTTAGCGGTGTAGAATATTAAATAGATAGAGGGTGAGAAAAAACTAAATGTTTTTCTCACCCTCTATCTATATTTAGTGATCTCCGAACTTACTGAGTCTAATCGCGGAAATCCAATAGGCTCACTTTGTTTCGTAACCCGAGCTCGAGTCTAACGCAGCGAAGCAAGCCTATTTGGCTACGAACGACTCTGATGAATTCATCATCATTCGTCGTTCTAGGTTAGCCAACCAGGCTCTTAAATGGGTTAATTTCCAGCTTCTTTTTTATTTTGCAATTTGTTTTAAGAATGAATCTTTTAGTAGGTAATGGTGACCAGCAGTAAGGTCATACTGAACTAGTTGATAGTCGTGAAAGAGTTTCTTTTGCTTTGAAGTAAGCTTAACGTGTTCTCCGCGAGCGTTAACAAAATCGGTTCCTCCTTGATGAGCCGAATTGTTTTTTGCGGTTCCGTTAGTCGGTAATGATGTTGCCGGAATATCTTCGGCAACTTTCGTTAGCAGAGCGTAGTAGGGTGAAACTTTAACATCCATTTGAGCAAGTGCCATTGCGGCAAAATTATTTGGCCCAACAAGCCGATGCTGCCAGGTAAGGCGATTTTGGTTAGTCTTTCGTGCGGCAGCATTACTATAAATAAAGTAATCAGTTTCATGGAGCTGAGTACCATATTTCCCCATCGGCAGGCCATGATAAATTCCGGGGAGGTGATCACCATACCAAACGACAGTGGTCGGCTGATTAAGCTTATCCAGCTCAGTAATCCACTTTTTTAATGCTTGATCAGTATAATGAATTCCTTGAATGTAGGTTTCAATTTGCGCTTTTTGGTCAGGAGTTTTAAATCCTTTTCCGGAAACATGGTAATTATTTTTGGCGTAGTAGGTTGGTTCATATGGCATGTGGTTTTGCATCGTCGCTAATTGAACAAACTTACCGTGGGGTTGACGTTTAAGGTTTAATGTTACTTCTTTGTAGGCAGAATCGTCACTAACACGGGGACTGTGCTGAATTTTTTGAGTATAGGTAATTTTGTTGCCACCATCGAAGTGATAAAACTTATTAAAGCCAAACTTTTTGTAAACCGTTTTTCTACTATAAAGGTTTGCGGAAAACGGGTGGATTCCAATACTGTAATTAAACAGGTTGTTAATGGTAAAAGTCCGCTTTTGGTAAGGGACTAGTTGTGAATACGGTGTTGGTAATGTTGGCGAGAAGTTTGCAATCGAAAGACCAGTTAGGGCCTGGTATTCCATATTAGCTGTTCCGCCACCATACCCAGAACTAAGCATTAATCCACTAGTTGAATGCTTCTTTAACTGATGAAGGTAGGCAATTGGGTTACCGCTGACTTTCATTCCTGGGACACGGGATGGATCAGAGTAGCTTTCACTAAGGACAAACACCAGATTTTGGTTCCCAACGCTATTATGGGTACGATTTTGATTAATTTTTGCTCCCAACTTAGAGTAACGGTTAGCTAAGTCTTTCATTGTAGAAGCTGAATACCCTTTAGGCTTATTCATTACGTGAACGTCAATATTGTTGGCAAATTGGAGAAGAGTACCGTTCATTTTAGCACCCCGTAATTGGGAGTAGAAGTATGGAGTATCGTTGATATTTTGCAACTGTTTATAGACGATCGAATTACTATGATTTGCAAAGCTAAAGCTAAAAAGATAGGCACAGGAAAGAAACGCAATTGCAATCCGGACAAATGGGTTAAACCGGCATGACTTACCGACACGTTTTTCTAGTTGCCAGCAAACCGTAATAATAACGATGGTGCCAATTAAAGTAAAAACAATCACCCACTTATTAACCATTCCCAGCATTTCACTAGGGGCGGTTAGTGTTGAAATATCGGTAGGGATAATTGGTTCATTTCTGGCCGCAATTTTGAGGATCGAAGCGCCTAACCAGCATAGGTAGAAAAGAATTGTTATTCCTGAACTTAACCACCAACGATTAGTAATTGCCATTAAGATCAAAGCAATTGCAAAAATAATAAGAACGTTTACTGTAATGATCTTTGGTCGTTCAGTTAACATCCACTGAACCATCGTAAATTTACCATCCCAAAGGATAGCGAATGAACCGAGAGTGATCAGCCAGAGAATGAGAAAGGTTAAGAGGATCGGCCAGAAGTTTTGGCAAATTTGTTTAAGACGGTTAAGAAGGCTACGATAATTTAACTGCCAGGTTATTTTATTTCCCAGGAAATTAATTAGTGTTAAAATTCCAGCAAAAACGACAGCGATTATAATACCGATTAGAAGTGAAAGCTGCCAATTGACATGTGGTAAGAGCCAGGGAGTAAAGATCATTGGCAACCCGAGCAGGTTAAGAAGCAGGATCCCGGTGATCGGTAAAAGGTAGTCTTTCGGACTCTTATTACTTGCTCGTAAGAACCATGCAGTCATCAGTAAACAAGTGAGGAGGAGAAATGGTTGGTATGAGTTAATTCCTAATAAATAGTGCGTATTGGGAGTAAGATCACTATGCGGACTATAATCAACATGGTTCATATTGAGCCAGGTAATTAGTGAGGAAACCAGTAAGCTAATCATTGTTAATCCGGCATAGCGGTTGTTTGACCACTTCTTCAGCCACTGTTGATCATTTGCTAACCAGTCGCCAAGGGCAAAAAGATAGCTGAACCAGATTAGGCTTGTTCCACGATGAAATCCAAATGCATCATAACCGCTGATCAGGTTGATAAGAAAGAAAATGAATGAAAAACTAATCAACCAGTGACGACGCGTAATTGTTGACCAACGATGACACAGTTTTTGTAATGGGTGAGCAAAAAGGTATAGCCCACTGCAGACAAGCCAAGTGATAAATACTTGTTGAACAACGTAGAGTTCGGGAGATGGCTGGTCGGTTGTGGTTACTGGTTGGGTAGTAAACTTTGCCCAGGTGAAGGTAATAATTCCGATAATCCAGAGAGCAAGGACAACTGCCTGACGGTTAAATTGCTTTTGCTGTTGATTAGCACCAATGGCGATTGGTACCCATAAGACAACTGTGCTAACAAACGTTTTTAGAATCCACCAAAGAATAAAGGGCCAGGTTGCTTCTTGGAGGTGGGTGAGAAACTGACTTGCGGTTCCTAAAAAGCAAATAATTGTTAAGACAACAAACAACGTCCCCAATTGCTGTCCCCACTTTTGCTTTAAACTACTAAACATTGATCTCCAACTTTCCTTTTATGAAATTTAAACATTACTATTATATGTGCAAGCAAAGTCGTGATTCAATAGTAGAGAACAATGATTAAGGTAAAGTTAATTTACGGATATTGATCGTTTTATAGTAGGACAATTTAGAAATTTTATATTGATAGACGAATGCATGTTCTGATGATAAACTAAAGAAGGTAATTTATGATCATAAAGACGGAAGGTAATGAAGAACGAGTTGTTGCCTTCCATTTTCGAGTGCTGAGGAGGATTAATCGTGATATATCGTCAACCTCATAAAAATTTTGAGTTAGTTTCAGGCTATAAGCCGACTGGGGATCAGCCAGAAGCAATTAAGGAATTAACTACTGGAATCAAAAAGGGAGAAAAGGCCCAGATCCTGTTAGGGGCCACCGGAACGGGGAAAACTTTTACGATTTCAAATGTTATTGCAAAAGTTAATAAACCAACATTAATTCTATCTCATAACAAAACGCTAGCTGGACAATTATATAGTGAAATGAAAAAATTCTTCCCACATAATGCGGTTGAATATTTTGTTTCCTATTACGATTACTATCAGCCAGAAGCATATGTTCCTTCTAGCGATACATACATTGAAAAGGACGCATCAATTAACGATGAGATTGATGAATTACGCCATTCAGCAACTAGTTCATTAATGGAACGAGACGATGTTATTGTTGTGGCCTCTGTTTCTAGTATTTTTGGTCTTGGTGATCCAAGTGAGTACCATAATCACGTAGTCTCACTACGAGTTGGCCAAGAAATTGAACGGGATCGATTACTCCGTGAATTGGTTAATATTCAGTTTGAACGGAACGATATTGACTTTCAACGGGGCCGATTCAGAGTTCACGGGGACGTTGTTGAAGTCTTCCCCGCATCACGTGAAGATAAGGCATTGCGAATTGAATTTTTTGGTGATGAAATTGACCGGATCCGTGAAGTTGATGCCCTTACTGGCGAAGTAATTGGTGATCGGGAACATATTTCGATCTTCCCGGCAACGCACTTCTTAACAAGTGAAGAGATTATGGACCGGGCACTTCCGCAGATCGAAAGCGATATGAAAAAACAGGTCAAAAAGTTTACTGATGAAGGAAAACTCCTTGAGGCAGAACGGATTCAGCAACGGACAACTTATGACATCGAAATGCTCCGTGAAATGGGGTATTGCAACGGAATTGAAAATTACTCACGGTATATGGATGGACGCAAACCTGGAGAGCCACCATATACCTTACTGGATTTCTTCCCTAAAGACTTCTTACTAGTAGTTGATGAATCGCACCAAACGATGCCCCAAGTTCGGGGGATGTACAATGGTGACCGTGCTCGGAAGCAGATGCTGATTGACTATGGCTTTCGATTACCGAGTGCGCTTGATAACCGACCATTAAAACTAGCAGAATTTGAAAAACACGTTAATCAAGTCGTTTATATGTCAGCCACCCCAGGTCCATATGAAATGGCACAAACAGATCACGTTGTTCAGCAAATTATTCGACCAACTGGTTTGCTGGATCCAACAATTGAGGTTCGACCGGTAATGGGACAAATTGATGATCTGGTTGGTGAGATTAATAAGCGGATTGAGAAACATGAACGAGTCTTTGTCACAACATTGACTAAGAAAATGTCAGAGGATCTTACTGACTACCTTAAAGATCTTGGACTGAAGGTTAAATATCTTCATAGCGATATCAAAACACTAGAGCGGACACAAATCATTCGTGATCTTCGTTTAGGGAAGTTCGATGTTCTTGTAGGAATTAACCTTCTTCGGGAAGGGCTGGACGTTCCAGAAGTATCTTTAGTCGCGATTCTTGATGCGGATAAGGAAGGCTTTTTACGGAATGAGCGTTCCTTAATTCAGACAATTGGTCGAGCAGCGCGGAATGCAAATGGTTCCGTAATTATGTATGCTGATACAGTTACTGATTCAATGCAAAAAGCAATCGACGAAACAAAGCGGCGACGGGAAATTCAAATGGCTTACAACAAGAAGCATGGGATCAATCCTAAGACTATCATTAAGCCAATTCAAGAGGCTATTTCCTCAACTACGAAGACTGAGGATAGCGGAAAAGAAGCTGACAGTACAGAATTTACTACTAAGGACTTTGCTAAGCTAAACCGTGATGATCAAACAAAGATGGTTGAAGAATTAACTGAACAAATGCGGACGGCAGCTAAGCGGTTAGACTTTGAGCAGGCTGCAACGCTTCGTGATACGATAATGGAATTAAAAGCACAGATGACAGGAAAGAAAACTAAAAGGATAAAGCAGAGTAAAAAATAAGGGGGAGTGAATTATTCGTGGCAAACGATAAGATTATTATTCATGGCGCACGTGCCCATAACTTAAAGAATATTGATGTAAAAATCCCCAAGAATAAGTTAGTTGTAATTACTGGCCTATCCGGCTCGGGAAAGAGTTCGCTAGCATTTGATACCTTATATGCAGAGGGACAACGCCGCTATGTGGAAAGTTTATCTGCCTATGCTCGTCAATTCTTAGGTCAAATGGATAAACCGGATGTTGATTCAATTGATGGCCTTTCACCCGCAATATCGATTGACCAGAAGACTACATCTCATAACCCCCGTTCCACGGTAGGGACTGTCACGGAGATTAACGACTTTCTGCGATTGTTGTGGGCACGGGTAGGAACTCCAATTTGTCCCAACGATCACATTCCAATTAGCAGTCAATCACCTGACCAGATGGTTGACCGGGTACTGGAACTCCCTGAGCGAACTCGACTTCAAATTCTTTCTCCAGTTGTTCGTGATAAGCGTGGAATCCAAAAGAAGATCTTTGAAAAGATCAAAAAGGAAGGATTTGTGCGGGTTCAAGTAGATGGTGAAACCTATGAACTAGATGAAGTCCCAGAACTTGATAAGAATAAGAAGCATACGGTTAATGTTGTCATTGACCGGATTATTATCAAGGATGGGATTCGCTCTCGCTTGTTTGATTCATTTGAAGCTGCTTTGAGGTTAAGTGACGGTTACGCGATTGCAGATGTGATCGGTGGGGAACCAATTCCATTTTCCGAAAAGTATGCTTGCCCAATTTGTGGATTTACTGTAGGTGAGCTTGAACCGCGACTGTTTTCTTTCAATGCTCCAATTGGTGCTTGTCCTGAATGTGAGGGCTTGGGTTCAAAGCTAGAAGTTGACGTGGATCTAGTAGTTCCTGATCGAACTAAAACGCTTCGGGAGGGAGCAATGATTCCGTGGAACCCGATTTCTTCACAATACTATCCACAGTTACTGGAACAATTCTGTGAAGCTGCTGGAATTAACATGGATACGCCATTTAATAAACTTTCCAAAAAGCAACAGCAGCAGGTCCTGTATGGTAACGGCGATCAGACATTCCATTTCCACTACGAAAATGACTTTGGTGGAGTCCGGGATGTTGATGTGCCGTTTGAGGGAGTTATTAATAATATTAAGCGTCGGTACAAGGAAACCAATTCTGACTTTACTCGAGAACAAATGCGAAAGTACATGACAGAACTGCCTTGTCCGGCTTGTCACGGTTACCGGCTTAACCAACGGGCGTTAGCAGTTAAAATTAACGGTCAAAATATTGGTGAAGTTTCTGAATTGCCAATTAGTAAGGCTATTACGTTCTTTGAAGGTGTTCAATTCTCTGAACAACAAGAAAAAATTGCCCGGCCAATTTTGAAAGAGATTTTAGATCGGCTGACATTTATGAAAAATGTTGGTGTTGAATACTTAACATTAAGTCGCTCTGCACGAACGCTCTCCGGTGGTGAAGCTCAACGAATCCGTTTGGCAACACAAATTGGCTCAAATCTTTCTGGGGTTATGTACGTCCTTGATGAACCATCAATTGGCTTACACCAGCGGGATAATGATCGACTAATTTCTTCCCTTAAAGCGATGCGTGATCTTGGGAATACCTTGATTGTGGTTGAACACGATGAAGATACCATGCGGGCTGCAGACTATATTGTGGATATCGGTCCGGGAGCAGGAGCTAATGGTGGAAAGGTAATGGCTGCTGGGACACCAAAACAAATTATGCGTTCCAGAAAATCACTAACAGGCCAGTATCTTTCTGGTAAAAAGATGATTGAGGTTCCTAAAGAACGCCGGGAGGGTAATGGAAAACACATTATTCTTAAGGGCGCTGCTGAAAATAACTTAAAGAACATTAATGTTGATTTTCCTCTTGGTAAGTTTATCTGCGTAACTGGTGTTTCTGGTTCTGGGAAATCAACTTTAGTTAATGTGATTTTGAAACGAATCCTGGCACAGAAGTTGAACAATAATTCTGCTAAGCCAGGCAAGTATAAATCAATTAGTGGAATTAAAAATATCGAGAAGGTAATTGATATTGATCAATCGCCAATTGGGCGAACACCACGGAGTAATCCTGCTACATATACTGGTGTCTTTGATGATATTCGCGAGCTTTTTGCTCAAACAAATCAGGCAAAGATGCGCGGCTATAATAAGGGACGTTTTAGTTTTAACGTAAAGGGTGGTCGTTGTGAGGCTTGCCATGGTGACGGAATTATTAAGATCGAGATGAACTTCTTACCAGATGTTTACGTTCCGTGTGAAGTCTGTCATGGAACACGTTATAATTCAGAAACCCTTGAAGTTGAATATAAGGGAAAGAATATTTCACAGGTTCTGAACATGACCGTTTCTGAAGCCTTGAAATTCTTTAGTGCAATTCCAAAAATTAAGCGAAAACTGCAAACAATTGAAGATGTTGGTTTAGGTTACGTAACTCTAGGTCAACCAGCTACTACACTTTCAGGTGGTGAAGCCCAGAGAATGAAACTTGCTGCCGAACTCCATCGTCAATCACGAGGTAAAAGCTTTTATATTCTTGATGAACCTACCACTGGACTACACATGGATGATATTAAACGCTTGCTGGCGGTTTTACAGCGATTAGTTGATACTGGAAACACCGTCCTGGTAATTGAACATGATCTTGATGTTGTCAAATCAGCTGATTGGCTAATTGATCTTGGCCCCGAGGGAGGAGAAGCGGGTGGTTATATTGTTGCTACTGGAACTCCTGAAGAGGTTGCAAAGGTTAAGGAAAGTTATACCGGACAATATCTGAAGAAGATGCTAGAACGGGATAAGGCACTTGAAGAGAAAAAGCAACATTAAAGTTTCTAAATAACCTAGGGAAGGGATCCATTACTAACGCATAGCGATTCCTTGGAAAATGGTTCAAGAAGGCTTCAGAGTTCGAGATTGGCGAGCTTTGAAGCTTTTTCTGTGTCTTTTAAGTATTAACTAGCATTTCCTGAAAAATAATAAGACCTGCTTTAGTTTTAGTTATTAGAAGACACGCCCGGATTGTTGTGATACAATGATTAGGTATAAGTGTAGAAAAGAGGGGGAGAACATGGTAGAGAAGATGCGAGTGGTAATTATTACCGGAATGAGCGGTGCCGGGAAAACCGTTGCTGTTCATAGTCTTGAAGACTTAGGCTACTTCGTGTTCGATAATATGCTTCCTAACTTGGCAGAAAAATTTGTCGATGTGATGGAAAAAGCGAGTCAGTTTAATAAGGTAGCTATGGTAATGGATTCTCGTTCCCAGAGATTCTATGATCAAGTGCTGCCAAGTATTCGACAATTGAAAAGACGTGAAGATCTTGAGGTTAGTTTACTTTTCCTCGATGCCGCCGATGATAAATTGATTTCTCGTTATAAGGAAACACGTCGTTCACACCCACTATCACCTCATGGTCGGTTATTGGACGGAGTGACGGCTGAGCGAAAACTACTGAATAATCTTAAAAGTGAGGCAGACATTCGGATTGATACTACTTCTTTGACGCCACGAAACCTTAAACTAAGACTCAATAAAATCTTTGGTCATGGTGAGGGAAGCAATTTCTATATTGAAGTAATGTCGTTTGGCTTTAAGTATGGATTGCCGTTAGATGCTGACATTGTGCTTGACGTTCGTTTTCTCCCTAACCCCTTTTACGTTCCAGAGCTTAAACATTTGACAGGTAATGATGCTGCCGTCCAGGAATACGTGATGAAAAGCCCGTTAGCAAAGGAATTTTATGCTCATTTAAGGTCATTATTAGAAACGGCAATGCCAGGCTATATTCATGAAGGGAAAAGTAGTCTAACGATTGCAATTGGCTGTACTGGAGGGCAACACCGTTCCGTTACTATTGCAAATAAGATTGCAACTGATTTAAAAGCTGATGGTTATCAAGTTAATATTCACCATCGGGACGTCGATAAGGCAAAATAAAGAAGTAGAGGAAGGATTATATGTTTCATAAGCCAAAGATCGTTGTGATCGGGGGTGGAACTGGTCTTCCAGTTATCCTTCGTGGGTTACGCGATCAAAATGCTGATATTACAGCGGTAGTTACCGTTGCGGATGATGGTGGTTCATCGGGAATCCTACGAGATTATATTAATGTGGTCCCGCCTGGTGATATTCGAAATGTTCTGGTTGCTCTCTCTGAATTACCAAAATTACAGAAAGAAATCTTCCAGTACCGTTTCAAAACGACTGACCAATTTTTAGCAGGCCATGCCATTGGCAACCTTATTATTTCCGCACTTTCAGAAATGCAGGGTGACATTTTTGATGCAGTTCAGGAACTTTCAGAGATGATGGAGATTCGGGGACACGTTTTCCCTGTTTCTGATGAACCATTAACATTGAATGCTGAATTTATGGATGGCTCGACAATTAGTGGTGAGTCAGAAATTACTAAGGCCCATAAGCAGATTAAACGTGTCTGGGTAACGCCATCAAATGATGATGACGGTCATAAAGCAAAAGCGGTTCCTGAGGTTATTAAGGCAATTGAAAATGCGGATCAAATTGTTTTGGGACCGGGTAGTCTGTTTACAAGTATTCTGCCAAATTTGATGATTCGCGATGTTGCCCAGGCTGTATGCAGAAGTAGGGCAGAAGTAGTCTATATTTGTAATATTATGACGCAAAAGGGAGAAACCGATCACTTTACTGATGCCGATCATGTTCGGGTACTTAACCGTCACCTTGGGAAAGACTTTATTGATACCGTATTGGTTAATATTCAGCCAGTTCCCGATAATTATATTGACTTTAAGGAATGGAACGAAATTTCCCAGCCTGTGGGACATGATTTTCAGGGGCTCCGGAAGCAGGGATGCCGAGTTATTAGTTCCAACTTCTTACAGCTAAAGGATAATGGAGCATTTCATGACCGTGATAAGGTTGTTAATGAGTTAATGAATCGCCTCCATGAAGTTCATGATTAGGGGGTGACTAGCATTGTCCTATGCTAGCGAAGTAAAAAAAGAGTTAACGGCAATTAAGGTTCATCGTGATAATGCTAAAGCGGAACTAATGGCTTTAATCAGGATGAATGGCTCAATCGGAATTAGTAATCATCACCTAGTATTGAATATTCAAACTGAAAATCCTGCCATTGCTCGACGAATTTATTCATTGCTAAAAGACTTCTATCACGTTGAAAGTGAAATTGTTGTTCGGCGGAAGATGAAACTAAAGAAAAATAATCAGTATATTGTTCGTTTGCGTTATTCTGCAGAACGTGTTTTGGATGATTTACAAATCTTACAAGGGATGCAAATCAAGGAACAGGTTCCTGTTGAGCTGTTAAAGGATGAATGGATGGTTCGTTCATATTTACGTGGTGCATTTTTAGCTGGTGGTTCTGTAAATAATCCCGAAACTTCTCGATATCATTTAGAAATTTATTCTCTCTATGAAGAACATAATGAGATGATTGCTCGAATGATGAATAAGTTTGGCTTAAATGCGCAAACAACTGCTCGACGAAGCGGGTACATTGTTTATCTTAAAGAAGCTGAGAAAATTGCTAACTTTATGTCGCTAATTGGCGCAACTAATTCGATGCTGCAATTTGAAAACATTCGAATTGTTCGCGATATGCGTAATTCGGTTAATCGTCTCGTTAACTGTGAGAATGCAAATATGAATAAGATCGCTAATGCCTCAACTAAACAGATCGAAAATATTAAGCTCATTGAAGCAAGTGTCGGCTTAGAAAGCTTGCCAGATAAGTTACGCGAGATTGCTGAAACGCGGCTTGCTCACCAGGAAGTCAGTTTAAAAGAATTAGGAGAATTAGTTCCTGGTGGTCCAATTTCGAAGTCTGGTGTCAATCATCGCTTGCGAAAGCTAAACGCGTATGCGGATGAGCTGCGAACCAGAGCATTGACTAAATAAGAAAGTTTAAACGAAAATAAGCTGAAGGAAATTTTCCTTCAGCTTATTTTTGATCATTAGTTACTTTAACCTAGAATTGTTTTCCATAATTCCATCAAGCAAACCATAATCAACAGCTTCTTGAGCAGTTAAGTAGTGATCACGTTCGGTATCACGATTAATCTTTTCGATTGGCTGTCCTGAATTCTTGGCCAGAATTTCGTTAATCATCTTTCGTGTCTTCAGAATTTCAGTAGCAGCAATTTCAATTTCGGTTTGTTGGCCTTGGGCACCACCAGATGGTTGGTGAATCAAGACTTGTGAATGTGGTAAACCAAACCGCTTACCCTTAGCACCCGAAGATACTAAGACGCTAGCCATGGAAGCAGCCATTCCGATAACAATAGTTTGAACATCAGACTTGATGAAGTTCATGGTATCGTAAATTGCCATTCCAGATGTAACCACACCACCTGGAGAGTTGATGTAAAGGTAAATATCTTTTGTTGAATCTTGCGCATCTAGGAAAAGAAGTTGCGCAACGATTGAATTAGCCATATCGTCTTCAATTGGACCAGATAGCATGATGATCCGATCCTTTAGAAGCCGTGAATAAATGTCATAAGCACGTTCACCACGAGATGATTGCTCAATAACAGTAGGAACTAAATTCATAGTCGATTAGCCTCCCTTATTTTTAGCACTTGTTAGCATTAATTGCTAACTTATGTGAATACTATACTCGTTTGGTCAAAAAAGGTCAAATGATTTGTCGTGAAAAATAAAATGAGACTGGGAGTTTAACGGTCTCATTATTTTATTATGGTCAATTCGTGGTGTTTATACGGCTAAGCATCATTAATGATAGGGGGAGAGGAAATAATGAGCCGTATAGCATAGTTGGTATTAATTTAATTTAGTGAAGATCCTTAGCAATCAAACTGAGTTCAGTAGCAGCTGATTCTTTATCAAGGGTTGTCCAGTCGGTGTTGTTAAATTTAATGAATGCTTTGAATGTATCTTTAGTCATAATAAATTACCTCGTTTTCATATATTGGGACTTTTAATTGGCCCTTTTTTGTTTACGACTATATAGTACCTCCTATTGGTATACTTTGCAAGTTCTTTTGCTTATTAATTTTGTTAAAGATATTATTAAATTGGTATAGTTTAATTTGAAGAAATTTTTTTACTTTAGCAAATGCTGCTATGATAATCCTGACAAGAGATAGCATCTTATGAAGGGTTGCTTTTTAAATCCATGCCCGGTATAATTGGAACGTTAATTAATTTACGTTTAATATATAAGGAGGCATTTGCTATGCGTAAAGCACACCCATACGGCGTTCAAGGTCGTCGGCCAATTGCTCCTAAGTACAAGCGAGCATTAAAGGAAAAGAAGATTGAAGCTATTCGTAAGTGGGCTAAGGAAAAGCCAGCTGAAGAAAAGTAGTTTAATATCGTAATGGTTGACTGAATCTATTTTAGTCAACTTTTTTATTTACTTTATTTAATAATAGGGATCAACCGGAAGTTAACTTTCTTAGAGGAAAGACTGACTAGCATAGGACGATAAATATTGATGAAATCATTAAACAATAGTTAAGAAGCCGAGAAAAAACAAGACGTTTTTTCTCGGCTTCTTAATTATTACCAGCAATTTTCGAAACTACTGAGTCTAATCGCGAGAATCCAAATAGGCTCACTTCATTTCGTAACCCGAGCCTTCGAGTCTAACACAGCGGAGCAAGCCTATTCGGCTACGAACGACTCTGATGAGTTTATCATCATTCGTCGTTCTAGGTTAGCCCATCAGGCTCTTAAATGGGTTAATTCCCAGTTTCCCTCTATATTAAATATTACTAAAAAAGGAGACTAACAAATTTTGCTAGTCTCCTTATAAAAAATGCGCCCCCCGAGAGTCGAACTCGGATCTCGAGAACCGGAATCTCACGTGCGATCCATTACACTAAGGGCGCGTCAACAAATATTATATTATCTTACTTTAACTATAATTGCAACAATAAATTTTTATTTTTAATAATGATAACGTTTTCACAAGAAAAATAAAACTTTTCAGGTTAATTGGATAGACAAGTTAGTGAAATATGAGTATTATTAATACCGTAAGGTTGTAATTGCTAAGTCATGATCTGGTATAGATGCTTAATACTGCTTAGATGTGGTTAGTATTGTATGAATGTGATTGAATTAGCAAAGACACTAATTATGTTTTTCCTAAAGGAGGAAATTGCAGTATGACTGTAAAGATTGGTATTAATGGTTTCGGCCGTATTGGTCGTTTGGCATTCCGTCGTATTCACGAACTCAACACTGATGATATTGAAGTTGTTGCTATCAACGATTTGACTTCACCAGAAATGTTGGCTTACTTACTTAAGTACGACTCAACCCAAGGTCGTTTTGATGGCGAAGTTTCATCAACTGACAAGGGTATCGTTGTTGATGGTAAGGAATACCCTGTATACGCAGAACGTGACGCACGTAACATTCCTTGGGTAAAGAACGACGGTGTTGACTTTGTCCTTGAATGTACTGGTTTCTACACTTCTGCAGAAAAGTCACAAGCTCACTTGGATGCCGGCGCAAAGCGTGTTCTTATTTCTGCTCCTGCTGGTAACATTCCAACTGTTGTTCCTGGTGTTAACTTGGATACTTTGAAGGCTGATGACAAGATTGTTTCAGCTGGTTCATGCACAACTAGTTGTCTTGCACCAATGGCATACTGGTTGAACAAGAACTTCGGTATCAAGGTTGGTACTATGACTACTGTTCACGCTTACACTGGTAGCCAAGCTGTTCTTGACCAACCACGTGGCAAGAAGTTCCGTAACAACCGTGCTGCTGCTGTTAACACTATTCCTCACTCAAGTGGTGCTGCTAAGGCTATCGGTCTTGTTATTCCTGAATTGAATGGTAAGCTTTCAGGTCACGCACAACGTGTTGCTGTTCCTGATGGTTCATTAACTGAACTTGTTACTATCATGAACAAGAAGGTTTCTGTTGATGATGTTAACAACGCTATGAAGGAAGCTGCCAAGGATAACCCAGCATTCGGTTACACTGATGACCCAATCGTTTCAACTGATATTATTGGTTCTACTTTTGGTTCTGTATTTGACCCATCACAAACCGAAATTATGGAAGGCGAAGATGGTACTCAATTAGTTAAGACTGTTGCATGGTACGACAACGAAAATGGTTTCACTTGCAACATGATCCGGACTTTGCTTCACTTTGCAAACCTTTAATCCGGAATGCTGAAATATTAGCGGCATAAAAAAGGTGGGAGGAGGAGACTCCAACCACCCTTTTTCTTAACAAAGAAGGAGGAAACATAATTTATGGCAAAATTAACTGTTGAAGATTTACCATTAAACGGTAAAAAAGTTTTAATGCGGGTTGACTTTAACGTTCCAATTAGTGATGACGGTACTAAGGTTGAAGATGATAACCGAATCGTTGCCGCTTTACCAACTATTAAGTACGTTATCGAACATGGTGGTAAGGCTATTCTGTTCTCACACCTTGGTCGAATTAAGAAAGAAGAAGACAAGCCTGCTAAGTCTTTAAAGGCTGTTGCTGAACGTCTTTCTGAATTACTTGATAAGCCCGTTAAGTTTGTTCCAGTTACTGAAGGTAAGGAACTAGAAGATGCTATTAACGAACTTAAGGATGGCGAAGTATTGCTTGTTCAAAACACTCGTTATGAAGATGTTAAGAATGGCGAATACGTAAAGCGTGAATCTGGTAATGATCCTGAATTAGGTAAGTACTGGGCTTCCTTGGGTGACGTTTATGTTAACGATGCATTCGGTACTGCTCACCGGAAGCACGCATCTAATGTTGGAATTGCTACTAACATGCCAGGAAAGGCTGCTGCCGGCTTCTTGATGGAAAAGGAAATCAAGTTCTTGGGTGACGCAGTTGATAATCCACAACGGCCATTCGTTGCTATTCTTGGTGGTGCTAAGGTATCAGACAAGATTGGCGTTATTGATAACCTTCTTGACAAGGCTGACAAGATTATCATTGGTGGTGGAATGGCTTACACATTCTACGCTGCTAAGGGTATTAAGACCGGTGACTCACTTGTTGAAAAAGACAAGATTGATGTTGCCAAGAAGATCCTTGATAAGGCTGGCGATAAGATCGTCCTTCCAATTGACAACGTTGTAGCTGACAAGTTTGACAATGATGCTAACACTAAGGTTGTTGAAGGCGACATTGACGACGGCTGGATGGCTCTTGATATTGGTCCTAAGTCTGTTGAAGAATTCAAGAATGTTTTGAAAGATGCTAAGACAGTTGTTTGGAATGGACCAATGGGTGTCTTTGAAAAGCCTAACTTTGCTAAGGGAACCCTTGAAGTAGGTAAGTTCCTTGGTACTTTGAACGATGCAACTACGATTGTTGGTGGTGGTGACTCTACTGCCGCTGTTAAGCAATTAGGAGTTGCCGATCAACTTACCCACATTTCTACTGGTGGTGGAGCTTCATTAACCTACCTTGAAGGTAAGACTTTGCCAGGAATTGCTGCAATTTCTGAAAAGTAATATATAATAAAGCGGAATGGTTGAAACGGGACTATTCTGCTTTTTTTGCGGTTTAAAGGAGTGATTTTGATGAGGGTACCAATTATCGCTGGCAATTGGAAAATGCATAAAACGGTGGCTGAATCAGTTGATTTTGTTAAAAAGGTAAAGGATCAGCTGCCACCAGCAAAACAGTTGGAAACTGCATTAGCGGGGCCAACGTTATCGTTAGTTTCAATGAAAGAAGCTGCTGCAGGCTCTCCACTGAAAATTGCTGCTGAGAACTGCTATTATAAAAATGAAGGTGCGTATACAGGCGAGACAAGTCCATACGCCCTTTATCAAGCAGGAATTCACCATGTAATCCTTGGACATTCCGAGCGCCGGAAGTACTTTCATGAGACTGATGAGATCGTAAATAAAAAAATTAAAGCAGCATTAGCTGATCATCTTTGCCCCATCGTTTGTTGTGATGACACAATGGGACGACGGACAGCAGGGAAAAAAGTTCATTGGGTTGTAAACCAAATTCTTTACGATGCTAAGGGACTTTCAAGCGACGAGATTAGACACGTTACAATTGCTTATGAGCCAAGTTGGGCAATTGGGACCGGTCAAAGTGCGGATCCTAATGAAGCTGAAGAGGGATGTTACCTAATTCGGCAGACGATAGCTTATATGTACGGGAATGACGTTGCTGATGACGTTCGAATCCTTTATGGAGGAAGCGTAACAACTAGTAATATCAATGACTTAATGTCAAGTCAGGATATTGATGGGGTCCTCGTAGGTGGTGCGAGCTTGGATCCTGAAACATTTTTAAAATTAGTTAACCACTAAATGCTTGTTTTTGGTTGCACAAAATAATACAATATTAATGAAATAGCGCGATTGCTATCGAATTTAAGACAGAGGAGAGATTCATCAAATGTCACTTATTACAGATATTTATGCACGTGAAGTTCTTGATTCACGTGGTAACCCTACAGTTGAAGCTGAAGTATATACTGAAGCTGGTAGTGTTGGCCGTGGAATCGTACCTTCAGGTGCCTCAACTGGTGAACACGAAGCCGTTGAATTACGTGACGGTGATAAGAACCGTTTTGGCGGTGAGGGAGTATTAAAGGCCGTTGCTAATGTTAACGACGTTATTGCTAAGGAAATTGTTGGTATGGAAGTTACCGACCAAATTGCAATTGACAAGGCAATGATTAAGTTAGACGGTACTCCAAACAAGGGTAAGTTAGGTGCTAACGCTATTTTAGCTGTTTCACTTGCTGCTGCTCGTGCTGCTGCTGACGAATTACAAATTCCTCTTTACAACTACCTTGGTGGTTTCAATGCTCACGTATTGCCAACACCAATGATGAACGTTATCAACGGTGGTGCTCACTCTGATAACAAGGTTGACTTCCAAGAATTCATGATCATGCCAGTTGGTGCACCAACTGTTCGTGAAGCAATTCGTTGGGGTTCAGAAACTTTCCATGCTTTGAAGAAGGAATTGGAAGCTGCTGGAAAGGTAACTTCTGTTGGTGACGAAGGTGGATTTGCTCCAGACTTTGCTAACAACGAAGAACCATTCGAATACTTGATTAAAGCTATCAAGGATGCCGGCTACAAGCCAGGTAAGGATATTGCAATTGCCTTTGACGTTGCTGCTTCAGAATTGTGGAACGACGAAGACAAGAAGTACAAGCTTCGTTGGTCAACTGGTGAAGAATTCACTACTGATGAATTTATTGACTACCTTTCAGGAATTATTGAAAAGTACCCAGTTGTATCTGTTGAAGACCCAATTGATGAAAACAACTGGAATGACTGGGTAACCCTTACTAACAAGCTTGGTAAGAAGGTTCAACTTGTTGGTGATGACTTCTTTGTAACTAACACTGATTACCTTAAGAAGGGTATTAAGATGGGTGCAGCTAACTCAATCTTAATTAAGCTTAACCAAATCGGTACTTTGACTGAAACTGTTGAAGCAATCGAAATGGCTAAGGAAGCTGGTTACACTGCTATTGTTTCACACCGTTCTGGTGAAACTGAAGATACTACCATTGCTGACTTAGTTGTTGCTACTAATGCTGGACAAATCAAGACTGGTTCCATGAGCCGGACTGACCGTCTTGCTAAGTACAACCAATTAATGCGGATTGAAGACCAACTTGGTGATGTTGCTCAATACAAGGGTATCCACTCCTTCTACAACTTGAGTGAACAAGCTCGTCAAGACATCGAAAACCGTTAATTAACATAACGTTAAAGAATAATAGACCTTTTCATAGTCAATTTCAGTTGACTGTGGAAGGTCTATTTTTGTTTAAGTTATTTTTATTATTTTATCAGCTTTTCTTTCTTAATTAAGTTAATTATTTTTTGTTAAACCAATTAATAATGAGAGAATGATTAGAAAAGTTCTTGGCAATTAGTGATTCATATAATATAATTTGAAGAGCTATAATTTGAGAAAGGGATTTGATACTAATGAAAAATTCTGCGCCAAAGTTACGGCGATCAATGACTGCTGGCCAAATGGAAATGATTTCCTTAGGTGGAGCAATTGGTGTTGGGTTATTTATGGGTTCAACATCAACAATTAAGTGGACCGGACCATCAGTACTCTTAGCTTATGCATTTGTTGGCTTAATCCTCTACATTGTTATGCGGGCTCTTGGAGAAATGATCTACATTAATCCGGGAACGGGGTCGTTTGCGGACTACGCTACTGAGTATGTGCACCCACTTGCAGGATATCTTGCTAAATGGGCGAATGTCTTTGAATATATTGTTGTTGGAATGTCGGAAGTTGTGGCGGCTACCGAATATCTGAAATTTTGGTGGCCACACATGCATACTTGGATTGCCGGGATCGTGATCATTATCTTCTTGGTATTGGCAAACCTTGCTAGTGCTAAGGCATATGGCTCGCTAGAATTTTGGTTTGCAATGATCAAGGTTGTTACAATTATCTTCATGATTTTCTTAGGCTTCATGGTGATCCTTTTCGGTTTTGGTAACGGTGGTCACCCAACAGGTTTTAGTAATCTTTGGGCACATGGTGGCTTCTTTACGGGCGGAATTAGTGGTTTCTTCTTCTCAATGTCAATTATCGTTGGGTCATATGAGGGAATTGAATTACTGGGAATTTCTGCTGGTGAAGTTGCCGATCCGCAGGAAGCAATTATTAAGTCTGTTAAGTCTGTCCTTTTTCGGATCCTGATTTTCTATGTTGGGGCTATCTTCGTTATCGTAACGATTTACCCGTGGGATAAGCTAAGCAGTGTTGGTTCACCATTTGTATCAACCTTTGCTAAGGTGGGGATTACTGCTGCAGCATCAATTATTAACTTTGTTGTACTAACGGCAGCCCTTTCTGGTGCTAACTCCGGAATTTACAGTTCAAGTCGGATGCTATTTAAACTTTCCCATGAAGGGGATGCACCAAAGATTTTTGGTCGCCTTTCAAAGCGAATTGTTCCTGATGCGGCAATTCTTGGAATCTCCGGGGGGATTTTAATTGGCTTTATCATTGATATGATTTCCTCAATTTATAATCATTCAACTTCCGATATGTTTGTCGTTGTCTTCAGTTCTTCAGTTCTGCCAGGGATGATTCCGTGGTTTGTAATCCTTCTTGCGGAGTTACGTTTCCGGAAGAATAATGCAGACTTGATGGTAGATCATCCGTTTAAGTTACCTCTCTATCCATTCTCAAATTACTTCGCGTTTATTATGCTAATTGTAATTGTGATCTTTATGTTCATTAATCCTGATACCCGGATTTCGGTTATTGTCGGGGCAATTGTTCTGATTGTTGCAACAATTGTTTACCTTGTTCGGCATGGCTTAAAGAGAACAACAGCTAAATAAGAACTTAACTAGCAGGTTCTGGATTAATCACTATCCACTACCTGTTTTTTCTTTGGAGATGTAGTACAATACTTGGGTGAATCTTAGGGAAAGTTAGGAGAAACAATGAATAAGGAAAGAACTGTTAACCAGGATAGCCAAGTTAAGCAAATGATTCGCGCCATTATTATTGGACTGTTAACGGGATTAGTGGTTAGTACATTTCGGTTAATCATTCAACATTTTTTGGAATTTGTTAGTGCGAGTTTTGCCTATTTCCACCATCACCCAACGGGATTAATTTATTGGACAGTTGGTTCGGTAATTCTAGCATTAATTTTGGGCCAGCTTGCACAGCGCTACCCGAATATTAAAGGGTCCGGGATCCCTCAGGTTGAGGGTCAGTTAAAGTGTCAATTTGACGAAAAATGGTGGCCGGTTTTATGGCGAAAGTATCTTGGCGGAATTTTTGCCATTGGTTCTGGTCTGTTTCTCGGCCGCGAAGGACCTTCAATCCAGTTGGGAGCGACAATTGGTCAGGGGGTTGCCGAAACGGCCCACGTTAGTTCACTTAACCGTCGTGTTGGCATTGCTAGTGGTGCCGCTGCTGGATTGGCAGCAGCATTTAATGCACCGATTGCAAGTACCATTTTTATTCTGGAGGAAGTTTATCATAACTTCTCACCGTTAATTTGGCTGGCAACCTTTATTAGTTCGCTTTGCTCAAATATGGTTTCTATGACTATCTTTGGCCTTAAGCCGGTATTAAATGTTCCTTATCAATATGAATTGCCGGTTGGCTTGTATTGGCATCTAATTATTCTAGGAATTGCGCTTGGCTTTCTGGGCCGGCTTTATCAGGTTGTTATTTTGCGACTTGATCATTGGTCAGGAAAGCTAACATGGCTTAAGCCTTCAGTATATCCTGTTATCCCATTTCTTTTAGTTATCCCGGTTGCTTGGTACCTTCCTTATACTCTTGGTGGTGGAAACCAGTTAATTGCTGAGTTAAGATTACTGCCATTCTCCCTAACTCTTTTTATCGGCTTGTTTGTTCTTCGCTTTGTCTTTTCAATGATTAGCTACGGAAGCCAATTACCTGGGGGAATCTTTCTGCCGATTTTGACCTTAGGAGCAGTCTTGGGAGCAGTTTATTGTACACTAATGGTTAAAGTGGGAATTTTGCCTGCGCGGTACCTACCAAATTTCATTATTTACGCAATGGCAGGCTACTTTGCTTGTATCAGTAAGGCGCCATTTACTGCAATTCTGCTTATTACCGAAATGGTAGGTTCGTTAGCACATTTGATGCCGTTAGCAATGGTTTCGATTATTGCCTATCTGGTGGTTGATGCGTTGCATGGTAGACCTGTTTATACCGCGATGTTTGAAAACTTTATCGGACTGCGTGCTGAGAAAAAGCCACTCCACCAAGAGACGCTTTCGGTAACGATTTATCCGGGATCAGAACTTGATGGATGTCAAATAGCGGATTATTCATGGCCGGCTGATTGCATCGTTTCCCTTATTTATCGTGGAGAAGATAAAATTATTCCAAACGGGAAAACAATTCTTTTGGCTGGCGATACCTTGCTCATCCAAGCAAATATTTCCGATAAGAATAAGCTTCAAGAAATATTAGAACGGTCATCTCACACGCCAAAAATGTAGAAATTAGGTAAAGAGTATGTTATTCTGTATTAGATATAGTGGGCAATTATTAGGAGGAAAAATCCTTGTATAACACATTAATGACTTTATTTTTAATAGATTGTGTAGTTCTGATTGCATGTGTAATGATGCAACCAGCTAAGAACGATAATGATGCAATGTCTGCTTTAACAGGTGGAGCTGGAGATTTATTCTCACGGCGTAAGGCTCGTGGATTTGAAGCCGTAATGCAAGTTGTTACTACGATTTGTGGGGCGATCTTCTTTATCCTAGCTTTGGCCTTGGTTTTCGTTTCATCACACTAAAGCGGCGCTGCCTCCTGTATCATGTATTCAGGAGGCTTTTTTATTTTAAGGAGTAAGAAATAATGGAAGTTAGTTCGGGGAAGCCCTTTTTATTTCCGCACGGTCGTTTTGGGGTTATTCTATTACATTCATATACGAGTAGTAGTGCTGATATGCGAATGCTTGCACGACACCTGGAGCGACAGGATTATACGATTTATGCTCCAGTGTTTACTGGGCACGGGAGCGGTCCACTGACTGTCTTAGAAAAAAGCGGTCCAGAAGATTGGTGGACTGATACGCAATTTGCAATTCGGCGATTAAAGGATATGGGAATGGAGAAGATAGCGATTCTCGGTTTGTCATTAGGAGGATTATTAGCTACCAAGGCATTAGAGAATGATCCAACCCTAGTAGGCGGGGGAGTTTTTGCGTCTCCCGTTACTACTTGGGGACAATCAAATGTTCCACAATTTTTCCCGCAATTAGCAACTACTTACTATAAGAAAGCAGGATTGGATTCCCGGGAAATTAACGAACGAATTGTAAAAATTAATCAATTGTTACCAAAACAATTAACTGCTATTAGCGAAATGACACGGGAAATAGATCAGCACCTGGAGCAAATCCACCAGCCATTTTTTATTGGTCAAGGTGGTCGGGATGAAATGATTAACCCTCATTCTGGAAAAGAATTAGCCGAAAAGTTATTAGCCCAAGGAACTCCAGTTGACTATCATTATTATCCGCAGGCTGGTCACGTTCTTACCGTTAACAATGCCCATCGCCAGTTATTTGCTGACGTTACTGACTTCCTACAAAAAACATTTGAGGTGTAATATGACAACAAAAACGAAATTAAAAGATCAGATATTAGATTACCTAAAGGAAAATGCCAATGTTAGTTTTTCAGCTGAAAAACTAGGACGGGCATTAAAGATGGCTGATGCTGATTCCTTTACGCCAATTGTTCAAGCATTAGCCGAACTTGAACGTGAGAAGAAAGTGACAGTGACTGATCGCGGAGAATTTAAGGCTGTGATTAAGCCCCAAGCAATTATCGGGACTTTCCATGCTAATGATAAGGGATTTGGCTTTGTTGACTATGATCCTGACTTACCGGATATGTATATAAACCCTGACCATACAATGCACGCCTTAAATGGTGATCAGGTTGAAGTAAAAATTCTTCGCCCCGCTAAGCCAGGGAGTGACCAGGGCCCTGAAGGGCAAGTAGTTAAAATTGTTGAACATAACTACGATCAAATCGTTGGTGAGTTTAAGCAAGAAACTGTCGGTGATTACATTGGTGAAATTCTTTTAAAGGATAAAAAGCTTTCTAATTACCGGTTCTTCGTCAATGATCAAGGACTAAAACCAATGGATGGTCAAGTAGTTACCGCGACTATTGCCACCTATCCTGATGATGAGGCCCCGCAAGTAATGACTGGTGCAGTTAACGAAGTGATTGGTGATAAGGATGAGCCGGGAATTGATATTCTTTCGGTGATCTATGCCCACGACGTTCCTCATGAATTTCCTCAAGAGGTAATGGATGAAGCTAATAAAATCCCATTGAAGGTCCTTCCTGAAGAAAAGAAGGGTCGGGTAGACATTACTGACCAGCCGTTAGTAACAATTGATGCAATTGAGTCTAAAGATTTGGACGATGCGGTTGTCGCATGGAAGATGGATAACGGTCACTATCATCTTGGAGTTCATATCGCTGATGTTAGCCACTACGTTAAGCCAGGATCCGCTCTTGATAAGGAAGCATTTAAGCGGGGAACTTCAGTTTACTTAACTGACCGGGTAGTACCAATGCTTCCTAAACGGCTTTCTAATGGTATTTGTTCACTTAATCCAGGTGAAGAACGACTTTCCATGAGTTGTGAAATGGAGATTGATGAACAAGGACGGATTGTTAAGCACCGGATTTTTCCAAGTGTAATGCGGTCCCACGCGCGAATGACTTATAAGGCAGTCAATCGGATCCTGGAATCCCATGATGCTAAGACAATGGCTGAATACAAGGATTTAGTTCCGATGTTTGAAACCATGCGCGATATTCATAAGATCCTGTTAAATGCACGGAAACGCCGGGGTGCAATTGACTTTGAAGCACCGGAAGCCAAGATTATTGTTGATGATCAGGGGCACCCAACTGATATTCAACTTCGTGAACGCGGATTGGCAGAGCGGATGATCGAATCATTTATGCTTGCCGCTAACGAAACGGTTGCTGAACATTATTACAAGGAGCATGTCCCATTCCTTTATCGGATTCACGAACAACCTGATAATGAGAAGATTAAGTCTTTCTTTGAATTCCTAAATGTTTTCGGGATTAATGCTCATGGTGATATTAATAATGTTAAGCCGAAAATGCTTCAAAATGTTTTGAAACAGGTTGCTGGAAAGCCGGAAGAACAAATGGTTCAAGTAATGATGTTGCGGAGTATGCAACAGGCAAAGTATGACGATGAAGAGGTTGGTCACTTTGGCTTAGGTGCAAAGTATTACACCCACTTTACTTCACCGATTCGGCGGTACCCTGATGATACGGTTCACCGTTTAATCAAGTGGTATGAAAAGCATGGTAAGGGAGAAGACGCAAAGGCTGCCTGGCGTGATCGTTTGCCAGAAATTGCTGAGCATACGTCATTTACAGAACGGCGGGGAATTGATACTGAACGTGATGTTGATAGCATGAAGAAGGCTGAATATATGGAGGACCATGTTGGAGAAACCTTCGATGCAGTTGTTAGTTCAGTTATGAAGTTCGGACTATTTGTTGAATTAGAGAATACCGTTGAGGGACTCGTCCACATTAGCGTCATGAATGATGACTACTATGAATATTCAGAAAAGCATCTGGCTTTAATTGGTCGTAGTCACCACCGAATTTTCCAAATTGGTCAACCGATCAAGGTTAAACTAGTTCGGGTTGACAAGGATCTACGTGAAGTCGATTTTCAATTAGTTAACCCCGAAGAAGCACCAACAACCAAGATTCGGGTTCCCCATAACGATGATCGTCGTGGCGGTCGTCGGGGAAATAATCGGCATGGTCACAGTAATGGTAGTCACAAGCAAAATGGCGGTCACTTCCGGAATACACAAGGAAAGTGGAAACACGATGGTCGTGAGAATGGTAATCGGAATAACCGGCAAATAAATCGTGGACAGGCCCGTCACCATAATAATTCTCGTGATTTTGAAGGACAGCGTCGACGCCGACATTAATGTTTTGACCTGATGGGGGGATTCCATGGCCAAAAAGCATGAAAACAATGATAATTTAATCGCTCAAAACAAAAAGGCCCGTCATGATTATTTTGTGACTGACACATATGAAGCAGGACTAGTTTTAACGGGAACGGAGATTAAGTCTGTACGAGCACACCGGGTTAATTTAAAAGATGGCTTTGCTCAAATTCGTAATGGTGAAGCATGGTTAATGAATGTTCATATTAGTGAATACGATAATGGAACTTTCTTCAATCAGGATCCGCTTCGTAATCGTAAACTGCTTCTCCACAAAAAAGAGATTCATAAATTAACTGGTGCTCTCCAAGATAAGGGAGTTACCCTTATCCCGTTAAAGATGTATATTAAGCACGGCTATGCAAAGGTTCTTCTCGGTCTTGCTAAAGGAAAACACGAATACGATAAGCGTGAATCCATTAAGCGCCGTGAAGCCAACCGTGAGATGGAACGGGTGATGAAGCATTATTAGAGAGTGAGCCCGTTAAAACCTTCTGGTGGCTAACGATTTCTCCACCGAACGACGTTTCGTCGTCGGAGGTGGAGGTCGTTAGCTCGAGGAAGGTTAGGGCGAACTCGTTTTGACTCGATTGCAGTAGAATCGCTAACCTTCGCAAGGATGGCTAGAACTTTATGAATATAAAGTTCGGTCAGCTACTGCGGAGAGAGGTCGTTATCTTGAGGGAGCTTAGGCTGAGCACGTTTAATAGAGTGCGAGCTAGCAAGTTCCTGGCGAGCAGTTCTTGACTATGTCGCCGATGCAACCATATACGCAAAACAAGCGACTGACAATTTTGTCAGTCGCTTGTTTGTTTAAGCAGCTTTAATTTAATCATTATTTTTGCTTTTTAAACTGTGACGATTTAATTTGGTAACCAAGACAAGTATCATTCCCCGTAGCAACGCTTCCCCGGTGGACGTGGAGTGGGGATGATTGTTTGCGACGAGCCCAATGTTGGAGAACACTTGCAACAAGGATGGCAAGTGGTTCATCTTCTTCATTTTTTACCTTTAACTCGTGATAATAATCGCCGGTAAAAGCAACTGGCTGGATGGAAAAGACGAGGTGATTCTTTTTAAAAACGCGATACTTTCCCGAAAATGGTGAACCAACGACAACCCAGCTAAGGCCCTTAATATAAATAACCTCACGAACGAAACCAAGAGACTTACTAACTGTTCCCACTTTTTGGCGATCCTTAAATAAGGCAAACTTTGGAATTATTCCAAAACTGAGCTGTTTCACTTCGGCAAGTAAGTCACCAGAAATTGAATATAAAGATAAAACATCGTGAAGCGCACCCCATTTACCTACCAGGAGGTATAGCGAACGTCCTTGATAGTTACGAATAACGGTAGTTCCGTGGAGGTCTGTATCATGATCACGTAAATAAAGTTGCCGCATCCAATCACCGCTCCTTAAAGACAAATTAATTACCATTATTGTACCAGTTTACTTATAAAAATGATAACTTTACAAAGCGGTTTCATTTTCCATTCCCGCCCATCGCTACTTATGCTAAAATATTAGTTGAGGTGCTAGAATCGTGAAACAACTTATTCATAATGATTGGTGGGACGTTTTAAAACCCCAATTTGAAAGTGCATATTATGCGCAGTTACATAATTTCTTAAAAGAAGAGTACAGCCATCGGACAATCTATCCGGAGATGCATCATATTTTTGAGGCTTTTGAATGGACACCCTTTAGTAAAGTCAAAGTTGTCATTTTAGGTCAAGATCCGTACCATGGTCCTCACCAGGCTCATGGATGCAGCTTTTCGGTTTTGCCAGGGATCCCTGTTCCACCATCATTGCAAAATATTTATAAGGAACTGCAAAGTGATGTCGGTTGTCATCCGGTTCAACATGGTTACCTAAAAAAATGGGCTGATCAAGGTGTTTTGCTTTTGAATTCGGTCTTAACAGTTCGTGCAGGCCAAGCCTTTTCTCACAAGGGGCATGGTTGGGAACAATTGACGGACGCTGCAATTCACGCATTGTCCGAACGCCCTCAACCAGTTGTCTTTATTCTCTGGGGAAGAGCGGCGCGGGATAAGAAAAAGCTGATTAACCTTAAGACAAATATTATCTTGGAATCAGCACACCCAAGTCCGCTTTCAGCTAACCGTGGATTCTTCGGTTCAAAACCATTTTCAAAGACAAATGAAGCACTTCGCGCAATGGGAGAGGAGCCAATTGATTGGCAATTACCGGACCAACCGATAGTTGACGGTAAGGCTTGATAACCAATAAGGAGGTTCTTGTAGATGGATTTATTTGATGAAATTGCTGCAAAGGTAAAGGGACAAGACAAAACCATTGTCTTCCCTGAAGGTGCTGATAAGCGAATCTTAGGTGCTGCCGTTCGTTTACAAAACGATGGTTTAGTAGAACCAATTCTGCTTGGAACAAAGGATGAGATTGAAGCAACCGCTAAGGAAAATAACTTCGATATTACCGGCTTAAAGATTATTGATCCAGCAACTTATCCAGAAGCTGATAAGAAGGCCATGTTTGATGCTCTCTTGGAACGCCGTAAGGGAAAGAATACTCCTGAACAAGTTGAAAAGATGCTTGAAGACGTTAGCTACTTTGGAACCATGTTAGTTTATATGGGAAAGGCTGATGGAATGGTTTCTGGAGCAGTTCACTCAACCGGTTCAACTGTTCGTCCAGCATTACAAATTATTAAAACAAAGCCAAATGCTCACCGAATTAGTGGGGCATTCTTGATGCAAAAAGGTGACCAACGGTACATCTTTGCTGACTGTGCAATTAACATTGAATTAGATGCGGATACCATGGCTGAGGTTGCTGTTCAAAGTGCAGAGACTGCCAAAATCTTTGGTATTGATCCTAAGGTCGCCCTTCTTAGCTTCTCTACTAAGGGTTCGGCTAAGGGAGACATGGTTACTAAGGTTGCTGAAGCCACAGAAAAGGTTCATGAAATGGAACCAGATCTTCCTGCTGATGGTGAAATGCAATTCGATGCTGCTGTTGTTCCTTCAGTTGGCGAGTTAAAGGCTCCAGGTTCTAAGGTTGCCGGCCACGCAAATGTCTTTATTTTCCCAAGCCTTGAAGCCGGAAATATTGGTTACAAGATTGCCCAACGATTTGGTGGCTTTACTGCTGTAGGCCCAATTCTCCAAGGCTTGAATGCTCCAATTGCCGATCTTTCGCGGGGATGCAGTGAGGATGATGCTTACAAGGTAGCTATTATTACAGCTGCTCAGGCATTATAATAGAATATAATAAGTTTAAAAACTCTTGAGAGGAGAAACTGGGAAACACCAGTCTCTTCTCTCTTTTGTTGCTTTTAAGCTTAGGTATCAGCTACAATAGCTTTAGAAAAACTGAGGAGCGGAGACGGATGAAAGAAGTAAAGTTAACTGATCGCGAAAAAACGATTGAGCTTGGTGAAAGGGTAGGACGGCTATTAAAGGCTGGAGATGTTTTAGTTTTAGATGGTGATCTTGGTGCCGGGAAGACAACTTTTACTAAGGGATTAGCTAAGGGATTAGATATTCCAGACCTGATTAAGAGTCCAACCTTTACCATTATCCGTGAGTACCATGATGGTCGACTACCGCTATACCATATGGATGCGTACCGCCTTGAAAACGGTGGTGCAGAAGACTTAGGACTAGAGGAATACTTTGATAGTGACGGAGTGAGTGTTGTGGAGTGGGCCCAATTTGTTGAAGAGGAGTTACCTACTGATTTTTTGGCAATTCACTTTAAGCGAACGGATGACGAAAATACCCGTCTTCTTCAATTTGAACCACACGGCCGTCACTTTGAACAGGTAGTTACGGAGCTGTAATAATGTCAGAGACTGTTAAAATTAAATTAGCTGAACCTGAGGATGCAGCTGTTATTCTTAACTTTCTTCGACAAGCAGCAACGGAAAGTGATGCGGTCACAATTCCGCACCTAGAAAGAGTAACCGCGAAGGAAGAACGCGAAAATATTCAAATAATTAACAGCGTGGACGATTGTATAATGTTACTAGCAGTGTTTGAAAAAGAGATTGTGGGGATGGTAACAATAATGCGGTTACCTAACGAAACTCAGATGGGTGAGTTAGGAGTTATTGTGGCCAAAAAATACTGGCATCAAGGAATTGGCCAGTTATTAGTGGATGAAGCTGAATATTGGTTTGCTAATTATAGTAGTTTGGCTCAACTTACCTTAGATGTTTTTGAGGATAATGTTCCGGCAATTAACTTATATCGTAAGATGAACTTTGTGGTTCGTGAGCATCGATTAGTTTCAGGACGAAAGGCACTCCAGATGGATTATCGGCAAGAATAAAGGGCTCCTGGCATTCAGAGTTGCGAATGTCAGGAGCCGTTATTGATTATTTATGTTTGAATAGTACTTGCTTAATGTTATGTAACCAGGCACCTTTTTCTTGATGTCCTGAAACATCCTGGGTTACTTCAACACAGCCGATATACTTACCATTATTATCATGAAGTGAATAGAAGGCAATGTTAATTGGCTTATCGTGATAGTGAATGATTAGACTTAAGACACCACGTTTGCCATCGTGCATTTGCTGTAAGACTTGTTTCACCCGTTCATGGCTATGACCGGGATGAACCTCTAAGACGTGTTTGCCGAGATCATCGTCAGTCCGCTTGAAGAGGCGGTGCTTATTTGCCGAAGACCAGCGAACAATGTCATGTTCATCAATAAAGTCAAATTCTTCAGGAATGGTTTGAAAAATAGCGTTTAATTGGGTTAGGGTTAAACTACCGCCTAATAGCTTGACTGTTTCATTATTCATAGATTGGGTTCTCCTTTAATTATAAAAGTTAATAAATGGGCGAAGCTGTTCTCCACCAAAATGCTGAGCTTCATATAAAAGAATATTGGCACAGGCTTGAGCATCATCGAGAGCATTGTGATGGTGATGCAAATCGATTTGTAAGGCATCACAAACGGTATTTAACCGATAGTTGTTAAGCCCAGGGATTAGTTGACGACTGCTTTTCACGGTGTCAAGAGTTTGAAAGGTCGGTGGTTGAATACCATAATGAAGAAGGGTATTTCGCAGGACACTATTATCAAAACTATTATTATGGGCAATTACAAGTTGTTCTGGTCGGTAGAACTGTTTAATGTGTTGCCAAACCTCGGGGAATGTTGGCGCATCTTGAACATCCTCTTCATGAATTCCGTGGATCTGCACATTTCGCCAGAAAAAATCAGTTTGGGGATTAATTAAAGTATAAAATTCATCAACAATTTTGCTATCTCGAACGATTGTCAGTGCTAGAGAACAGGCACTGTATCGTTTGCCGTTTGCTGTTTCAAAGTCCATTGCAACAAAGTTCATGAAGCGAGATCTCCTTTCGTCAGGGGTAGGTTAATGACTTCAATTTTACCAGTAATTCGTTTCTTCTGCCAAAAGATTAGTGATTAAGCATGGTACAATAATACTAGATTAAAATAAAGGACGACAAGATTATGGTAGTTAATTTAATTCAAGAATTTTCCCAAATTAATATTAAAAAGCAGGAACCACTATCCAAATATACCTTTACTCATACTGGAGGAAAGGCAGATTGGTTGGCTTTCCCAGAAAATGTTGAGCAGGTCCAACAATTAGTAAAGTTTGTTAAGAAAAATGATATGCCATTGACCGTAATTGGCAATGCCAGTAACTTAATTGTTCGTGATGGCGGAATTGCGGGTTTGGTATTAATTGTAACTGGTATGAACCAGATTAAGGTTGAGGGTAACAATGTTGTGGCTCAAGCAGGAGCAACTTATATTAAGACGACTCAGGTTGCACGAGATCATAGTTTAACTGGTTTGGAATTTGCTGCCGGAATTCCTGGAAGCATCGGTGGTGCTGTCTTTATGAATGCCGGTGCATATGGTGGCGAAACCAAATTTGCGGTTAAGTCAGCTACCATTATGTTGCCAACTGGCGAAATTCAAGAATTAACCAATGAAGAACTTGACTTTGGTTACCGTCATAGTAGCGTTCAAGATAATCATGGGATTGTTCTTGAAGCAACATTTGAACTAAAACCAGGAGACAAGGAAGAGATTACCGCTCAAATGGATGAACTGAATGCTCGACGTGCCGCTAAACAACCATTAGAGTTACCGTCTTGTGGAAGTGTCTTCAAGCGCCCAACAGGATATTTTGCCGGAAAACTAATTCATGATGCTGGCTTACAAGGGTATACTTCCGGTGGCGCGCAAGTATCAAAGAAACACGCTGGTTTTATTGTTAATATTGATAACGGAACGGCCACCGATTACTTAAATGTTATTCACCACGTTCAAGAAGTCGTTAAGAATAAATTTGGTGTTTCATTGGAGACCGAAGTCCGGATTATTGGTCGGGATTAGTTTGTTAGGATTAGAAGTAAAAAAGTAAGCGGATAAGAAAATTCCTTGGTTTTCTTATCCGTTTACTTTTTGTATAACTAAACTATTATCCCTTGTATTTTGTGTTTTGAACTGTTTTAAGGATCCAGTAGGAAAGAATTTGCAAACAGGTAAAAATAATGGTGAATTTTAACATATCGATTGACCAAATGGACATTAATTGGCGGAAAAACCAACTTGGGGTAAAGAAAAGGTAGATGGAATGAAGACGAAGGAAGCGACCAATGTAAATTCCAATGCTTGAAATGAATGAGAAGATGATGATCCACCAAAATTTGATTTTTGGATGATGCGGACAAATTAATTCAGTGAGTTGATGACTAACTTGATCTAACGACAAAAGACCGAAGAAGAGACAACTGATCGCGCAAAGAACCATTATGGCAAAAATTAACCAAATGTGGGGATCAGATTTTAAGAGTCCGTTGATACTAGTATGGGGATTAAGCCAGGAGAGGTGAAAAAGATCAGTCATGACATAGGGAGTATTTGGGTAAAACAATAACCAAATAATGAGGCACCCCCAGAAAGCTAACGCCCGTCGATCATTAAAACGGGGGAGCTGAAAGCCAATTTCAACCGGAATATAAGCTAAGAAAACGTTAAAGGCCATAAAGTTAAACGGCTTTGGCATAAAAATTTTCAGGAGGATGATTGCAATCCAGAAGAAAAAACGAATTTGCCATTGCTTAGTTAATTTAAACATCTGATCGGGTTCCTTCCGTAAATGAGTCTTTTATAGTTTAGAATACCAGACTTTATCACAGATACCAGAAATTTAATGAAGTACAGTTCTTTCCGGGATAAAATGATATAATGTTATGGTAATTTAGAGGATGGTGAGATAAGTTATGCAGTTTATTTCGGCGCTGTTTACTTGGCAAAACCTGATCCATCTAATTGATATCTTAGTAATTTGGTTTTTAATCTACGAGTTATTACTATTAATTCGTGGTACTCGGGCTGTTCAACTATTCCGGGGAATTCTGATTATCATTCTGGTGAAGGTAGTCAGTTGGTACATTGGTTTAAGTACGGTTTCTTGGGTAATGGATCAGATCATTAACTGGGGAGTAATCGCCATTGTGATTATTTTCCAGCCAGAAATTCGTCGGGGGCTGGAACACCTAGGACGAGGGACGTTCTTTACCCACAATCAAACGGCTAACGAAACTGAAGAAGAGACGATTAAGCAATTAGATCAGGCAATCCAATACATGTCAAAGCGACGGATCGGAGCGTTGATTAGTATTGAAATGAAGACGGGTTTGGAAGAATATATTGAAACTGGGATTCCGCTAGATGCAGATATTTCGGGTGCATTACTGATTAACACGTTCATTCCTAATACACCGCTTCATGATGGCGCGGTAATCATCAAAAATAATCGAATCTCAGTTGCAGCGGCATATTTACCCCTATCTGACAGTAAACTGATTCCTAAAGAATTAGGGACCAGACACCGGGCTGCCGTTGGAATTAGTGAAGTTACCGATGCATTAACAATCGTTATTTCTGAAGAAACTGGTGAAGTTTCAATTACGAAGGATAATGAGTTAATTCGCAATATGTCACGAAATGACTATTTGAAGTTCTTGCGGGCCCAACTATACAGCCAAACAACCGGGAAGGATAATAACTTCTTTACTAAGCTATTTTCCTTCTTCGGTCGTCGGGGAGGTGGCAGCAATGAATAACTGGGAATTTTTTAATAACAAATGGTTCTTACGGATCACTTCTCTAGTCCTGGCTCTCTTCCTCTTTTTCTACGTTAATAACGGGAGTAATGGTTTCTTAAGACAAAATACCAGGCAGCATGATCAGACGAGCGCCTTGATGTCTAACAAAACTGCGGTTATTAAGATGCCACTTGACATTACAACCGATAATAATTACGTTGTCAGCGGCTATCCTAAAACTGTCCGGGTAACCGTAAATGGTCCTTCGGCGTTGGTAACAACAACTTCAAATACGCAAAACTTTAAAGCTTATATTGATCTGACTAATGTTGGAGTAGGAAAACATCGGGTGAAGGTTAAAACTAGCGGTTTGAATTCTGAGCTTCACGCAACCGTAAAGCCACAGTATGTAACAGTTAATATTCAGCCGCGGAAGACAATTACTAAAAAAATTACCGTCCGGTTAAGTTCCCATTCGCTAAGTAATAATTACCAGGTGGGAACGCCACGGACTGATATTGATCACGTTCAGATATCTGGCTCTCGCGAAGAAGTTAATAAGGTTGATCGGGTTCTCGCATTTGTTGCAATGCCGACCAAGGCAACGTCCGATATTCATCGGTTAGTAACCCTACAAGCAGTGGATAAAAATGGGCAAACCCTTAACGTGGTAATTGAACCAAACACAACTAACGTAACGATTCCGATTCATGGTGAGGGCGATACTACTAGTAGCTCAGCAAGTGATAATGATAATGCGCAGTCAAGCTCAAGTAATAGTCGCTCTAGTCGCGTAAGTTCAAGTGAAAGTAGTAGTTCATCGAGTAGTAGCGCACAAGTAAGTTCAAATGAGTAGATTTTAGTTAAGAGGAGAAAAATAATGAAGTTAAAATATTTTGGTACTGATGGTGTTCGTGGTGTTGCAAACCGGGATTTAAGTCCTGAGTTGGCTTTTCGGGTTGGTCGTGCTGGTGGATACGTTCTTACTAGGCACTCTGAACGAAAGCAACCGCAAGTTCTTGTTTCACGCGACACCCGAATCTCTGGTCAAATGTTAGAAAACGCGTTGGTTGCTGGCTTACTCTCGGTTGGAATTGAAGTTTTACGATTAGGAGTTGTTACCACTCCGGGGGTTGCCTACCTTGTTCGTGCCCAAGAAGCTGATGCCGGTGTAATGATTACCGCAAGTCATAATCCGATTAAGTATAACGGTATTAAATATTTTGGTGGAGACGGCTTCAAACTATCAGATGACTTGGAATATGAAATTGAACAGCTATTAGATGCTGAGGAAGATACGTTGCCACGACCATCTGATGAAGGATTAGGAACTGTTGCTGACTATCATGAAGGTGCCTTGAAATATACTTCATTTCTTGAACAAACAGTTTCAACCGATCTTTCTGGGTTAAAGGTAGTTGTTGATGCTGCTAATGGTGCAACTTCAGGGTTTGTTTCCAACCTATTTGCCGATATGAATGTTGACTTTATTCCAATCAACGCTCAACCAAATGGCTTGAACACTAATCTCAACTGTGGCTCAACTCATCCTGAAGGTTTACAAAAAGCTGTTGTCGAGAATAAGGCTGATCTTGGGATTGCCTTTGATGGTGATGGTGACCGTTGTATTGCCGTCGATAATGAAGGAAACATTGTTAATGGTGACAAGATTATGTACATTTGTGGAAAATACATGGATGATAACGGTCTATTGAAGAAGGATACAATTGTCACTACCGTAATGAGCAACTTGGGGATGTACAAGGCGCTTGAAAGTCATAGTATGACCAGTGTGAAGACAAAGGTCGGTGACCGGTATGTTGTTGAGGAAATGTTAAAGAACGGCTATAACCTGGGTGGTGAACAGTCGGGACACATTATCTTCTTAGATTACAACACAACTGGTGATGGGATGCTGACTGCTTTACAGCTCCTTTCAGTAATTAAGGAAACAGGTAAGTCACTGAAGGAGTTAGCTAGCGACGTTACAAATTACCCACAAGAACTTGTTAACATCAAAGTTGCTGATAAGGCTGCTGCAATGAAGAACGAAAAGCTTCGGGCAATTATTGAAGAAGTTGAAGGTGAAATGAACGGTGATGGGCGAGTTCTTGTTCGTCCGAGCGGAACAGAACCATTGCTTCGGATCATGGCAGAAGCAGCGACACCAGAATTAGTTCATCAATATGTTGAACGAATTGCTGAGGTTGCCCGTAAGGAATTAGAAGTTAAATAAAAATGATTGAAAAAGAACTAGGAAAATTTCCTGTTCTTTTTTTGATCAGCTCACTAAATATCTTACCTAGACCAATTAAAGTCGCTTAGTTTGACAATACTAGTTAAAAACATTATTATACTAAGTGTATTCAATGGGCTGGACATGCTATATGTGTCTATACCAATTTTAAAAAGGATGGTATTAAATATGTGTGGAATTGTTGGAGTGACTGGGAGTCAAGACAGTCTATCAATTTTAATTAATGGCTTAAAGCGGCTTGAATACCGTGGCTATGATTCAGCTGGGGTTTACGTTAATGATAACAAGGGTAATGACTACCTGGTTAAGCGCGCCGGTCGGATTAGCAACCTTGAAGATGCATTGACCGATGATGTTCATGGAATGTCAGGCATTGGTCATACCCGGTGGGCTACTCATGGTGAACCAAATGAAGCTAATGCTCACCCTCAATATTCTAGTGACGAACGCTTCTACCTTGTTCACAACGGGGTAATTGAAAACTATGCTCAATTAAAGGCAGATTACTTGGCGGATGTTGACTTTAAGAGCCAAACTGATACTGAAGTAATTGTTCAATTAGTGGACAAATTTGTTGTTGAAGATCACCTTTCAACTAAGAATGCGTTATTAAAGGTTTTGAAGTTAATCAGTCCTGATTCTTCATACGCATTTGTATTAATGGATAAGGAAGAACCAGATACCCTTTATGTTGCTAAGAATAAGAGTCCATTACTGGTTGGAATCGCTGATGGCTACAACATGGTCGGCTCAGACGCTACCTCAATGTTGAAGCAAACTAACCAATTTATGGAATTGGATGATCATGAATTAGTTATTGTTAAGCCGGACTCAGTTGAAATCGAAGACTTTGACGGTAACGAAAAGCACCGTGATACCTTCACTGTTGATATGGATCCAAACGCAGCAGACAAGGGTGCTTACCCATTCTACATGTTAAAGGAAGTTGATGAACAACCAGCTGTAATGCGGAAGTTAGTTCAAAAGTACTTTGATGAAGATGGCAAGCCAACAATTGATGAAGAATTATTAAAGTCAATGTCTGAAGCCGATCACCTGTACATTGTTGGAGCTGGGACTAGTTACCATGCCGGGTTGATTGGTGCGCGGATTTTTGAAAAGTTGGTTGGAATCCCAACTTCTGTTCACATTTCATCAGAATTTGCTTATGAGCAACCATTGCTTTCTAAGAAGCCATTCTTTATCTTCTTGAGTCAAAGTGGTGAAACGGCTGATAGTCGTGAAGTATTGGTTAACGTTAACAAGAATAATTGGCCAAGTCTTACAATTACTAACGTGGATAAGTCAACTCTTTCTCGTGAAGCAACCTTTACTGAATTGCTTTATGCTGGTCCAGAAATTGCTGTTGCCTCAACTAAGGCTTACACAGCACAAATTGCCGTTGAAGCAATCTTAGCTAAGGCACTTGGTGAATACATGAATAAGCCAGTTGCTGGTGCCTTCGATGTTAAGCACCAATTAGGTTTGGTTGCCAACGGAATGCAATCAATTACTGATAGTAAGAGCATTTTGAAGGATCTTTCAGACAAGTACCTTTCAAAGCCACGGAATGCTTTCTACATCGGTCGGGGAATCGACTGGTCAGTTTCACTTGAAGCAGCTCTTAAGCTAAAGGAAATTTCATATGTCCAAGCTGAAGGATTTGCCTCAGGTGAATTAAAGCACGGAACAATTGCTCTGATTGAAAAGAGAACGCCAGTTATTGGGATTATTACTCAAGACCGGACTGCTGGATTAACACGGAGTAACCTTGAAGAAACTGAAGCGCGGGGTGCTAATACTCTGACAATTGTATCTCGTCACTTGGCAAAGGATGGCGATAACATTATCCTGCCAGATGTTGACGAATTACTTAGTCCGCTTCTGAGTGTTGTTCCAGCGCAACTATTGGCATACTACACTAGTCTTGGTAAGGGTCTGGATGTTGACAAGCCACGGAACTTGGCAAAGTCTGTTACTGTTCAATAATTAATCAATAATCGTCAGTTGCACGTGAGAGACGTTAGCAACTGACGATTATTTGTGTATTAGGAAAGAAATACTTTGACACTTTTTAGTAAAATTGCTAAAAAGTTGTTGACAGCGATATATGAAACCGCTATCATAATAACTGTAAGGTATTTAAGTAATTACCTTCTAATCAATTCTCTTTCTCTCTTATGCCAATCATCGCCAATTTTGACGATGATTTTTTTTGTGCTTCTCGTTATAATAAATTGGAGATTATGAAGGGAGTTAGGATTGTGGAAGAACAACATGAAGTCTTGGATTTGATTGAACAAATTACACGGAATGATGGGACTAGCTACTATGAAATTGGTAATATGGTTCAAAATGGACGAGCTGAATTAGCTGCTGAACGTGGCTTTATCAAGGAGGTTCGGATCTTGCAGTTAAATATTCCTCATTCCCAAAACGTCATTAAGTATGAACACTTCATCAATACCCATTACCAAATGCAGGATGAGTCGATGGATCACTGGGACGAGTGGAAGCGGACTCCGGAAGCAGATAAAATTGTTCATGATATATTGGAAGAAAACCATATTGGCTAAAAAGTTAAGGGTACTATTATTCAATAAATTTTCTTTTAAAAGAGGCTATACAGTAATTTGCCAAGACACTATAATTAGAAAAGATATTTCTTGGGGGTTCTGTTAATGAACAAAAAAGAAGGCCTAGTGAGCAGTCGAGCTCAGCCACACCACGTTACAGGAATCGATGGGTTACGAACAATTGCAGTTTTGGGAGTAATTATTTATCACCTACTGCCAACTCAGCTAAAGGGTGGCTTTCTCGGTGTTCCACTATTCCTATTAATTTCGGGTTATTTTATTACTTACCAGTTCAGTAAAAAGCTTGAACGTGGTGCTGGACTTGGGTTAAGGCATTTTTATGCTAAACGCTTTTACCGCCTTTATCCAGTTTTAATTACGATGTTAGTATTAACAATTGCATACATTACGCTGTTTGCTCATGAGCTATTGCATAACATTCGACAAATCTTTGTTACTAATATCTTGTGGGTTTACAACTGGTGGGAGATTTATCATGGGCAATCATACTTTGATCAGTTCGCCAATCAATCACCATTTACTCACCTTTGGACATTAGGAGTTGAAGCACAATTCTATGTCCTTTGGCCGCTGATCATTTTCCTCTTATTTAAGGTATTCAAGAAACGTTCAATCGTTCAATACCTTGTTTTGGGGCTAGCGGTCTTGTCAGCAATTGAAATGGCTGTTTTGTACCATCCGGAGACGCTTAACCGGGTTTACTATGGAACTGATACGCGAGCATTCTCCCTTTTACTTGGCTCATGGCTTGGTCTAGTTTGGCCGCTTGACCGGTTAAGTACAAAGGTTACCGCAACTGATTCACGGATATTAGATGGCTTAGGAATTGCTGCTTTAATTATTACCCTATATGGCTTTATAACTTTAGATGGGCAGTCCCCATTTACTTACCATGGGGGGATGTTTCTTTATAGTATAGTTGGGACTGTCTTACTAGCAACGATCCTTCATCCGGGGAGTCGGATGAACCGGTGGCTAACTAACCCGTTCTTTAGTTGGTGTGGTCAGCGGTCATACGGGATCTACGTCTATCAGTATCCTGTTCTTATATTTTACGAACGAGCAATTAATGTTGGTGTACACCCAATTGTTAGCGGGGTGGAAGAACTAGCGCTAATTGTGATTATCAGTGAATGTTCATACCGGTTGATCGAACAACCGCTTGCTAAGCGTCGGTTAAGTGATTTCAATTGGCAAAAGATTAAGTTTAATAATTGGAAAAAGGCGGTAACGGCAATCATCGCTTTGTTAATTGTAGGTACAGCAGGTTACGGACTCTGTCAGCCTAATGTTCAACCAAAAAAAACGACGGTTCAGAAACAAATTGAAAAGAATGATCAATTAACTGAAAAGCATAATAAGCAACTTAGTAAGGGAAAAAATGTTGAAACAGCTAAGATTAGCACTGTGCAAAAAGAGTACCAGCTAAGTAAGAACGAGATTAAGCGGGCTCAAAAACTGAAGGTCACTGCGGTTGGTGATTCAGTAATGCTTGATGCTTCTAATAGCCTTCAACAATTAATGCCGCACGCCTACGTTGATGCTAAGGTGGGACGTCAGGGTTCACAAACGCCTAAAGTCCTTAGTCAGTTAGAGGAGAGTGGGCACCTCAATCGGATCGTTATTTTGAACTTAGGGAATAATGGAGCCATGGATCAAAAAACGATTGATGATATTCTAAAGACAATTGGAAAGGATCGGCAAGTTTACTGGGTAACTCCCCATATTCCATCAAAGAGCTGGCAACAGCAGGTTAATAATCAGATTCAGGAGATTGCAAAGGAACACCATAATGTTCACTTAGTTGATTGGTATACCGCAAGTAATGGTCAATCCGGTTGGTTTGCAAAAGATGGCGTTCACATGAATAAACAGGGAAATAACCATTATGCAAAATTAATTACGAAAACTATTTTGAAGGATCAACGGGGTGAATAGTTAATGAATGATAATGAAAAATTATTAGATAAGGCGATCGATCTGTATTTAACCGGGTTGAAAGGCCTTGACTCGTTTATTTCGGAGCCTTCTGCGGAATATTCCCTTTCATTTGAACAGTATCTAATTTTAAAAAAGATTGTTCATAACCCCAAAATAAAATTAATGGATATCGCTGATGAACGTGGAGTAACCAGAAGTGCGATTTCACGGCAGCTTCGGCCCCTCTTGAATCATAATTACATCCAACAAGAGGCCGATCCTGAAGATCGTCGTCGGTTGTTCTTAATCAGTACCATTAGAGGGAAGCAGGTTGAACAGCACATTGGTTCACTTGTGTTGAAACGCTTTTCAAACTGGCTTGATGTTTACGGAAAGGATCGAGGTACTGAGTTATTGGATCTTTTAGAAGATTTTAATAAGCAAATTGTTCAGGCAAATTATAGCGAGGAGAAAAAATGATTAAAGTAATTGCGTTAGACTTAGATAATACTTTGTTAAACAGTAACAAGGAAATTAGTATCCGTAATGAACGGGTCCTAAAGAAACTTCATTCTCAAGGCATTCACGTTGTCTTGTGTACTGGCCGGCCGATTAACGCTATTTGGCCATTGATTGAACAACTTGGTCTGACAAAACCAGATGATTATACAATTACCTTTAATGGTGGATTGGTAATTAATAATGTCTCTAAGGAACATCTTTTTGAGTTAGGAATGACTAGAGACGATCTTCAACCACTGTTAAAGTTTGTTCAGCATGAAAACATTCCTCTTGATATTTTGGACTACGATCGAGTTTACGAACTAATTGATCAACCCCGTTCAATTTACAAGACAGTCTTAAAGAACATTGAATTTCGTGATACTAAAAGTACTGAGCTTGAGGAAACGACTTACAGCAAGGCGGTTATGGCAATTCCCGCTGAGAAATTAACCCCGATCATTCAGGGCCTTCCTGCTGAACTTAAGAAGAAGTATCATGCGGTCCAATCACAGCCAATGATTATGGAATTCTTGCCCCCAAAGGTTAATAAGATGGTTGGCTTGCAAGCACTTTTACAGCACTTTAATTTAGACTTTAGTAACTTGATGAGTTTTGGTGATGCTGATAATGATCTGGAAATGATTCAAGCTGCTGCTCAGGGAATTGTCATGGCAAACGGTCTTCCTGAAGTTAAGAAGGTTGCCACAGCAATCACGGATTCGAATGATGAAGATGGCGTTGCAAGCTACTGTGAGCAGTATTTTGCAACATTACTGTAATAAAAAAGTAGAAAATTAGTCAATAAAGTTGTTAAATTAGACGGTTTTAGTGAAAATTGCCCTTAATTTAACAACTTTTTTTATTATCATATAAAGAAGTTAGGACAACCAAAGAAAATTTCAGATCCTACTATGATAGTCTTTAGCACGTCAATTTCTATAAATGTGCGATTATTTACAATTAATATTTCAGTAGCTTTACAAACACTTCGCAATAATTTGTTAAACGATAAATCGTTGTTATCTAGTAGTAATATTCATCGTGTAGTATAGGGACTGTTGAATCGGAATAATAAAAAAGGATGGTATTGAATTTATGGTTTCTAAGAAAAAGCTTGCAAAATTAACTGCGTCTGTCGGTGCAATTGTCTTTGGTGTTGCAGCTACTCAAGCTGTTGTTAATGCTGATACAGTTTACACTGTTAAGAGTGGTGATACGCTTTCAAGCATTTCTTACAAGTTTAATAAGAACAACAGCCTTGTTAATGAAATCGCCCAAAAGAACAGCATTAAGGATATTAACAAGATTTATGTTGGCCAACGCTTAATTATTAAGAGCGATGGTGAAATTCAACCAGCATCATCTCAAACAACTACCCAAAATAGTAATAATGCTACTAGTCAACAGTCGTCAACAAGTACTGTAAGTGGTTCAGAAGCGGCTGCTAAAGCATGGATTGCTAACCGCGAATCTGGTGGAAATTATGGTGCTACTAATGGACAATACATTGGAAAGTATCAACTTTCAGCATCATACCTCAATGGTGACTACTCAGCAGCCAACCAAGAACGAGTTGCGGATCAATATGTAGCTAGTCGTTACGGTTCTTGGACCGCCGCCCAACAACACTGGATGGCAAATGGTTGGTATTAAAAATGAGAGCGCGAGCAGGATTAAAAAGGTCCTGTAAGACAACAATTTCTCCCGACTGGATGCTGAAAGCATCTGGGAGGGAGTTTGTTGTCTATAGGGGCTTCCCTGCGAACACGTTTCGGCTTTGTTGCAGTAGAAACTAACGATTTCTCTCGACGAAGGCGACTAGCGCCTAAGCGGTGAACCAGAAAACTTGTTTTCGTCTGTGAACCCTCGCAAGGCTGACTAGGACTTTATAACCAACTTGTTGGGATATAAAGTTCAGTCAGCTACTGCGGAAGGAGGTCGCTAGCTCTAGGAAACTCGGGCAAAGCACGTTTCGACTCTGCTACAGTAGACGGAAGGTCACGGCACGCACATTTACCATGTAAAAAACTCAGCCCAGAATGGTGACATCCTGAACTGAGTTTTTTAGATTGGAGTTTTTAATTAATGGCGATTACTAGATTAGACTAATCAACTTCTGTCTGCTTAACGTTAACTTGGTTGTGGCGGAAGAAGTGGAATGCGAGCCCGACAACTAAACCAACAAGTGTTGGAACAACCCATGAGAGACCCATTGAGGCGAGTGGCATCATCTTCCGGACACCGGCTACCCAGAGGCCAAATGAACTTTGACTTACAACGGCTGGGAAAGCAACAACCATATCACCAAGTGCTGGAACCACAGTCAAAAGGACAACGAAGAAGTAAACAACGCCATCACGATGGAAGAGTGGTGAAGCAACTGAAAGAACGATTAAGACCATTGATAGTGGGTAAAGGAACATTAGCATTGGAGTTGACCAAGCGATGATTTGATCCAAACCGAAGTTAGCGGTTAAGAATGAAGCAAGGCAACTAAGTGCTAACCAGGTGTGGTAACTAACCTTTGGGAAGTGCTTGTGGAAGTCTTGAGCAAAGGCAGCAACCAAACCAACAGCAGTAGTTAAACAAGTAACAGTTAATAAGAATGCTAGAACAACTTGACCAAATGCACCTGCATAAGCGTTAACTAATTGGTTGAAAGCAACACCACCATCAGGTGAAACCTTAAAGCGACCAAGTGACATTGCACCAAGGACGATTAGAAGAAGGTAGATGAAACCGATAGCACCAACTGCGAGAACACCAGATTTTGTAACAACCTTTGAAACAGCACCTGGACGACGAACGCCCATCCCTTTAATTGCGGTAACAACAGTAACCCCAAAGGCAAGACCTGCTAGAGCATCCATTGTGTTGTATCCTTCAAGGAAACCATTAGTAACGGCACTGTGAACGTAAGCGCTAGTTACTGGTGCAGTAGCTGGGTTCCCCAACGGATTAGCGAACGCAACTACGAAGACTAAGAATAGAAGTGCCAAGAAGACAGGGTTCAAAACTTTACCAACGTTTGAAAGAATGCTGTTTTCCTTGTAAGAAAAGGCAAATGCTAAGACAAAGAACACTGCTGAGAAAAGCAATAGTGACCAGCCTTGAGCAACTTTTGGAACGAATGGCGCAACCCCAACGGTAAATGAAACGGTTGCTGTCCGTGGGGTCCCGAATAAAGGACCGATGGTAGCGTGAATTAAGACCATGAAGACTAGGGCAAATGCTGCACCGAGTGGTCGACCAACATCGTAAACCCCTTCAGCACGGGTAACAGCGATGGCAAGAACAGAAAGTAATGGGAGTAAGACCCCAGTAACTAAGAAACCAAGAGCAGCTGGGCCCCAATTCGCACCAGCTAACTGTCCAAGGTGAAGCGGGAAAATCAAGTTTCCGGCACCAAAGAATAGCCCAAATAGTAACGAAGCAACAACTAAGTATTGCTTAAATGTTAACTTTTTTGTTGTTAAATCCTGCATAATCAATTCCCTCCTAGGAAAAACGTTAAATAATTGCTTTGATCCCAACAAAAAAGTCCCTTAACCAAAATTACTTTGGTTAAGGGACGCTCGAGCGTGGTACCACCCTATCTTCGTATCATCATTACTGATAATACCTTACACGTACGACCCGGGACTGGGCGATACGCTGGCACGTTAATGGGTGCTACCATTAAGTCTTACTATGAATTAAGACTTAAGCTCGAAAGTGATTTTCGATTAACGTTGAACCTGTCTCCTTCCACCTAACGAGGCTCGCTAATGGATATCGTTAATTTACTCTTCTTTCTCATTGCGATCGAATAATTAAATTGTTATTTAATATTCTAACTAGTTTTTAATAAAAGTCAACAAGTTTTTTAGAATTTTTTTATTTTTTCTGGTAATTAGCCATATCTTCGCTTGTTTGTGCATAGGCAGGGTCACCATTCAAAGCCCGTGCAATTGCTCGTTCAACAGCAGTATTTGTTGTTGTATTCGCGATTGCTAGCGGTTTTTCGTAACGCTTGGCATGATGATTTGCTAACTGGCTAATTCGATGATGAATTTTATCAATGCAGACCACAATGAAGTCAGCCTCACGAATTTCCCGTTTCATTTTACTGCTGGAGACTTTATCTTCCATGGAAGCGTCAAGGGCATGGTAAATTCCATGGTGCTTATCAACAACTGCCTTTAATTCTTGTGAACGTTCCCGATCACCAGTAATCAGGAGAACGATTCGTTGTTTCAGATCGTAATCCAATTTTTTCTCGTAATCGTGTCGCGGATGAACAGGCTTCTTAACCTGCTTTGGTTTAGCAGGCTGTTTGGTTGTGTCGAAGTCCTGTTTTTCGTGAATCCAGCGAATTAACCCATTCTTAGCATCTTCAAGACCATTTCCATGATCGAAATAGGCGTAGTCGACCACCATTCCAGCCTTGAGACTTCGCCCAGGGAACTTAAATGGATCAATAACAATCGTATTAGCTGAATCTTTATCCAAGATTGAATTACCCTTTAGCGTAGCATTAATTTGCAAGACGTCTGAGCCAGGAACGCTACTTAATTCGGCGTACTCAATTACTTCAATCTTTTTTGGCTCGTAATTATCCAAGTGGTCAGCGGTCACTCGACGAATTGCGGGCAGGCCACGAACCGTTTGTTGGGGATCGAGTTGAACAATATCACCGTCTTCAAGCGGAAAGTGAAGTGAATGAATCACTGCCTCGTTGTAATAATGGTGATTAATCTCAGCACCACTTAATTTTCGGTGAACAAGGTAAAGATCATCTGCCGCTAGTCGCTCTTCTTGAGAAACTTTTTCGACCGTGACTGGTTCTGGAGTGACTGGCCGTTTAAGAGAATTAGGTGTCACCTTGTGTGCTGGACCGGTAAGAAGGGAGGAATGGCTTGCCTGCCGAATTCGTGGAGCTGGTCGAATTGCCTTATTTTCAGGCTGGGCGAGTTGCTTAGGCCTTTGAGGCGATGTTGATGTTTGAGTATCTTCGTAGTGATTTAAAATATTAATCACTGTGTTTAAACTTTGGAGTGTTTGCCGTAAACTCTGCTGGTCGCTACTAGTGTTTTCTAGTAATTCGATCAGCTCATGACGATAATCGTATATTTGCATAGGTACTTTATCCTTTCTAAATGCTTACTAATGATAATCATACCAAGAAGTTTGGAAAGTGTCAGGACATATGAATAAGCTTCTTGGTATAATTGGTTAGGATTAAGCAAAGGAAATGGTATTAATCATGGCAAATCAGGTAATTAAAATTTTCTCACACAACGACTTAGATGGCTTTGGGGCACCGCTATTGTTAGAGACGGTTAAAGAGACGATGTTTCCTCATAGTGAATTTGATCTTACCAATTGCGGTGCAGGTCGAATTGATGAAGAATTCGCTAAGTGGTTGCAGACCCCAGAAGCAAGTCGTACTACCGATGTTTACATTATGGATATGACGCCAGATAGTGACTACACGTTTAAGCAGTTAAACACTAATTTTGCTAACCACTGGTTGGTATTTGATCATCATGAAACTGAAGCTGAATTACGAGAACAATATTCAGCTAACAGTATTCGGCCAGCAAATCCAAAAGTAAACCCAAGTGCAACGAGTCTTGTTTGGGATTGGTTAACAAGTCAGCCGCATTTCATGGAGCTAAGTGAAGACCGCCGACAACAGCTTGAGTATCTTGTGGAACTTATTCGAGCTTACGACACATGGGATTGGCAAAATGATCCGAATATTAGTGAAGAAGAACGGGTTGCTGCTGATAACTTTGACCAGTTATTCTGGTTCTATCCTCTACAAGACTCGGCATCATTCGTTGCAAACGTCTTTAGTGTTGGCTGGGAAGAATATGCAAAGCAAAATCAGCTTCTGATTAAGACGCTTAACGAACGTCGGGCAAAGTACCTAAAGAGCCATTTGAAGGATACCCTAATTACAAAAATTGCTGGCCATCAATTGGGGCTTGTTTATGCTGACGATTATAAGTCCGAAATTGCTCATGAATTACTGATCCAGCATCCTGATGTCGATGCAGCGTTAGTAATTAGCCCAGTTAGTGTTTCCCTGCGAAGTAACGGTAAACTTGATGTTGCTAAGTTCGCTGAGAAATACTTTAATGGCGGTGGTCATGCTGATGCTGCTGGTGGACGACTTACCATCAACCCGATTGAAATTGGTGAACAGGCAGTTGCTGATAATTTAGCCGAAATAATTAAGAATAGCCAGCAAACAGCCACGTCAAATAACACCGGTACTTTGGCAGACAACCTTGATCCTGAGGTTGCAGCCAAGATGGCGCAATTATTTAAGAAGTAAGCAAGAGAGCTACTAATTTAATAGAGTAAAGAAGGGAGCGTGACAGAAGTCATTTATGACTTCGTTTTCACGCCCCCGCGAGCGCAAATAGGGTTCCAGAGTTCGGTTATACCGGACACTGGAACCCATTTGCGTACCGCGCTGTTCGTATTTGAACTTGGTAAAAGTACTTATGTCACAGTCCCCTTCTATAATTGTTAGTTTTGAAACTTACTGATTCTCAACTTCAATTATTTTTAATCAATCTTCAATAAGTCTTGTGGTTTATGGAGCGGGTAATCAGCGTCTTGAATATTCTGCGGCTGAGATGAGCCATATAATGCACCAGCAAATTTAATGCCAGCATTATGAGCGGCTTTCAGATCGTTGATCGTATCACCAACGTAAACTGAATTTTCGGGACGGGCACCAAGCTTGTCCATTGCCAACAAGATTGGGTCAGGATCCGGTTTGTGCTTGCTAGTTAACTCCTCAGTTACGGCAACATCAAAATATTTCGTCCAGTCGTAGTCATTGACAAAGTGTTCCTGATAATCTTCGCGAACCTTAGATGTTGCAATTGCTAATTTCGTGTCAGGACGAGCAGCTAGTCCCGTAACCATTTCCTCAATTCCAGGGAAAACCGTTACTAAATCTTCACGTTGGAAAGATAACGCGCGCCATTCATCGACCATTTCGGGGATGTCCTCCTCTTTGACACCGCCCTGACGTAAAGAATCAGCACCGGTGATACCAAAGAGTTTTCTTTTGAGAGAATCAACTTGGTCAGCAGGAACATGGTAGCCATGTTTTTCCATTACATCAATCATTGGTGGCATGTATTTCTCATAAGTATTAATGAGGGTTCCATCAATATCAAAAATGAAATTTGTAATTTGGTGTGCCATAAAGTAAACCTCGCAATCTTAAGTTTTCCATTCTTATTGTATACCAATTATGGTTAGGAATTAACTAATATCAATATCTGTAACGCAAAGAATAAGAAAAGCCGAGAAAACCAATTCGAATTTTCTCAGCTTTTTGATTATCTTTAGTTTTGTTCGCAATCCCGAATGAAATCAGCGAGATGCTTGTAATAAACATCTGGATTATCAACCATGTGGTGGTGACCACCGTTTGGCGTGGTAACGAACTTAGCGTTTGGAATTAATTCGGCCATCTTTTTCCCGGTAGCAAGTGGCATTGATTCGTGTTCACCAAAAGTAATCAGTGTTGGAACCTTGATGTTCTTAAGTTGGTTACGGAAATGCCAATCCTTTAATTTCCCGGTAATTACAAATTCGTTATCACCTTGGAAGGCGTTGTAGACCGCATCGCCACCAAGATCTTTAAGGTGGTAAAGCTTAGAAGGTTGTTTCCGGTCAATATAGTTTTCGTTCATTACCTGAACATACTCTTGATACTTTGGATTGCTGTAATCATTTTTCGCTTCACAATCCTTCATAAAGTCAACGGCTTCCTTAGAGAGCGTCTTTTCCCGGAGTGCGTTGACGTGCTTAACGTAATCATCAATTTCATCGACCATGGATGAAATGATGGCACCCTTTAAGTGTTGACCATACTTGACAGCATATTCTTGAACGAGGAGACCACCCCAACTTTGCCCAATGAGGTAGAAGTTATCGAGTCCCAGCTTTTCACGAACTTCATCAACTTCATCCAAGAAATATTCATAGGTTAAGTATTTCTTGGCAATTTCAGGATCTGTGTAGTCGGGCTGATCAGAATAGAGTGAGCCCAATTGGTCGTACATTGTAACTTGAACGTTTAGTCCTTGCTTTTTCAGCTGTTCTGCGGCATCTTCCCAGTACTCATGATTACCACCAGGACCACCATGAAGAGCTAACAAGTGAATGTCACCCTCGCCCTGAGTGTTTGTCCAAAGGTGATAACCGTTATCCAGGGTAATAATCTTTGTTCCTGTTTGCATTCTCAATCTCTCCTTTGTCTGTATATTAATACAGTATACAAACCATTCTAGCACAGGATAAGTTTACTTGTGAAAAATAAGCAGTTGGTGCAGGAGATTAGAGTGCCATTACTCCCGGAATCAATAAGGAACTATCGGCTGTTTTAACAGTATAGGTAATCTCTTCATTACCACGAAGAGTAGCGCCATAGTCAGTGCTATAAATAATCAGACCGAGGCGATGACCTTTAAGCAGGTGATGAAAAATTGGCTGAAGCTCAAAGTGGACTTTCACAAACTGATTTGCTGCTAAATCATCAACCTGACTGGCACTATGACGGTTTTGCAGGTTGATATGGCCGTCAGCAATTACCTTGTAATCACTAGCCTTTGCTTGTAAATGAAATTCACGGAGATCATCACTTGCCCAATGAAAACCTAACTGGAGGCCGTTGCGGTTCAATAAAACAGGCGAACTCGTTAATCGTTTAGCAGTACCAAAATCAACTAATTGAGCACTAAGCATCCCGTGATCAGCCGAAGAAGCAACGGTAACGGAAACTTCAGGTGTTCCCCGAAGTAAAAGATCTTCTCCAGCGGGTGCCGTCATTAATTTATAAGAGAACTTGCCGTGATCCTTAATTAATGAATCTTGCCAGTCATTAATATTTCGGCACCATTTTTCAAAGGTTTCAGGAGTTTGGTGATCATTAAACCGATATTCCGAAGAAAGTTGCGGATCATTAGTGATTAATTCCGTCTTATTAAAGGAGAGCCTTCTTGTGTTCCCAGCAGTCCATTCATTATACTTCCACCAGGTTTCAGGCTGCGTATTATCTTGAACTAACACTTTTGGCAGAGTTTCATCGGCATGGTTATCCTTTTCCCACAGTTTATTAGCTAACCACAAGTTAACCATTTCAGAAAAGTCAAGGGATTGAAAGGCGTTGATGTAGATGTGTTGACCTTGGTGTAAGACTAGCTTGCTGGTTACGGGAAGCTTTTGTAATTCGTCATAGAGCGCCTTAACGTTGCTTGGCTTGACGTTGGTATCATTTAGCCCATGAACCATCATGACGGCTGCTTTAATATTTTTGATTGCTGGTCGGTAATTACGGTTAGCCCAGAATTGGTTATAGTTTCCGGTTTTCCGGTCCATTGCCTGTGAAAGCCCGTCAATATATTTGTCATTTGTTTTCTTAATTCGTTGGTAGTCAGCTGGCCGTTTTGTTCGACTGAATGTTTCATCAGCCAGAACATCGGCATCTTCACCCTGGAAGCCGCCGGGAGCACGAACAAGGCCGTTTTCGCGGTAGTAGTCATACCATGATGAGATTGCCGCTTCGCTAATGATTGCCTTTAATCCGGGAACAGCAGTTGTCGCAACGGCGGTGGCCAGGGTTCCAAGATAGGATCGCCCAGTCATTGCAACATTGCCGTTACACCACCATGCCTTGATTTTAATCCCGCTATGTCGATCGGTAAACGCAATCCGGTCACCATGGAGCCATTCGACAACTGCCTTCATTGAGTCAGTTTGTTCAGGCGAGCCACATGTTTGAAGACCATCAGAATCCTTAGTCCCAATTCCCGCAGAGTAGATAATTGCATAACCGCGTACTGCCAGATAATTATTCAGGGTATAAGCTGGTGTTTCCGCAAAACCTTCTGTGGCGCGTTTACTTTCTCCTTTAATCTCGCGATGGGTGAATTGCTTTGGAAAGGTTGGTTCGGTAGGAGAATTTTCCCCGGCAATCTTATGGGTTAACGGGTGATTTACATGGTGGGTTACTTTTTCTCCCCATTCATCATTAGTTCCCTGATTGTATGGACTAGCAGTAAAGACGGCCGGGACCTTTAAGCCGTTGTTACTATCGACGGGTCTGAGAATTTCAACCTTAACAAGGTCAGCCTTGCCATCGTAATCGGTATCCATATCAGTCTCAACGTAAACTACCTCACGAATAAACTTGGCTGGATCAAAGGAAGCAAGCGGCTTGCCATTAAAGTACAGTGGCTTTTTATATGCCGGCAATTGGTACGACCAGGTGAGAAAGCCTTCGCTCGTTAGCTGATCAATAAATGACTGTCCATCCTTATTGCGAGTATTAAGAAGCAGGTAAAAGGCTTCTAGAACATCTAACGTTGACCAGCTTGTGTGCTGAACAAACGGCAGACCAATATGTGCCCAGTCTTCAAGGGGATGGTTAGGATTAAAGTCAACTTCTGGCTCGAAATGAAGGAGCTGAAGAGCAACTAAGTAAAAAACATCAGTTGTTAATGGCTGATCATGTTCAAGCCATTCATCAATTGCAAGGGTTGGTGTAGCAAGGAGATCGTGGAGCCATTGGCGAACCGCAATTGGCTGCTCACTTGCCATGTGAGTACGGGCAAGGAGAGTGAGCCACATTTGGGTTGGATCTAGCTCCGTTGCTTCATTAGCTCTCAGTAAATGGAGTTTCTTTAATTCACGTAATTTTTGTTCAGAACTTGTCTTGGTAATACTAAATTGGTTAATTTTCATGAAGAGCACCTCGTTATGATAGAGTGTAAGCAGGTAAAGAAGGCCCGTAAGACAACAATTTCTCCCGACTGAATGCTGAAAGCATTTGGGAGGGAGTTTGTTGTCTATAGGGGCTTTCCTGCGAACACGTTTGATAGAGTGTGACCTCGCAAAGAACTCGCGGAAAGCTAACGATTTCTCCGGGGAGTGGTGTCTTG
>ERZ773269.156-NODE-156-length-78040-cov-20.382663_pt1 | contig 78040 bp, 75 predicted proteins | sample MGYA00511958_ERZ773269 | MGnify/ENA primary metagenome ERZ773269 (study PRJEB29015, sample SAMEA2737761) | human gut metagenome | biome: human gut; feature: human-associated habitat; material: faeces | place: China | collected 2012 ... | reverse complement strand
ACTTTAGTATATCAGATAAGCTTGTCTTTTTTTGTTGCACCTCATTTTACAACGGGGCCTTTTAAAATTTTCCCTTCTCCCAAGGAAATTTTAAAAGAAAAACGATTCCTCAGAGATGCCCAACTTTTGAGCCGCTCGCTAAGGAATTGTTTTTTGTACAGTAAAACTAAATTTTAACTACTTCTATTTTGATGACAAGGTTCACTCTTGCCTTTTGGTTTTCAGCACAAAAGAGAGAACATTACTTCCGCATTATGTGGATGGCAAAGCCTCCAAATTCACCATCTAGATAGATGTTTTTTAGTTGTCCTTCTTCGGTCAATTGAATCGTGTCTTCTAGGAAGGTGAAGCCTTTTTCTTTCAGTTCGGCAACGGCCGACTCGAGGTCAGCTGTTTTCATGGCAATATGGCCATTCTTTCCTAAATAAGGAGCCCGTAAACATTCAAAATAAGAACCGGCAAACTCTGATTTCATCCCATGTCGAGGTTCTAAATTGAACATCAGACTCAATAACTTAGACAGCTCTAGAGCCTTTTCTTCAGACTCTGTATTAATACCAACATGGGCAAGTTCAAATTTATTTTCCATAAGTATTTCCTCCTACTTATACTGGGAAAAGAATCAGGGCACCAGCAGTCAAGGCTAGGAGACGGATGAAATATTGAGGAATCGTAAATTTCCAAAACTCAACCATGGAATAATTCCCTGTCCCCATAATCAAAGCAGGCATACCATCTACTGGTAGGAAATGACCACACCAACCAGAGATAACAATGGCTGCTGTCGGATTAAAGCCTAGATGCGTACATGTAGCGATAGCTAGGGGAGCAAAGACATAGACTGTCCCTAGAGTTGAGCCAGTCAAAGTCGCTAGAAGGCTGGTCAAAACGCAGAAGACGAAAATCAGAAGGAAAGGACTGATACTAGAACCAAACATTCCGGCAACTGATTTACCAACTAACTGTGTCAAGCCTGTGCTGCCTAGGGCATCTGCAACACCGATAACCCCCGCAGACATAAGAATAATCGGAGCGCTGATAGCATCACGAATTTCTGTAAAGTCCAAGACACCTACCAAGAAAATCGGAATGACAGCAATCCCTGTCATGGCATAGCCGGCATCGCCGATATAGCTTTGGGAGACCATCCCAGCAACTGCCAAGGCAAATGAGAAATAGGTGACCAATTCTTGTTTCCTTGTCAGCCGACTTGTTTCGGCCTCTTGACCTTGGGAATTAGAGCTTTGCGATTCGTCGTCTTCCTGATTGGAAATAGGGTGATCGGGTAGAATCTTGTAGGCTAGCAGGGACCAACCCAAGAAGCCCAGTGACAAAATCAAGTTGACAATGGAAAATTTAATCAGATTAACTTTGGCACTAACCCCAGCAGCTTGGAGAACAGCAACGGTTATCCCGTATTGCAGAGCTGTATTAAAGGGAACTAGAGGATGGTTAGCGGCAAAACCAGCAGGCATCAATACCCGAGATGGTGGCAAGGCCTTATTTTCAGGTAAGGCTGACAAGAGTCCAATGACCAAAACATAATAAGCTGTCGAGCCCGTTCCAAATAAGCTTGTCCCTAACATAACGATTAAGATGATGAGGACATAGGCCTTGTAGCCTCCTTTTTTAGCCATATTAAACATGGATCCCTTGAACTTAGTAATAAAGCTCGTTTTCTGGAGGGCTGCTATAATGGCCATGAAGGCTGCCAACATCATAATGGTAGAGTTAGCAAAGCCGGCAAAGGCTCCCTTAATATCAGTTATGCCAGTCACAACTAATAAGAGCAGAGCAATTAGGGGAGTCTATCTCTCATGATCAAGATAATCATGAAGACGGTGATCCCCAAGGCGATAATCATTTGAAGTGTCATAAATAACCTCCTTCAGTCAATTAAGTTATCAGTTCATACCTTTTTCTTTGTTAGAAGCTAATACTGCTTTCAAGGCCGTCATGACCTCTTCAGAGAGATAATTGAAAGGACGGCGACCATCTCCAACTGGGTGGCCCAATAATTTAACAGCTTTTTTAACGACCGTGTTAGGATTACCGTATTTAAAAACAGCTCTGAAATCGGCAATTGAATCTTGAGCAGCTTGGGCTTCCTCAAGTTTTCCTTCTTGGAAGAAATTATAGATAGAAGCCAAAACATGAGGATAAACATTGGAACAGCCGGCAATTCCTCCGGTTCCTCCTTCTTTCAAAGCCGATAAAATCAGGGCATCATTACCTGACAGGACATAAAACTTTTTGTCCAAATTTTTTGTCAACTGGATATAGGCTTTGAGATTTTCCCAATCACCACTGGAATCTTTTGCACCGATAATATTATCGACATCCTGTGCCAATTTTACAACGGTCTCTGGTAAGAGTTTGTTGGCCAGTTCGAGCAGGAATATTATAAAGAACAATTGGAACATCAACTTCCTTGGCAACAGCAACATAGTGATCATAGAGTTCTTTTTGCGAAGCTAGGGCAAAACTTGGCGTGATAATTGACAAAACATCGGCACCCAGTTTTTCTGCGGCCTTACTCAGCTCAATAGTATCACGAGTGGAAATACAGCCTGTCCCTGCATAAACTGGAACCCGTCCTTTTACCTGATCAATGATTGCTTCTAAAACCTATAATTTTTCATCCGAGTTCAGAATATAACCTTCACCATTAGTCCCAAAAGGAAAAATTCCATGAACGCCTCCAGCAATTAGGCGATCAATCTGATTGCGTAACTCGGCAATATTGATACTTTCATCTTCCTTCATAGGAGTCAAAATCGGTGTAATGATTCCCTTCAATTCAACATTAGTCATAACGCTCCTCCTTTATAAAACGTTTAGATACTAGTTAGTAGCATGTACCTTAATTTTAAGCGCTTTTACAATTAGATAAAATTGCCTCTGCTATTATTTTTGTTTCGATATGAAACTTATTCCTTCTTTTATTCCAGAACTTCTTAACTCTGATTAATTATGTCACAAAATTAAACACTTAGTCCATTAGCTGAGGTAAAATTGTAAACAAAAAACACCAATCAGGTCACTAAGGATAGCCACTCCGATTGGTGTTTGAATTTAGATGAAGGGATCAAAGAGTCCTTTAACAATTTTCGTTTTTTATTTTACAAACTGACTAAAGAACAGCCTCGGTAGTATAAATTTTTCAATTGAGACTCAAAATAAAGTGGGATAAAGACACCCAATTCCTTCTCCTCCTCGATTTCTTGGCGAAAGGTTAAACAGTCGACTATCCCTTCTGCTTTTCAGTTTTTCGGCAAGGGTCACTTATACACATCCATGTAGAATTCGATTTTGTCGCCTGATTTGACCTTGGTTTGGTCGGCTCCGGTGTTGGAGAGTTTGCCATTGACTTTAAAGAACCAATATTTGCCAGCAGTCTGGTCTTGCTTAATGCCGTTAATGCTGGTGATGAGGCCACCCTTTTCTTCAATCTTGGCCTTACTCTTAAGGACATCTCTTACAGTTGCTCCCTTTTTGAAGCTGACCTCTTCCTTAGTCGTCTTAGCATCGGTTTTGATAATCAGGGTGACGCTCTGCTTGGAAGTGTCCGTTTTTTTGTCAGCTGACTTAGAAGCTTGGCTATTGCCGCAGGCGACCAAAAGTAAGCAAGAGAAGATTAGGGCTAGGCTAATCAGTAGTTTTTTCATGGGAAAACCTCCTAAAAATAGAGAAAATAATGGGGTAAAAGAGGGCCGTAGAGGCTGCATGAAGCAAGTCGAATGTCAGCCCCGCCAAAATGTAGGCCAAAATCGGGGTAGAAAAAATCAGGGCCGAACTGACATCTAAAATCAGGCCATAAAGTAGAGAGAGACCTGCTGCTGCCATAATCTGTAGGGGCAAAGCGAGGTTGAGGGGAAAACTCTTAAACAGCCTTGCTAGCCAGTGCCAGATGAAACAAATTAGGGCAAAGGCTAGCATCTGGCGAAAGACCACCTCACCAAAGCCCAGCAGAAAGCCGGTCAGGAGCATGGTTAGGCTCGAAAGGATAATCCCATCCACTAGGCCATAGGTCAAGGTAACCACCAAAAAAATAGCCGTAATGGGTTGAACATTGGGCAAGCCCGAAAAGGCCTCTCTTAGGGCGATACAGAGGGCCGTCAGAAGGGCTAGCCTAGTCAAGCGGTTGAGACTTATTTTCATAAGTATAAGTCTATGATAGAAAGGCAGGCCTGTCAAGCCTGTCTGGCTAAGCAAACTGTAGCTAACATTCGCAGATAGTAGCGGTTCAGCCAATTTTACTTGCTGGACCGGTTCAGACAGTTGTGGGTGATATGGTTACCCTTCACCCGACAGGCCTAGCGGGACCTCCCATTCAAGGTGGTGGTGCCTTTTAAAGTTCAGAACCTCCACCCGACAGCCCTCACCTGGTCCTATCTTGCTAAATTGGCGGAGTTCTTTTGTTGACGATGTGAGAGGAGAGGGATATTTTCTCCACCAATCTGGAGATAGTTGCCTTGCAGGCAATCTCTTTCTTTGCTTCTTGGCTAACTTTGGGCTAAGATAGGTAAAAATGATACTCTGGGAGGACTAATCTATGAAGAAAAAAATTAGTTTAGGTTTAATAATGATTGCCAGCCTTGCTCTCATTTTTGGAGCTTGGCAAATCTGGCAGCGACAAGAGTCCGGCAAGAAGCTGAAACATGAGTCTGTACCCACCCTCTTCTTTCATGGCGGCGGCTCTTCCTACCATGCCGAAGAGCATATGGTCAATGCGGCTAAAAAAGCTGGGGCTTCTAACAAGTCCATCATCGCCTTTGTCGACAAGAATGGTAAGGTCCGCCTGCAGGGGAAACTGAAACAATCAGATAAGAATCCCCTAGTCATGGTCAACTTTGAAAATAGCACCAACTTCAACTTTAAGGACCGAGGTCGCTATGCTACAAATGTCATCAAGGCCTTGGAAAAAGTCTACTCCTTTAAGAAGGTCAATATGGTAGGACATTCGGCAGGTAACATTGCCATCGTCTACTACATGCTCCAAAACGGTCAAAACAAGTCCATGCCCCAGGTGCAAAAGTATGTCGCTATTGCTGGCCATTTTGCAGGACTGAATTTCAAGGGCATACCGGATGCCATTCATCAGCCAGAGGATTTGAAGCTGGACAAAGATGGTAAACCCAATAAGATGAATGCCACTTACCAAGAGATGACCAAGTTGCGGGAGACCTATCCCAAAAATCGGATCCAAATCATCAATCTGATTGGCAATATTGGCGGTCATACCGATGGAACTGTCCCCAATGCCTCTTCTCTGTCGCTCAAGTATCTGGTTTCACCTGTCGCAAAATCTTATAAAGAAAAGACCTTCACAGGTGCAAATGCCAAACACTCCAAACTCCACTCCAATCCTCAGGTTGGTAAAACCTTGATTAACTTCCTCTGGGGCAAGTCAGGTAAAATTTAAGTTTTTACCGAAGCTTCCTCTCAAACCTATTAAGGTCGTAAGAAAAGCCAATGCCCATTTTAAGAGTACTGGCTTATTTTTTTGTGGAGGGAAAGTACTATCCCCAGACTTTTTCGGTGATGCTGGCGATTAACTTCAATTTCTTCCACTCGTCAGCTTCGGTCAGACTGTTGCCTTCTTCGGTTGAAGCAAAGCCACATTGGGTAGAGAGAGCCAAGTTTTCTAGTGGGACAAGTTTGGCTGCTTCTTGGATTCTGGTCACAACTTGGTCGACATCTTCCAAGGCTGGATCCTTAGAAGTGATAAGTCCCAAGACGATTTCCACATTCTTGCGGCCATTCCAAATCTCGGTCAAGGGAGCGAAGCTACCACTTCTGGCATCATCATATTCCAAGAAGAAATTATCATAGTTAAGTTGGCCCAGATATTTGGCAACGGAATCATAGCCTCCTTCAAAAAGATAGGTGGACTTGAAATTCCCCCGACAGACATGAGTTGCCAGAGTCAAATCTTCTGGCAGTCCAGCTAGGGCCTTATTGATGGTGTAAACATTGTCCTCAGCAATTGAGGCTAACTCAGCTGTTTTCTCGGGATTGTCCTTGTAATCTTCGAACTGCTGAATCAAATAGCCCCAGGTTGTGTCATCCAGCTGGACATAACGGACACCCAAATCATAGAAGTGCTGGATGGTGTCATGATAGGCCTGAGCCAGGCCATCAAGATAAGCCTGCCAGCTATCATAATGGTCTAGAGCCAAATCTGAACGATGGTCCCGCTTGATGACTAGGGAAGGACTAGGAATAGTTACCTTAGGGGTCACACCCTCAGGAGTGACCGACTTGAGATAGCTAAAATCTCGGTAGAAGGGATGGTTAGGATTCTCGGCAATTTTACCGGCAATACGAACATTGGTGGTCCGAGTTTTGGCTCCATGGAATTTATAGGAATCCTCCTGTTGGTAGGCTTCAAAGCCTGTCAGGTTCCAAAGAAAATCCAAGTGCCACCAAGAGCGACCAAATTCGCCATCGGAGACAACCTTGAGGCCACTTTCTACCTCGTGCTTAACCAAGTCTGCAACCTGTGTATCCTGGATTTTAAGAAGTTCCTCTTGGCTAATTTCACCAGCACCGAACTGTTCACGCGCCGCCTTGAGTTCCGCTGGTCGTAAATAGGAACCAACATGGTCAAAATGATATTGAATCTTAGTCATAAATAGTCCTCCACTCTTACTTGGAATAAAATACTTTTTTAAAGATGACCCTATTCTAACACCCATCCTTATAGCTGTAAAATATATATTTTTTATTTTATTTTATAACTATTAGCTATATCCCAAAATTGGCCCTTGCCTTTCTAGTCAAGAAACTAATCATGTTATTTCTGCCCATTGACACCTAACCCACTTTGATAGCAATAAATGATGGTGACAGGCTCTAACCTAGGATTGATGGCCTTTGTTGACTTAATTTACCTAGCCAGACTAAAAAAATATAATAAGAATAAGATGGAGGAGTGGAGTAAAAAGCACTAAATTCTGTGGTTTTTACTTCTCCCTCTTTCAATCAATAAGACACCACTTTTCCTGACACTGGTCAAAATTGGGGGACTTTTTTAATCGGCTCCTGCTTTTTTAGTTCTGAATCTTTGGGCCTCGGTAAGCTGCTCCAGCTTTTCAAATCTGCTCCTGGGTAGTGGAGTAAAATGCTTATTTCTAGGCTATTCATTTTGATTTTTTCAACTATTTACGTTAAAATAGGATTTAATGAGAAAAAGAATAAAACCGATTGTCGTTTATGTCTTTTTGGGTTTGATTGGTCTCCTTTTGAGTATTGCTGCTGTTGGGGTCTCCAATGCTCCTAGCTCTACCTTACAGGCAGCTAGGAAGAACCAACCATCAACTACTTCTACCAGTAATCCCCAGACATCAACGTCAAGTTCGACAGATGCAGATTTTAAATTAAATCCAATTGTCGATATTTCAGGTTGGCAGCTACCCAAGCAAATCGATTATGATAGCTTGGCGAAAAATGTATCGGGAGCTATCGTCCGCGTTTATGGTGGATCAAAAATCTCCAAAGATTCAAATGCTGCCCACTCCACTGGTATCGATAAATCCTTTAAGACCCATATTAAGGAATTTCAAAAACGCAACGTTCCTGTCGCCGTTTATAGCTATGCTCTTGGTTCTTCTAAAAAAGAAATGCGGGAGGAAGCTAAAATTTTCTATAAAAATGCTTCCCCTTATAAGCCAACCTACTATTGGATTGACGTTGAAGAAAATACCATGAAAAATATGGATGCAGGTGTTGAGGCCTTCCGTGCTGAATTGAAGCGCTTGGGGGCCGAGCATGTTGGCATCTATATTGGGACCTACTTTATGACTGAGCAGGAAATTTCTGTTAAAAAGTTCGATGCGGTCTGGCTACCAACCTATGGTTCTGACTCGGGCTACTACGAAGCTCAGCCAGAAACCGACGTTGACTATGATTTGCATCAGTACACCTCCAATGGTTCCTTGCCTGGCTTTGATCAGACCCTGGATTTAAACCAGATTAACCCTAACAAAGACAAGAAAAAAACCTTTGAAAAACTTTTCGGATCCGTTGACCAATAAAAACAAGCTAGAAATTTCTAATAGAGTCTGGAGACGAAACTCCAGGCTCTATTCTTATCTGCTTTCACTCATCAAATGATTCTCATCTTATTACAATTATATTAATACTCAATGAAAATCAAAAGTGAACAGAGCAAAGACATTAATACATGGTATCGACTTGCTTTGTCCCTTGGATAATTTTGAATTTCGGAGAGTCAAAGAAGGCCAAGCACACGAATGACATCCCTAGAAAACTTTTGGTACAAACTCAATCAAACAAAACACGGCAAAGAGTATTTCTTTTCCAGCATTATTATCCTGATTGCCCTCCTAGTCAGTGCAATCTTTCTCAAGGGGTATGTCTTTTACGGCAAGTCCCAGGTTCTCTACTCTTATAAGGTCGAGACCAAACAGACGGCCCAAGCTAAACAATCTACCCACGTTTACCATGATATTCACGCCCTCAAAGGCTTTTCTAAGATTTCAGCAGGAACCAAATTGACAGTGTTGGGCTATGATGCCATCAAGCATCATAATCAAAAGGAACTCTTTGCTAAGGTAAAAGTGGACGGCCAAACCCTCTATGTGATGGCCAAAGCCATTACTCTCAAGCAAAGCAACGCTATCAATCGCTACATCGCCAACCTTGGCTATCCCAAGGTTAGCCCCAAGCAAGATATTTACAGCAAATTTAAAAAGGAAGCCTACCATACCCAGAGCAAACAGCCCAAGGGAATTGTTATCCACGATACTGGGACCGAGAACTCCACGCTGGCAGGTGAAAAGGCCAACATGGAAAATGACTACCGTGATCAAGGGGTCTTCGTCCATAGCTTTATTGATGATAAAGAAATTTTAACCATTGCCAACCCCAATTATATGGCCCAGGGGGCTGGACCCAAGGCCAATCCCTACTACCTACAATTTGAGATGGTCCATGTCTATCAGAAAAAAGCCTTTGCCAAGCAAATTGCTAATGCCGCCTACTACACAGCTCTCATGCTTAACAAGTACAATCTGGGGATTACTCTAGGTCAGAAAAATGGCCAAGGCACAGTTTGGACCCACGAGATGGTTTCTGAAGATTTAGGGGGTACCAATCATATTGACCCCAGCCAATATTGGGAAGACTCCGCCAGTCAATTTTTCCAAACGGACTATGATGTTGAGGATTTTGTCCAGCTGGTGCAGGCCTATTATAATCGTCTTTAATATGCTATAATGGTGCTTGAAATTGGATAATAATACTCCTTTAATACTCTTTGAAGTTCAAGACTTTCAGCCGATAGCTCCGGCGTGGTCATGTCCTGCTAAAAGGTCAGAGCTCTTTAGATGATAAGGTACGGGCGGAGTAATAGTTTTGATTTTAATTCAGTATAAAATCAAAAGACATAGGAAAAAACCAGCCTCTCTTTCTCAGATTTGACTGGCTACAAGGATGGGTAACGGTCTTGACATTTCCCCAAGTTATATCGAGCATACGAGGAAAATATGACTAAGAAAAAGAAGATAAAAAAGACTCTGGTCGATCAGATCTTAGATAAGGCCAAGATTGCACACGACTCCCTCAATTTTAACGGTCTCGACGGCCAATTACCAGAAGGTATTGAGCGCTCAGAAATCTTCAAGACACTGGCTCTCAAGGGAGATAAAACAGGACCGATTATTGGCATTATTCCCATCACCGATCACCTATCTGAGAAAAAGCTGGCTAAGGTGTCCGGAAATAAAAAGGTCGCCATGATTCCCCAAAAGGACCTGGAAAAAACGACCGGTTATATCCACGGTGCCAACAATCCTGTTGGAATCCATCAAAGGCACAAGTTCCCCATTTATATTGACCAGGTGGCTCTGGAGATAGGGCAAATGATTGTCTCAGCTGGTGAGCTCAAACGATCAATTAGGATTGACAGCCAAACCTTAGCGGATTTTGTTTCGGCAGAGTTTGCTGATATTAAGGAGTAAGGATGCGATTACTTGGTAATTTAATTTGGTTTTTCTGCTCAGGACTCTGGGCTGGCCTAGCTTGGTTTTTTGTCGGCCTACTACTCTGTCTGACCATTGTTGGCATTCCTTTTGGCCTGCAATGCTTTAAAATTGGTAGCTTTGGCCTATTTCCTTTCGGTAAGGATATTGTTCCAGCCTCTAATTTTTCTAGCCTCTTCTTTAACATTATTTGGATTATCTTTTTTGGCTGGGAGTTGGCTGCCATGCACTTGGCCAGTGCCATCGTCCTCTGCCTGACTATTGTTGGAATTCCTTTTGCGCTACAATCCATTAAATTAGCTGGTATCAGCCTATTTCCTTTTGGCGTTACCGTTATAGAAAATTATTAAAATAGAAAGTTTGATTATGCGCTTATTTTTTGTCAGACATGGAAAAACCCAATGGAACTTGGAAGGACGCTTTCAGGGCTCAAAAGGGGACTCTCCGCTTTTAGAAGAATCCGTGGAAAACCTAAAAAAATTAGGCCACTACTTATCAGCCATTCATTTCGATAAAGTCTATACTAGTGACTTGAAACGGGCGCGAGATACCGCTATGCTGGTCATGGTGGCAAATCAGAATCCGACTGAGATTACTATAGCTAAGCCTCTGCGAGAATGGAACTTAGGCCGGCTGGAAGGGCAAAAAATCTCGACCATTGCTTCGATTTACCCTAAACAAATGGAAGCCTTCCGCTACAATCTCGCTAAGTTTGATAATGACTTTTTTGAAGCGGAATCCGTTTACCACGCGACCAGACGGGTAGCTAAGTTCGTTGCCAGCCTAGACTATGAGCATGACCAAAACGTACTCTTAGTTGGCCATGGTGCCTGCTTTACAGCAGCCACCAATTATCTTCTAGGCTTTGAATCCGGTCAGTTACGCCGCCAGGGAGGACTGGACAATGGCAGTGTCACCATCTTAGAAAGTAGCGATGGTAAGCATTTCAATTTGATTCGTTGGAATGATATCTCCTATATGGAAGAGCAAGAGCAATTATCTTAATACTCTTCGAAGATCTCAGAATACAAAAGATAAGGCGGGGCTGTTCTTTTTTCTGTCTGAATTTTCGAGGCGAGCTGCTATTGTGTCGAGGTATTTAGGCCTTTCTCATTTTGATTTTCAATGACTATAAATAAAAAAGGTTAGAAGGCAGGCTTTCTAGCTTTTACTTTTTCAAATTTTTAAGAAGGATTTTTATGGCTAAAAAAATTGTTTCAAAGCGTGTCTCAAATTACGAACTTTTTTATGATTTGGTTTTTGTGCTGGCTATGTCTCGGATGACTAGTTACCTCCATACCGGTCATTTCCATCTAGGCTATTTAGCAGCCTTCATCGTCTCCAACAGCTTGGTCATGTCCATTTGGACCTACCAGACCATCTACCTCAATAAGTACGGCGAGCGGGACCCCTTAGATGTTTATCTCAATATTCCTTCCATGTTTATTGTCGGCAATTTTGCCCTTATGCTGGGAATGAAATCTTACAATTTGAGTGAATACCTACTCTATAATGGCTTGCTTATTCTAGCTCACGCCCTGATTGCCTTTCAATACTATCTCAGGGGCCGACGGGACGGTTTCAATGTTGATATGATTTCTATCATCAAACGATTGATGGTGACGATTGCCTATTTTGGACTGCTAGTTCTCGCAGTTGCCGTATTAAATCTCTTTGATTCAAACAATTCAAACTTATACTGGCTCTGGCTCATTCCTTGGTCTTTCCCTCTCTTCATCAATAAGGGGGCCGATTTCCATCAACTTAATTTTCCCCATCTCGTAGAAAGATTTCAACTGATTACCATTATTAGTTTTGGTGAAACCGTTGTTGGTTTGATTCAGTCTTACCCTCTCTATCAATCTCCTTTCCTTGGTATTCTCTTCTTCTTTGGCGTTTCTTTTATGTTCGTAGCCTATATCTCTCAAACTCATTTAACCATCAACCACCATCAGAAAACTCGAGGAACTGTCTTGATTTACGCCCATTTGATTTTGATTATTGCCATCAATATGCTTACGACAGCTTTAGAAAATTTTGCCAGCCCTGAGCACCGACATTTCGCATTGGCAATTCTATCCTTTGGTCTATTTTTCTACTATTTAGCCCTCTATGCCACCTCCATCTATAACCGCTGCCTCTATCGCTTTGCCAAGGTCAATTACCTGCCCTATATGATTTGTGCTAGCATGGGTATCGGACTCATGTGGGTCTTTCACTCTTGGCCACTAGCTGTCGCCATCGTCTTTGCGGCTACTTGCTTTATTATCCATCGTTTAAATTTCTATGCCAGACGGCAGGCTAGGGAAGCCCAGAAAAAACAATAAAGACGAGAGTGAGAATTCTGCAAAAATCAAACCATAACCATAGCAAAAAATCCAGCAGGAATCTGTTGGATTTTAATTTATCACGGAGCAAAGACATCAGCTACTAAAGTAGCGATATCTAACGCCAATCGCTGTAGCGAGTTGGCTAGCTCCCTGATTAACTCGGTTAGGTCAGTATCATCGACTGCCCTAACCTCGTGTCATCACGGGGCAAAGACGCCAGCTACTAAAGTAGTAATGTCGCAGTAGTTGACTGCTGTACTGGCACCAGGCGTGGTACAGCAGACGGCTAGTCATCCTTGCTGGGATAGAATAACGAAGGTTTTGACGATTGTCAAAGCCCTTCTGTCCTACTCCCTAACGCCAATCTCTATAGCGAATTGGCTAGTCCCCTGACTAACTCGGTTAGGTCAGTATCATCGACTGCCCTAACCTCGTGTCAGCCTCTTAATGCCATAATGGAACTTCTGATTGGGGCGGACCTGGCGATCAAAGCCAAATTCTTCAAATACGCAATCGCGAAAGTGGGCCTTGATAATCAGGACCTTTTGAGCAACCCGACTGGCTTCTGCCAATAATTCTCGACTGAGAGGAGAATAGTTGGCTAGGGGCTTGAGGCCCGCTAGATTTTCTGACTCCTTAATAATCTGGGTGAACATAGGATCAAAGTATATGACATCATAGCTCTTATCCTGCTGTTCTCGTAGATAGGCCAAAGCCTCCTGATTGAGAGGGCTGATAGTTCGCATGGCCCTATCTAGTCTGGCATTGCCGGTTTGGAAGTTGGCCAGTCCCTGACTGACCACCAGATGAATGAGGGGATTGGACTCCAGGGCTGTGACCTGATAGCCGGCCCAGGCCATAACAATACTATCACTAGCTAGGCCCATAGTAGCATCAAGAATTTTCAAGGGCCTTGGCCCCAGGAGGTCCAGAAGCGGGTCGTGGGGAGCCTTGATTCGCAGCATGGCCGTGTCAGGATGAAAGGCCAACTGACTGCCATCTGGATGGACTACAGCAAGTTTGTCTTGATAGACCACAAGAACTGATGCCTCACCTTGCGTCAGTTTTTTGAGAGACTGTTTATTGCGATTCAGATAAATTAGAGAATATTGCTGAGCCAAGGCCTGAGCCCTTTTGACTAAGCCAGAATCCTGTCCAAGGCTGGTTGTGACAATAGTTTTCATACGGATATTATAGCAAAAATCAAGAGCCCAGTACGACTCTTGATTAGACTGTAAACGGTAAGGAAGGGTCGGGAGACCAGTTTTTTTCTGTCCCATGTAGCGAGAAAGGAACTTTTCAAGGTTTTTTCATCTGTCATCTATTTGCTACTCACCACTTTACGTAAATACCAATAATAGATTCCAATCAAGCATAGAATAACTAGATCCAAAGCGAAATACCAGCCAAAAATTTGAATCCGATTTCTAAAGAGACAGGTTACTATTACTAATAGGACATCTGCCCAAAAAGCTAGACCAGCCAGAGAAACAGCCGATTTATTTTTGAAAATATAGAAGATTGGAGTCAGTATTCCCCCCAATAAGTTACCTATCCACAAGATCAAAAAGAAGATAGGATAGTTAGTGAAGTAAGCCTTGATAGCCGGGGTATAAAGTTCCGCAAAATAAGCCCGATTATGGGTCACCACCATGATAAAATCATAGCAACCAATCAGATTTAAGGAGAACATTAAGACTGCAAAGCAGATACCCCAAATAGTTAATTTTTTCATTTTAGTAACCTCATTTCTTTAAAAGCTTGGACGAAAAAGTCACTGTTTATTAAAGCTAAGCCTTGATTGATATCGCCTAAAACCATAAGCTCATCACCTTTCTTGATCTTAAAAAGTTTTCTCGCTCGTGCGGGAATGACAATTTGGCCTCTCTCTCCAACAGTTACTGTGCCAAAGACATATTTACCTTCTGTAGGCTTAGACATAAAGGGTAATTCATCTCCCTTAACCAATTCGTCTAAACTAATCTCAAAAATTTCTGCCAAGCGGCTTGAAGAGATAATATCCGGTAGGCTCTCGCCCAATTCCCATTTACTAAGGGTCTGGCGAGACACTCCGACCATTTCAGCTAGTGTTTCCTGAGAATAGTCTGCCTTTTTTCTAAGTGACTGAATTGTTTTATTAATCATACTTTTCTTACCTCTTTTTTAGATTCATTATAGGGGGTTTTTATTGGATATTCAAGCAAGTATATTGGCAAAACAAACGGTTTTTGTTAATAATCGTAGCAAAAAGAGTTTGGGACAAAAAGATTTCAATTTTCAAAAATCTTAATTATTAAGCCCTTCAAATCTATAATTAAATGCGAAAAGCGAACAAAGCAGAATTCTGATTACCAGAAAACTAGTTTTGTTCGCTTTTTATATTTGAGGTCGGACTTTTGTCCCAGCCTCTTCAAAAATTCTTATTCTGCTTCGTCTTGAACTGGACGGGATTTTCGGGTGATATCGTCTAGGATATTATCAACAAATTCTGCGATGGTTTCGGTGTGAGTTTGCTTGCTGCCGTAGCGACGGACGTTGACGGACTTATCAGCCATTTCCTTATCCCCAACAATCAGTTGGTAAGGAACCTTTTGGGTTTGGCTGGCCCGAATCTTGTACTGCATCTTTTCGTTACGTTCATCCACTTGGACCCGAATACCACGGTCACGAAGGGCATGAGCCACTTCCCAGGCATAGTCGGTGTGGGCTTCATTAGAAACAGGGATAACGGTAACCTGTTGTGGTGCCAACCAGGTTGGGAAAGCACCCTTGTAAGTTTCAATCAAGTAGGCTAAGAAACGTTCGAAGGTAGAAATACCACCCCGGTGAATCATGATTGGACGATGTTCTTCACCGTCGGCTCCCACATAGTGGAGGTCGAATTTTTCAGGCAGAAGGAAGTCCAGCTGAATAGTTGAGAGGGTTTCTTCATTACCGAGTGCAGTCTTAACTTGGATGTCTAATTTTGGACCGTAGAAGGCTGCTTCTCCTTCGGCTTCATAGTAATCAAAGCCGAATTCGTCCATGGCTGCCTTGAGCATAGCTTGGGCATTTTCCCACATCTCATCATTATCAAAATACTTGTGGGTGTCATTAGGGTCACGGTAAGAGAGACGAAAGCTGTAGTCGGTGATATTGAAATCCTCGTAGATGCTGGTAATCAGGTTAAGAGCCTTGAGGAATTCACTTTGAATTTGTTCAGGAGTCACAAAGATATGGGCATCATTGAGCGTCATTTCCCGCACCCGTTGCAGTCCTGAGAGGGCTCCTGATTTTTCGTAGCGGTGCATCATGCCCAACTCAGCAATCCGAATTGGTAATTCCCGGTAAGAATGGACATGGTGCTTGTAGACTTGGATGTGGTGAGGACAGTTCATTGGTCGTAGGACGAATTCTTCACCATCACCCATATCCATAGTTGGAAACATATCTTCCCGGTAGTGGTCCCAGTGACCTGAAGTCTTATAGAGATCTACTGAAGCAATCGGTGGGGTATAAACATGTTGATAGCCGTCAGCTACTTCCATATCAACAATATACCGCTCTAATATCCGACGAATAGTTGCCCCGTTTGGCAGCCAGAAAGGCAGGCCTTGACCAACTTCTTGAGAAATCATAAAGAGGTCTAGTTCTTTTCCGAGTTTACGATGGTCACGCTCCTTGGCTTCCTCCAAGCGTTTGAGATAGGCCTTGAGGTCATTCTTATCGAACCAAGCTGTCCCATAAATCCGTTGCATCATTGCGTTGTCGCTATTGCCTCGCCAGTAGGCACCAGCTACATTGAGTAAGTGGAAGACTTGGATGCGGCCAGTTGATGGCACGTGTGGGCCACGGCAGAGGTCAACATATTCACCCTGACGGTAGATGGTCAGGCCACCAGCATCTTCAGAGTGTTCTTCAATCAATTCTAGCTTGTAAGGGTCATTCTTGAAGATTTCGCGAGCTTGATCCTTGGTCACTTCCTCACGAATAGATGGGAAGTTTTCCTTAACAATCTTCTTCATCTCTTCTTCGATTTTTGGCAGGTCTTCGTTGGAAATTTGACCGGCTTGATTGTCGGTATCATAGTAGAAACCATCCTGTATCGCAGGACCGACACCCAGATGGATATCTGGGAAGAGACGACGGGCTGCTTGGGCGAAGAGGTGGGCGGCTGAGTGCCGCAAAATAGCTAGAGCATCTTCATGGTTGGGTGTCACGATTTCCAGGCTACCATCTTCAGTAATAGCCCGGGTCGTATCAATCAGTTTATCATTGAATTTCCCAGCCAAGGCTTTCTTAGCTAGAGAATTGGAAATGGTTTGAGCAATTTCAAAGGTTGTGATGCCAGATTCAAATTCACGAACCGCACCATCAGGGAAGGTAATTTTGACCATAGTGGCCTCCTTATAAATTTTCTTGGTATTAAATACTTATTAAAATTCAAAAACTTATTTTCGATATTTTCTAACGTAGCAAGTTTATCAGTGATTAAAAATCGCTGATAAACTACGGTAATCGCTAAAGCGACTTACCTAGCTACCTTACTAAATTCATTTTCAAAATAGCATCGATTTTGAAAATGGAATGTCGTTTAGTGGTGCGGACGGAAGCAAACTCCTGACGGAGTTTCATTGCGACACTCGGTTAGATCGGTCGATTTTACTGACCTAACCGAGTTAATCAGGGGGCTAGCCAATCTCCGTAGAGATTGGCGTTAGATATCTGCTACTTTAGTAGCTGATATCTTTGACCCGTGGTAAGTTTTGAGCCCCTTCGCTTTTGAATTTTTAGGCTCAGGCAGATTTTGTCCACCGGACTAAATCTCTCTCAAAAATCCCGTTATCAGTGACACTTTCCTTGTCACTGATAATACCACCACAGCGAAAATATCAGTTTTATCTCACTTCGTTCGCAGATTGCCTACAACAAAGTTTTTGATTATAAAACAGGTCAAAGTTTTTATTTTAGTTTAGTATTAAATAAATACCGATTAATGTCCACTCAGGGGTAAAAAATAGCCCTGCATCCCAAAAGGACGCAAGACTACGTGGTACCACCTTAGTTTATCAATAGTAAGGACTATTGACCTTGTGTTTGGCTTTAAGGGAGCCACCCTTCTATGTTTCCATAAAAACAAGGAAGGAGTATTTCTTGATAGACCTGTGCTTTTCCACCGACCAAGCACTCTCTTCAAAGTCAAACACAAAAAACATATCTTCGGTTTTTATTATAGCAGGAAGAAAGAAATTTTCAAGCTCTATCACAGATTTTCTTTGACAGATGAACAGCGACTATTGTAAATATAATAAAACCAGCAAAGTTATTGGAATTAAGAAATCTGGAAGGATGATAACAACATTACCAGCATTGGTATTATGACTGGTAATTAGTTCTCTGATATGATTGATGCCGGCCCCAATTAGAAAAAAGGATAGTACAATTAATAGAGGGAGGGAATTTTGTCCATTATTGGTCAAGCCACAGTAGACTCCACTAACCCCTATTCCCAAGGTTATCAGACCAAGTTCCTTCTGAAAGCCATTGGAAGTCCAACCAATAGACTGAGCGACCCTCTCGCTAAAGATAAAATGCCCAAGAAATCCGAAGCCCCCAAAGAAACCAATACCAAAGACCAGATGGGCCTGTAAAAGACTAGTAACCAGACCTTTTTCTGGAAAAATCAAAAATAAGAGCAATCCCAAAATCCAACTGATCACATATGAAATAATGTATGCCATCTCTTTATTGTCAACCTTCTAATAATTAGTCCTACGATACAAGTTGAAAATTTAATGGCTTGAACTAAATAGTCCCTAGCCCAAGAAATCCCTAATAGATTTAACCAGCCGAACTGGAGCCTTAACCACCTTGCGAGAAGTCTTGACCGTCGTTTGCACAGCTTTTTTAGGCAAACGAACGGCCGACTTAACCAAACGAACCGAACGGTCGGTTGGACTTCCTTCCACTGTTAAGGAGAATTTTTCAGTTTGATGAGTCGAATAAGAAATCAGGATATCCAGATAGAATTGGTAAACAGATTGGCCAAAATGCTCTGCCGAAACCTCATAGCGCTTGCGCTCCAATTGTTCCTGAGTCAAATTAGGGGTCAAGGCAATTGCATCTAGGACGGTATCTGCAATATCTACTTCATTGTAGAAAAGACTGCCAAACATGCGGTTGGTAATCAGATCATCCAAATATGGATTGCCGTGAGCAATGATAGGGGTCCCCATAGCCAAACTTTCAATGTAGGTCAGGCCTTGAGTTTCGCTGGTTGAGGCCGAGATGAAGAAATCGGCAGCTTTGTAGTAAAGCTCCGTTTGGTCGTGAGGAATCATTCCCGTGAAAACAACCGCGAAACCTAGGTTGAGCTTTTCTGCCTGTTTCTTAAGTTCACCCAGATAAGGGCCATCACCAACGATAACTAACTTGACACGGTTATTCTCTTTAAGTATTTGAGGCAGAGCGGCCAGTACGCCCTGAATATTTTTTTCGGATGAGACTCGAGACAGACTGAGCAACATAGTTTCTCCCTGCTTGATTCCTAGCTTGGAACGCAAGGCAACTACAGCTTCTTCTGTCACCTCGTCACAAGTGAAATCTTCCAGCGGGATACCTGTTGGGATAACCCGCTTAGGAATTTTAACCCTATAGCCATCCAGCAGATTTAGAACAATCCGACTAGGACAGATGACTCCATCTAGTTCCTTGAGGTAGCCTCGCATGATGTATTTGACCATGCCGGGTCGGATCAGCCGCCCCTTAGCAATGTAATCCACATAATCCTCATACTGGGTATGGTAGGTGTGAACAACCGGAATATGGAGGGCAGATCCTACCAATTTTCCCAAAAGACCCAGACTAAATTCGGTCTGGGTATGGATAATATCTAATTGATAGTCTTTAGCAATCTTGTAGGCTGTAATGACACCACGATAGACAACCCGGCGATCTGAAAAAGAAACGAAGGGAACGCTAGGCAGACGAATAATAGTAGGATCCTCAAAACGCTTGACCCCCTTGTCTGTCCCTGTAAAAATATAGACCTCATGCCCCTTTTTCTCCAACTCATCTTTCAAGGTTTTGATACTGGTCGCCACACCAGACACTTGGGGGAAATAAGTATCTGTAAATAATCCAATTCTCATCTTACAACTCCATAACCCTCTGATAGACAGCTGCTAACTGTTTAGACACATTGTCAAGTGAACGGGTTGTAGCCACTTGATAGCCAGCCTCTCGCTTATCAACCTCTTTACTAATGGTACGATAGAGGCTGGCAACAAATTCTTCATTATTATGACAGAGCTCTGCGGAATCCCCATCAATCCAGCCCTCATAAACAGGAATATCTCTCAAGACAACCGACTGATGGCTAGCTAGAGCTTCCAGCACCACAATTCCTTCGGTTTCTTCATAGGAAGGGAAGAAGAAGGTGTCTGCCCCGCTCATGGCTCCTTCGAAGATGTCTCCCTTGAAATAGCCAGGAAAGAGAACATTGTCAGGATGGTCTTTTTCAACCACTTTACGAATATCGGCCGGTATCACCAATTCATTGATTTTCCCAAACCAGATAAAGCGAACTTCTGGCATTTGCTCAGCCACTCTGACAAAATCAAGGATGCCCTTGCGCTTGAAATAAAGGCCGGCTGAGATAACTACTTTTTGCTCGGGAGCAATTTCAAAGTATTCCCGAAAGGTCTTCTCTTTCTCTGGACTGGGCTGGTATTTAGCCAAATCAATCCCATTGGAAATAGCTGAGATTGGTGTTGTCACCCCGTAATTTTCAATTAAAGATTTAGAATACTCAGAAGGTGTGATAATATAGTCGGCCGCCTGATAAATCTTCTTGAGATAGGTCTTGAAGACAGGAGCAACTAGATTCGAGCCAATAAAAGAATTACGAAAATCCTCCATGGTAGAGTGCCCATGGACGATGACCTTCTTGCCTTGTTTTTTAGCAGAGTTGAGTAGGGCTAGGCTTTTGGGCCCATAGGTGTTAATGTGGACAATATCGTAATCATCCTTTTGGTTGGTCGTATAGGGGATTCCAGCAATCTCCAAGGCCCTTTGCTGATGCTTTATGGCCCGACCGATACCTGATTTGCCAATCAGATTTTCACCTTCCAAATAGAGTAATACTTTCATAAACTCTATTATAGCTTATTTTGAGCCAAAATTCATGACTTACGATAAATCAGCGCTAGGTCCTACTTTCCTTTTCTTCCTATCTAATCATGAGCGAACGAATATAATTATGGCGTCGCATCCGTCTCTCTTGATAGTTGTACTCCTGAGCAGCTAAGAAAGCCATGAGCAGGACAAGCAACTGGCTCAGATAGAGACTGGCTTGATAATCAAGCCCCATGAGCAAGTCTACAAGCATGGTCAAGAGGGTCCAAACCATGGCCAGATGGTAAGAGAGGTAGCTGGCAAACTTCCGACTTTTAGGAGCGAGGAGATTTTTGACGAGACCAAATAGGACTAGACCTGTCACTAGAAGATTGAGGGCTAGGCCTATCAAAACTAGACTGGAGTGAGGTTTGAAGAGGCTCAGCGGATCTGCCTGGGACAGGGATTTTCCTAAAAATAGATGCGCCACTAAGACAAATGAGGTTAAAATAAGGGAGAGACCTTCAAGTACTATCAAACCTCTGTTGGATACTTTGTATAGGTCTCTATTTTTCCAATTTTTAAACATAAATATTCCTTTCAATAAGTTAAGAAAATGGGAAATTAAAATTTCTCTTTTTCTACGGCGACCACTAGGGTGGTTTGCCTAAACTTCTTACTAAGCCAGATAAGCGACCATGATCGGCTCGCTTATCTGACTGTCGCTAAGTTTTTACAGGAGCATTATAAAACGGAAAGTCATAAAAAAATAGCGACATAGATGTCGTCTGACAGGAATGTCGCTTGTTATCAACTATTAGAGGGCATCTTGGTTAATCCAGACTGAGACGGATTGTCCTTGGACTGGGAAGTCAGCCCAGCCGTCCTGATCAATTTCAACACCATCTGGGCAATTTCCCATAATGTCGACAAAGGTTTTGCCGGCGTTTGCGTTCCCTATCTCAATCCGTTTAGAGCTGGCATCTTTATTAGAGATGACGACTGCGCAACCTTCTGGGTGTTCCTCATCACCCTGATTAACCCAGCCAATACAGTTGGGATCATCAAAGTAGTCCATTTGATCTCCATAGACGTGATTCTTACGGACATAGAGGAGTTTGTCCAACTCCTCTTGGAAGTCCTGCTGAGCAAAATCACCAGAAATACCATAGTAGTCACCGTAGAAGACACAAGGTAATCCCTGTTGGCGAAGAAGGATCAAGGCATAGGCTGTGGGTTTAAACCACTCTTCCACACAAGACTCCAGAGCTTGACCTCTCTGTGAATCGTGATTATCCACAAAGGTTACGGCAAAGGTATCCGAATTCTGCATCAGGCTGCCTTCTAAGATTTGACTGAGGTCATAATTTTCCTTCTGCTTGCTGGCTTCAAAGAGATTCATATGGAGAACGACATCGACCAGATCAAAGACTCCCTGAGTCTCTTCAATATAATCCAAGTTAGCCTGGGCATCTGGCTTCCAGTATTCGGCAAAGGCATAAAGATCGGGCTTGACTTCTTCTTTGACATAGTTAATAAAATCTGTCATAAAGCTGGCCTTGATATGCTTGACCGCATCCAGACGGAAACCTGAGACACCAGTTGTCTCAATAAACCATTTGACCCAGGTCTTGAGATGGTCCACAACCTCAGGGTGTTCAAAATCAATATCGTCGAACATGAGGTAGTCGTAGTTACCATTCTCATTATCAACCTGACTGGTATCCGCCCAGCCCTTATTGATACCTTGAATCATATAGATCCCCCTTTGGTTATTGAGGGCATCATAGTCAACGCCGGTGAAATGGTACCAGTGCCACTTGAAATCGCTATAGGTGTCCTGACGGCCGGGAAAATCAAATTCAGTCCAAGCTTCGATTTCAAAAATTTTAGAAACCATCTCCATGCGATTTTCAGGATTGACCTGAACTACCTTGAAGCGCTCCTTCTTATCCCCACTAGCCTTGTGATTGAGGACAATATCGGCCATGGTTCGGATATCTAAATCTTCTAAGGTTTTAATAGCCTTGAGATAATCTTCTTTGGTCCCATACTTGGTTGCCACGGTTCCTTTTTGGTTAAATTCTCCCAAGTCATAGAGGTCATAAATCCCGTAGCCGACATCTTCTGGACCCGTTCCCTTAAAGGCAGGTGGTAACCAGACCATACTGATGCCTATGTCTTTAAGATGTTGGGCATCGTCAGTCAAACGCTGCCAGTGCTTGCCATCCGCTGGTAGATACCATTCAAAATATTGCATTAAAGTGCTATTAGTCATAAGTTTCTCCCCTTAGTCATAGCTGAGTTAGGCGAGCAAATAAAATCGTTCAGCCAAATTACTGTTTTTCTATCCTTCGAAAATCAAAACTAGCTAATGAACAAGGCAGGTCTATATCTTTGTATCTGGACTTGCTACAGGAACTGTCATAACAGTTCTTTAGATCTCCAAAGAACTCCCAAAGGAAAGCAGCAAGGAGACTTCATCTTTTTCCACAGAGTCTTAGGTGAGGCCAATTTGAGAAGTTAGTGAGGAAGCCAAGAAACGCCAAAGTGATTGCCCTTAGACATCGGATTCATTATAGGCTGTGGCCTTTGCTTTGTCCCACTTTTGATTTTCATTGACTATTAGTTTAGCACACCCAGCTGGATTTTGAAATAAAAAAGGAGAGGGACTAAAATCAATGGCTAAGCCATAGTGGATTTTCCCACTTCCCTAATTATGACAATTCTGACAGGTACAGCTTTTTAGCAGCCACCTCAGAGACTAGACTGGCGTTTGTTAATGCCGTGATTGAGGATGATGTCGTGCTCGTCCAATTCTTCCTTGTTCATGATTTTAGTCAACATCCGCATGCTGACAGCTCCTAAGTCATAGATAGGCTGGCTGATGGAAGTCAGATTTGGACGGGTATATTTGACGACTGGGGAATCGTTGCCAGTGATAATTTCAAAATCATCTGGAACTGATTTACCGGCGGCAAAGAGACCATTAAGCAAACCGGCAGCCAGTTCATCCTGACCAACATAGGCTGCTCTTGCTCCAGAATTGAGAACTCGCTTAGCCAAAGCAAAGCCCTCCTCATAAGAATAATTGGCTTCAAAAACCAGACTCTCTTGGAATTTAATGCCTGCATTTTTTAGGCCAGTCTTATAACCCGTCAGGCGAAGCTTACCATTGATATCATCAATCAAGGGGCCTGACACAAAAGCAATTTTCTTGTGGCGCTGAGCCAAATCCGCAACCGCATCATTGGCAGCCTGTTCCTCATCAATGTTAACACTTGGAAATTGCTTATCAAGATCAACAGTCCCTGCTAAAACAACGGGTGTACGGGAGCGGGAAAATTCCAGACGAACCTTATCGGTCAGATGGTGCCCCATAAAAATAATGCCATCTACCTGCTTGGCAAAAAGGGTGTTGATAACGTTGATTTCATTATCATCATTCTCATCGCTAGAGGCAAGGACAATATTATATTTGTACATGGAAGCAATATCGTCAATCCCCTTAGCCAGAATTGAAAAATAGCTGTTAGCAATATTAGGAATGACAACCCCCACCGTGGTGGTCTTCTTACTGGCCAGACCACGGGCAACTGCATTAGGACGATAGTCCAGCCGATCAATCACCCCAAGAACTTTCTTACGGGTATTTTCTTTGACATTTTTATTTCCATTAACAACTCGGCTGACAGTCGCCATAGAAACACCAGCTTCACGCGCTACATCATAAATGGTAATGGTATCATCAGTATTCATGTGAGCTCTCCCTCTTTATCAGATTAATGACTCTGGGCTGCCTTTAACTTTTGTAAAGCAGCTGCAGATTTATATGAAAATTACGCTTTCACCGTTATATTATCACATCTTGTAAACACTTTCAATCATTACGAAGCATTTTTTTGAAATTTTTGTATGCCCTTTCAATTTTTGTCCGACAGGATTCTGATAGTCAATGAAAAGAAAGAACTATTTTTGCTATTTCTTGGGTACTATATAAAATCTTAGGAAAAGAAAAAGTGGACAAGCCACTCTTCTATATCTGCCCCACATAGCTTAATCCAAATGTTTGAGGACGGCCTCCATCTTAGAAATGGCCTCAACAGGGAGGGCTGTGTGAGGATATTTCTGGTTAAAGGAAAGAAGAAAATCCTGCCTAATTTGCATTCTCTCACGAATTAGCTGCTTGTAGCGATGATCAAAAGGAGGTACTGGATATTTTTCCAGCTCTAGGTAATTAATGCCTTTGAGGGAACCAAAAGGCTTGAAGGTCCCTTGACCATCAACGACAGACTCAATAATGCCTAAGGAAACTTCCTTGGGAATGTGCTTGCCCATGTAGAGACCGGTATTGATGATATAGCAATCAACACCCGATTCAAAGAGGGAGCAAAATTTTCGAAAATCTTCGACCAAGGGATAAACTCGGAATGGATTGGCGAAGGGCTCGATAATCAAGTCCTTCTGCTGGCCTGAGAGATTTTCGGCATTGGACCGCTTGGTCATCAAGGTGCAGCCCATGGTGGTCGCCAAAACAGGGTCATCAATTTTAAGCAGGGGAGGCAGGCTATCATCCTTCATAATCCAAAAGATGGCCTTGATGGGCTCGTCAATCCGGTCCACCCGATTCGGGGTCGCATAGCGGGACTTGACCGTCCGCCCATTCCCATTGCGAATATCCTCAGTGACCAACTTCTTGCGGCCATTAGCATCCAGCGTCACGCCACAATTTTGCACGGTCACAAAGTAATCCTGTTCCCGATGACCAGTTGGATAATCATTGGTCTTATCAAAATAGGAGGGTTCTAGGGCAATGGAGGAGCCATCCTTGGTTGAGATGATAAAGGCATCATCGTGGAGCACTTGGATGTCATACTTACCATTATGTTTGGCATGGGTCAGGGTTGACTTACCCGAACCAGACAGGCCAAAGAAGGAGGCAACATAGTCCTGGTCTTCCTTGGCAAGCTTTTTCCTGAAAATTTTCAAACCTCCGTGGCAGGCAACATAGTCATTCCTAGCAGCCGTACTCCAAGCCAGAGTCAGGGTAGCTTTCTTGAGCTCGCCAAAGTAACGCAGGCCCAAAATCATGGCACAATTATGGCGGACATCGAAGTAAACCAAGCCATCTGGATAATCGGGATGAGACCAGTCAGGATCAAAGAAAATGAAGATGTCATTTTCATCGTATTGTTTGGAAGCAACCAAGCGGTTCTTGAAGGTCTCATCCAAAATTTGGAAATTGAGGAGCCAAGAGTAGAGATTGGGACTCTCATCCTCAGGCACCATAAGGTGGGCCCGAACCATGAAATCTTCATCCAGGCCGACCACAGCTGATGAACGGTAGAAGGTTCTACCTTTGGCTCTGAGGACGGCATCCCGTACAAGTGGAAGGAGCTTTTGGTCCTCAGCTGGATTGCGACCAAAAATCCGTCTAGCCCTAGCTGTCCGACCCACGACTGCTCCTGAATTGGTCAAAAGAACGCGAGCATAGGAGGGTAGGCCTAACTCCTTGGTGTGGATAACCGGCATGTCCAAAATGATGGTTCCAGCTGCCGATGAAGCCAGTTGGTAGGCCTCTTCCAAGCTCTTAATGGATTTGACATGATTTTCATAAAAGGCGGTTTCGATAACGGTTTTTAAGGGTGAAAAATAAGGGCTCTCTGCCCGAATTTCCTCATTAGCATATTCTCGACGTGTGACCATTGACTAGTCCTCCTACTCTTGAGATTTTTCCCGACCATCTCTCTTGCCAAGCGGTTGAGGATTTTTTGAAAATTTTGAAATCGTTTTCTTGCCTTTATTTTAGCATATTTCCAAGTAAAATACTGGCAGAAACCGGCCCCCGTCTGGAAAATTTTGGTAAGCCCTTGCAATTTGGGGGAATTTTTGAAAGAATAAAGGCAAGAATTTATTCAGAAAAAGAGGTTTTGACATGTCAAAAATCAATCAAATCCGTAACTATCTCGCCCAGCATCAATCCCGCTTGGCGATTATTTCTGACCCTGTCACCGTCAACTACCTGACTGGTTTTGACTGCGACCCCCATGAACGTCAGATGTTTCTCTTTGTCTACAGCGACAACAATCCTATTCTTTTCGTTCCTGAACTAGAGGTAGCCCGGGCTTCCCAGACGGTTAATTTCGAGGTCATCGGTTATCAGGATGCTGAGAATCCTTGGCAAAAGATTCGTTACAACCTACCGAGAATTGATTCCAAATCAATATTTGTCGAATTTGACCACCTCAATGTGACCAAGTTCAATGGCCTGCAATCCGTCTTTCTAGGACGTTTTGAAAATCTGACCCCCTACATTCAAGAAATGCGGCTGATTAAGTCCACCGATGAAATCAACAAGATGCTGGTGGCTGGGGTCTATGCCGACTACGCCGTTAAGGTCGGTTTTGACAATATCCGAGCTGGTCGGACGGAAATGGACCTGGTAGCTCAGATTGAATTTGACCTAAAGAAAAAAGGCATCAGCCAAATGAGCTTTGATACCTTGGTTTTGACAGGGAAGAATGCGGCCAATCCTCATGGCATTCCTGGGAAGAATCCGATTGAAAATAATGCCTTCCTGCTCTTTGACCTGGGCGTGGTTTGCGAAGGCTATACTTCTGACATGACCCGGACAGTTGCCGTCGGTCGGCCTGACCCCTTCCAGGAAGATATCTACAAGCTCTGTCTAGAAGCCCAATTAACTGCCCAAGATTTTATCAAACCTGGTGTTACAGCCAGCGAAGTCGATGCGGCCGCCCGCAAGGTTATTGAAAAAGCAGGTTATGGAGACTACTTCAACCACCGCCTGGGCCACGGCTTGGGCATGGATGTCCACGAATACCCATCCATAATGGCTGGTAACGACCTGGTCATCCAAGAAGGCATGTGCTTCTCAGTTGAGCCAGGCATCTATATTCCTGGCAGAGTCGGTGTCCGGATTGAGGACTGTGGCTACATCACCAAGGACGGCTTCAACCCGCTGACCCAAACACCTAAGAAGCTCCAATATTTTGAGCTCTGATTTTAAATTAGCTATAGAAAAAGCGAAGTCCAAGCAGGGCTTCGCTTTTTTGTATTCTTTAAAACCTGAGGTCTTAGTCTAAGAGCATGTGTCTGACTTGATCAATCTTATCTTCCGGTAAAACGACATTGATAGCATTGCCAAGGATAAGCTTGGTACCGCCCGAGACGATGTGGCTCTTGCCATTTTCTCGCTGGCTGGTAATGAGGACATCCTTGGGCAATTCCAGTTGATAGACGGACTTGCCGGCAATTTTTTCAGAAACAGGGACTTCAATCCAGGTCAGCGGACTATCATCATCGTGAGGATGGTCACCTTCAAGAAGACTTTCCAGCATGGCTTCATAGACTGGAGCTCCGCCTAGCAGGTCCATAACAATATAGGCCAGCAGGGTTGTCGTGCCCAGAGCCATGAGGTGGTGGAGGTCACCGACCATTTCACAGACCAAAATCATGGCGGTCAGGGGAGCCTTAGAAATGGCCCCAAAGTAGGCACTCATACCCAGAATAATGAAAATGGGGAATTCGCTCTGAGAAATCCAGCCAAGATGGAGAAAGATGCTGCCAAAGAAGGCCCCCAGACAGGCTCCCAGGGTCAGGATAGGCAGGAAGATTCCGCCAGGTAGGCCAGAGCCGTAACTCATCATACTGTAAAAATAGCGAAGCAAAAAGAAGGCTAGGAAGTAAAGCACTGGAGCCTGGAGAGAAGAGAGCGAGCGAACAAAGGCATTTCCCCCACCCAAAAGCTGGGGAGCAAAATAACCTAGGGGCATAATCAAGACGAAGGCAATCAGGCTATAGTACTGAGGCTTGAGGTGGAAAATTTTTCCAAGATAGGTGTAATAGCGGCCCACCCGTAAGACCAACCACTCATAATGATAGGCCAGGAAGCCAAGGAGAATGCCCATGATAACAAAAATGATATAGGAGGACAAACGTGGTGTCGGCAGGTTATCTGGCATGGCCAGAACCGGTGTCTGTCCGAAAACTCGCAAGGAAATCAGATTAGCGGTCAGACTGGCTGACAGGGCTGTAATCCAAACCCGGCTGGAAAAATGGTGGTAGACCTCTTCAACCACAAAGAGGAGACCAGCAATGGGGGCATTAAAGGCGGCAGAAACCCCTGCTGCTGCACCGCTGGCAATCAGGGTGCGTTCCTCTAACTTACTGAGCTTGAGATAGCGAGCCAGGCCCTTGCCACTAACTGCACCGACCTGGATGCTGGGACCTTCCCGCCCCAGCATGAGACCGCTGGAAATTCCCAGCACGCCCGCTAGGAATTTTTTCCAGAGGATGGACCACCAATTCTGGCTCATCAAACCCTTGAGTTCAGCCTCAACCTGAGGAATTCCCGAACCCTTGATGTCTGGCTCCGACACAATCAAGCGACCGATAATAAGGCTAAAAAATAGATAAATAAGAAGAATGGCCATTAAAATCCAAGGAGCCTTGTGGGCCAATATAAATCCCTTTTGGAAGCGGTCAAAAATCAGGGTAATGAAATAACGAAAAAGGCTGACTGTAAATCCTGAGAAGAGGCCAACTAAAATGCCTCGAAAAACAGAGGTGAGAATTGAACTGGATAAATAGCCAAATTCTTTCCGTTGATTTTGCATGATAACTCCTTTTGTTAGTGATGATTTTTATAGAGCCGGCTAAAAGAGTAAGTGAAAGTCCTGAAAGGTTGATTGCCAGCGGGAAAGGATTAGGCTCAACAATCTGCCTTTTTCCCTAGCCTGACTTGATAAAAAAACAGTAAGTAAGGCAGACAATTGGACAGAGCTTGAGTTGGCTACCCATGGGGGACTTCACCTTCAACTGCAAAAATATGCAATCATAAGAAATCTGCTCCAAAAATGTTCAGGAGAACCCCGCCCTCACCGGTTTCTATTCTGCTCCTGTTTTCTTAATCCAACTGATTTTTGAAGAGATAGGCAGCCCCAATGAGATTGGCATGATTATGGTGCCGACAGGCGACGATATTGGGACGCTCAATAATGGTTTTGACAGGATTGACTTCTGCCTTGAGGCGGTCAAACTGACGATTAATTTCCTTCAGGAGCAGGGGCTGGGCACTAATGCCCCCGCCGATAGCGAAGGTTTCTAGGTCCAAGGTCGTCTGTAAATTGAGAATGGTAAGAGCGACATAGCGACAGTAATCTTCAAAAAGCGGATAGATGGACTGATCCTTCTGCGATAGGGCCTGAAAAACAGCCCGACCATCGGTCTTGTCGGCTAGACCGAGAACCTCGGCCAAACGATGAATGAGACCAACAGCTGAAACCTCGACACCACGCATTTCCTCAATCTCAATCTCGGCCAATTTTGGTGGTAACAAGAAGGTCAGCTCACCAGCTTGAAAATGGGAGCCCTGATAGAGTTGACCATTTAGCACCAGGCCACCCCCCAGACCTGTCCCCAAAACCAGGGCGGCAGCATTTTGACAGCCCTGCAAATTTCCAGTCGCCAGCTCGGCTAGAACAGCCGCCTTACCATCATTGAGGGCGGTAGCAGGCAGACCATAGGTCTTGGCAAAATAATCCCTGACCATAAATTCATGAAGAAAGGGCAGGGTGCCCCTATAATAAATAATGGACTGATCGGTGTCAATGGTTCCAGGTGCACTTATGGCAATCCCAGAAATCTGCAATCGGACCGGTTGAATGAGACCATCAAGCAGGACCAGACAGTCTGGCAAATTGTCCGGTGAGGACAAAGGGGCAAAGGTCGCCTGAATTTGGAAATCATCAGAAACTAGTCCTGACTTGATTTGCGTTCCTCCTAAGTCGATAGCTAAAATGCTCATAAGTCCCCCTTTTCTTAGCGATAGTTTTGGAAAAGCAAAAGCTTCGAGTGACAAAGCAGACCCAGACTGGTTGACCTTGGACCTTCCTCACCTTGGCCAAGGCACCCTTTGTCCCGCCTATTGATTTTCATTGAGAATGGATACTATAAATTAATCTTATCACAATTTTTCCTAAGATTGGCAGGAATTTTCGGAAAATGTTATGATGAAGGCACATAAGGAAAGGCAGAGGGTAGGAATTGATTTGGCAGGATCAGCACCCTTCTCTTGCCCCCTAATTTTAAGGCCTGGGGCTATCTGGTCCAGCGGACTGGGTGCTCTCGTCTCCGTCCAGTTGATTATCACTTATCTGGCGAGGGAGAGGACATTCCACCAATTACTGCCCCAAGGTGACTTATTCAAAAAATAATGAGGCTGGCCATTTGGCCCGCTAATTTAGCCTCAGAAAGGTAGGTAAGACATGACTAAAGATGCCATCAAAAAGCAAATTCGGCAGGCCTTTGACCGTCGGGTAGCTGTTCGTGTTTACAAGGACGAGGAGATCCCTCGGGAGGATATGGAAGCCATCTTAGATACAGCCTGGCTCAGCCCCTCTTCCATCGGCCTAGAAGGTTGGCGGTTCGTCGTCTTGGATCGCCAACATATCAAGGGACTTGCCCCTGAACTTAAAGAAGTTGCCTGGGGTGCCCAGTACCAGCTGGATACGGCCAGCCATTTTGTCCTCCTCTTAGCAGAAAAGGCTGACCGTTACGACAGTCAGCCCATTCGAGAAAGCCTGATTCGCCGAGGTATCACAGTCCCGGCCGACCTGGAGGCTCGTTTGGCACGCTATAAGATCTTTCAAGAAGAGAATCTAAAGTTGGCTGACAATCCTCGGGCCCTCTTTGACTGGACGGCCAAGCAGACCTACATTGCCCTAGCCAATATGATGACCTCTGCTGCCCTGATGGGAATTGACTCTTGCCCTATTGAAGGTTTTGATTATGATCAGATCAATGCCATCTTGGCCAAGCACCAGATTATCAAACCTGATAAGGAAGGTATTGCCAGCATGGTTTCCTTTGGTTATCGTCTGCGAGACCCCAAACACCCAAGAAGTCGCAAGCCGAGGGAAGATGTCATCACTTGGTTGGACTAATCCCTTAAGCATCATTATTAGAAAGAGAGTTAGCACTTATGAAATTTTTACACACCTGCGTTCGTGTCAAGGACCTAGAAGTCTCCATCAAATTTTATCAGGATGCCCTCAATTTTAAGGAAGTCCGACGCAATGATTTCCCTGAATATGAATTTACCCTAGTTTACCTGGCCTTTGAAGATGACCCAGACTACGAACTGGAATTAACCTACAACTACGGCCATGGTGACTATGACCTAGGTGATGGCTATGGCCATATCGCTGTTGGTGTTGACGACCTGGAAGCCAGCCACCAGGCTCACCAAGCAGCTGGCTACACCGTCACCGACCTAAAGGGCCTACCTGGCAAACCCAAGATGTACTACTTCATCACTGACCCAGACGGCTATAAGATTGAAGTGATACGGTTGAAACAATTTGTTGAACAATAGAAAGAAAATAAGCTCCGCAGTTGCCTTAGGAACAAGGGTTACTGTGGAGCTTTTTCTGGTTGACAAATTCCGCTGGAAATTTTATATTTAATTAAACTAATGGTTTAATTAAATATAAAAAGAGGAAAAACTATACGGCTAGACGAAAAAAAGAACCTGTGGAAGACCATCGCAGGACTATTGATCAAGCTGCCCACCAGCTTTTTAGTAGCAAGGGACTGGCAGCGACAAGTGTTGATATGATTGCCAAAGCTGCAGGCTACAGCAAGGCAACCCTCTATGTCTACTTTAAAAATAAGGAAGAAATTTTCTTTTCCTTGGTCTATAAACACAATCAAACTTTACACCAGACTATCAAAGAAATTATTGATAAAAGACCTAAGAATCAGACTGATTTTCAGGTCAGCTATCTGGAAATATGTCGAGTACTTCAGGACTTATGCCAGCACTACCCCCTATATTTCGAAGGGATGATTGGGCCTATTAAGCTTGACCTTGACAAGAAAGAAACGCCTCAAGTCTACAAGGATATTTATCAGCTGGGGCTGGAGACCAACCAGCTCATTAGTCGGTTTGTCCAATACGGTATCGAGCTTGATTATTTGCAAGAGGGCCTGAATATTAATCATGTGACTATCTTTTTCTGGAGTGCTCTTTCAGGAATCATCCGCATGGCTGAAAATAAGAAGGCCTATTATCAATTGCTGGGCCTAGATAATCAGGATTTTTTCAATGAGGAGTATCTGAATCTCTTGCTCACTTTTAAGAAAGGATAGCTAATCATGAAAAAAAGAATCCGTTTGACTTTTCTGATAGTGTTTATGGCCGTTATCATTACAGGAGGTGCAACCATGCTTTCTATTGGAAAGAAGGCTACTATTCAGACCGACATCCACTTAAAGGGTGTCCCATCAGATATTGAAGAAGCTCTCTACTACGGTTCTTTTGCAGCCAATTCCCATAACACCCAAAGCTGGAAAGTTGCCTTGAAACCTAAACAGGGTCAGCTGACTATTTCCTTGGATAAGAAGCGTTCTCTGGACGTTGTTGACCCTAAAAATCGTGAACTTTATATTTCTCTGGGTTGCTATAGCCAATCCTTGAAGATGGCTTTTGAAGCCTATGGTTACAAGGTCGACTTAGAGCAAACATCTCCTTCGGCGAACAACCACTATCAAGCCATCATTTTTAACTTTCAAAAAGATCAGCATAAAAAGATGAACCAAAAGCAAATCGAGCTCATCAAGAAACGTCATACCGATAAAAGAAAGTTTTTGACTAAGAAGCTTGATAGGGGCTTTATTGCTCAAGCAACCAAGCGATATAAGAATCTCCACTACTATCCTAGGTCAAGCCAAGAATTTACCTATCTAAAAGACGGCAGTATCAGGGCGGTCAAAAAACAATCGAGTAATCCAGACTTTTTAAAGGAGCAAAGTGACTGGCTAAGATTTTCCAACCAGGAATCTAAGGAAAAGAAGGACGGTATTTCTGGAGATATGTTAGGACTCAATCCTCTTTTAAAATCCTTATACTTTATGACCACCAACCATGAGACTGCTACTGGCCAAGGCTTCGCCAAACAGAGTCTGTCTACCTTGGAAAAACAGGTCAATAACTGTGCTGGCTTCTTTGTCATGACAGGAAAGCAGACCCTAGAAAATTGGATTGCAGCTGGGCGACAAGTGCAAGCTTTTTGGTACGACTGCACCGAGAAAAATATCGCCATCCAACCCATCAGTGCTATGATGGAAGTTCCCAGCTATAACAAAAATCTTGAAAAAGACTTGCAACTTAATCAGCCTGTTCAGATGATTTTACGAGCAGGACAGGTTGAAACTTACGGTGAAAATTCAGGTGTCCGCCGTGACTTGACAGACTATATTCAGGTTAAAGATTAGTAAGCCACCTTATAAATTCGAAAGCAAAAACAGGCAGCCATCAACTGGTTGCCTGTTTAATGATTTATTTCTACCGCCCATTAAAATTCTTCATGACCCGCTTCATATCACGTTCTTGGTCACGGCGTTTGATGGACTCGCGTTTGTCATAGTCGTGTTTCCCTTTGGCTAGGCCCAGCAAAATCTTGGCGAAGCCACGCTTGATATAGACCTTGAGGGGTATCAGGGTCATCCCGCTACCTTTTAGTTCATTCTCCAGGCGGGAAATTTCCCGCTTTTTAAGGAGGAGCTTGCGGGTCCGCTCAGGGTCTTTGTTCCAGATGTTGCCCTGCTCAAAGGGAGCAATATGGACATTGATCAGCCAAGCCTGACCATTTTTTATCTGGGCGTAGCCATCCTTGAGCTGGATGCGAGAGGCCCGGACCGACTTAATCTCAGTCCCAGTCAGGACCATGCCAGCCTCAATGGTATCAACGATGTTATAATCGTGTCTAGCCTTTTTATTCTGGGCTAGGACATTATCATTTTGACTTGATTTTTTAGCCATAATTCTCCCTTCTTACAGACTTTATTCACTAAATATCAAAAACTTATTTTTGATATTTTCTAAGGTAGCGGACGGAAGCAAACTCCTTCAGAGTTTCATTCCTAATTTTTGAGCCTAAAGTCTCAAAAATCCCGTTATAAGTGACAGCGGACGTGTCACTTATAATTCCACTACGGCGAAAATATCAGATTTAGCTCACTTCGTTCGCAGATTATTGGCAACAGAACCTTTTATTTATAATCAGTTTCAAGTTTTGATATTAACTTTGCCTTTTTAACTTGCAGGCTCGGCCAGCCAGGGAACGCTTCCCAATACTGCCAGCGAAAATTAGCGTTTTTTACGCCGGCGACCGGACTCCCGACCCTTTTTATCGTTGTGAGGGCGGTTTTGGTTCTTGCGTTTGTCAGGCTTTTTCTTCTTGTGGTCCTTAGGCTTCTTGTCCCAATTGCCCTTGCTGGACTGGTCCTTGTCGCCAAAGCGATTTTGCTTCTTGTCAAAACGGCGTTTGCCTGAACCTTGACGATTGCGGCGAAATTCCTTGGCCTTATCCTCACGGGCCTTTCTGGCCTGTCTGTCAACCTTTTCAATGACATCAAGGTCACTTGGCAGGTAAGCAAAGTCAATATCACCCGTTTCCTTATCAGCTCGGGTCAATTTGACCTTAATCTTCTGACCGACCCGGAAGACCTTGCCAGATTTTTCCCCTTGCAGGGTCATGGTCCGCTCGTTGTAATTGTAAAATTCCGGCAGGGTGGTAATGTGAATCAGCCCTTCAATGGTGTTGGGCAGTTCGATAAACATACCAAATTTAACCACGCTGGCCACCACGGCTTCGAATTCTTGACCGACTTGTTCAGCCATGTATTCGGCCTTCTTCATGGCCTCAACTGTCCGCTCGGCATCAATGGCCCGGCGTTCTAGGGTTGAGGAAGAGCTTGCCAATTCTGGAATGACTTCCTGGAAGTGCTCCTTCTTCTCCTCGGTCAAATCGCTGTATTCCCGCACCATGCGGTGAACCAAGAGGTCGGGGTAACGGCGAATAGGACTGGTAAAGTGGGTGTAGTAGTCCGCAGCCAGACCATAGTGGCCATGGTTGTCTTCCGAATAGCGGGCCTGCTGCATAGAACGTAGTAACATCATGGACATGACTTCATGACCGGGCTGATCGGCAATCCGAGCCATAAATTCCTGTAGGGCCTTCTGGCCTAGGCTATTGGCCGTTCCATAGATGGGCACACCAAAGAGGGAGGCATAGTCCATGAACTTCTGCAATTTCTCAGCCTTGGGGGTTTCGTGAATCCGATAGATAAAGGGGAGCTTCCTTTTAGCAAAATGCTCAGCCACGCACTCGTTGGCTACCAACATAAAGGACTCAATCATCCGCTCAGCCGTTCCGCGGTCGCGGACGACGACATCGGTTGGCAGCCCCTTGTCATCCACTAAAATCCTTGCTTCAGGACGGTCGAAATCAAGGGCACCCCGCTTAATCCGCATCTCCACCAGAATCTTGTGGAGCTCAGCCATGTAGCTGACAGACTCCATGATTGGCTTAAACTGGTCAATGACTTCCTGATTGCCAGTCAACATCTGATTGACATCATCATAGGTCATGCGGAAAGTCGTCTTAATCATGGTCTGGATGATGGTGTGTTTGATAACCTTCCCTTGGGGATTGATTTCCATGATAGCTGACTGGGTCAGACGGTCCACATTGGGATTGAGGGAACAGATACCATTGGACAAGCGTTCCGGCAACATTGGCACCACTCGGTCGGTGACATAAACAGAAGTCCCACGAGCGACAGCTTCCTTGTCCAGGGCTGAACCTTCGGTCACATAGTAGGAAACATCAGCGATATGGACACCCAGTTCAAAGTTGCCATTGGGCAATTTCTTGATATGAACCGCATCGTCCAAGTCTTTAGCTTCCTTACCGTCAATAGTAAAGGTGACTTCATCCCGCAGGTCCAGGCGACCTTCAAAATCGCTCTCGGAAGGGGCATCAGGAATAGCTTCTGCCTCGGCCATGACGGCTTCTGGAAATTCAGAAACAATGTCCATGGATTCCAGCACTTCCAGCACATCAATCCCGACATCGTCCTTGTGGCCGACAATATCAGACACATGGGCAACAAAATAATCGTGGTGGCGAGTCGGATACTTATCAATCTCAACCTTGAGAACCTCGGTCCCATCTAGGGCTACCGGTTCTTTTTTGATGTAGATTTTTTGGGAAATCTTTTGATTCTTGGACTTGATATAGCCAGCATAGGGCGGGCGTTCATCATCGAGAACGAACTTACCGACCACGGTCTTGAGAGCTCGGTCAACCACATCAACGACCCGCACCTCGGCGGCCGTTCCCTTCAAACGGTCAGCTGGCTTCTTGACCACAACCTCAACGGTATCGCCGTCGATGGCATAGCCGACATCATTGCGGCCGATGAACATATCCTCTTCGTCATCACTGACATGTAGGAAACCAAAGCCGTTCTTATTGGCCCGAAAGACTCCCTGAATGGTAATGTCATGCTTTTTCTTAGTGACTGCCTTACGCAGGGAGACATAGCCGTCCTGATTAAAGCGAAGCTTCTTATTACTCTCCAGCTTGGAGATAACCTTGATGAGCTCAGGGAATTTCTGGGCCCCTGCCATATCTAGAGCAGCCGCCAAATCATTGACGCTGGACTTGCCCTGCTCCTTTAAATAGTTAATAATTTGTTCTTCCATAGTCTTTTTGGGTGGACTAAACTTAGTTAAGGCCACCCTTTCATCCTTTTACTTCTTGATAGATTTTGAACATCAAAAGCCCCAAGGGAGAGGCCAGCCCAAATTTTGCCTTAGGACTGACCGACAGAAATTACTACAGAGCTCTCTCTTAGGCCTCTGTTTCCTTACTGGCTGAAGCCCTTGCTCCAGCCGACTTTTGATTATCATTTATGATGTTTTCGTGGGGAAATTTCTATAAAAAAGGAGCCAACCAAGTCGTCGGCTCACCTTTGTCATTACTTACTTGATAAAATCGCAAGCACTAGGGCATCCAGCAACCAAAGGAAGGTTAGGACACCGGTAAAGCGTTCCATGAAGGCCTCAAATCCACGGGCTTTTGTTCGCTCGAAGAGGGCTTCCGAACCGCTGCTATCAAATACATTACTGCTTGGGTTCTTCTGTGGCTGCATAAAAATCGCAATAATCAAAATCACAGACATGACCAAGAGAGCAGTCAGTAGGATGTTATACATATCTTTCCTCCACTATTGTCCTAAGTAGTTTATCATAAATGCCCCTAAGATTCAAGATGGAGGGTTACTTTTCGCTCCTTGGGACAGTACTTGGGCACCTGAATTTTTTCAGGATGGTTGGCCTTATTTTTTGAGGTCAAATAATTGATACTGCCACAAGAGCTGCATTTCAAATTTATTTTTATCCGCACTAGATTTCCTTAACTTTCAAATAATGTCTAAAATTGATAAAGCTCCATGAGAAATTGATAAAGACGATGATGGATGTGGCATAGAAGACCCAGTGATAGCCTAAGAGAGCTGCTACACTAGAACCGACAAAGGGACCGATAACCTGACCCATATAGGTGAAGGTCTGGTTATAACTAAAGATGCGCGAAATGCCTTCCTTGGGTGTAATCTTGGTCAGGAGAGAATTGACACTGGGCATGAGAGCCCCAGTTCCAAAGCCATACATAAAGCGAAGCAGGCCTAATTCCAGCGGCGTCTTGGCATGGGCAAAGGAAAAGTACATACAAAAGCTATAGAAAAGGGCAATTAAGAGGAGACGGTGATTGCCAATCCTGTCACCAATCTTACCAAGGAATGAGCTAGACAGCATGCTGGAAAAACCCATACTAGAGACAATCAAGCCTGAAACAAACATGAGGTTGGTCACCTGACCCAGATGGCGAATATAGAGGGTCAAGATTGGGGCGATGGATTGAGCTGAGACCTGAATAATCATACTGGTCACAAAGAGCCCCAGCATAACCTGACGGTTCTTGACCTGCTTGAGCAGCTCCCTGGTTGGCAACTCATGCTCCTTCTTAACAGGAACGAAGTCTTCCTTGATTAAGAAAATGGTCATCAGATTGAGGGCCAAAAGGAGAAAACCGACACCCAAGAAAATATTGCGAATGCCCAGCAGGTCGGCAAAGTAGCCACCCAAGAGGGGACCAATCAGGGTCCCCGCTGTTACTCCTGTTGCCAGGGTCCCTAGGGCAAAGCCCAGCTTATTTTTGGGAGCCTGACTGGCAATCAGGGCTGTGGAATTGGGTACATAGCCTGAAAACATCCCATTGAGCAAGCGGAGGGTCAAGAGCCAAAAAACATTGGGCACAAAGGCTAAGCCTCCCATCGTGAAGGCCATAACCAGACTGGCCCGAATCATCATGGGTTTACGGCCATAGCGGTCGGCCAGAGCTCCCCAGATAGGAGAGACCAAGGCTGATGCTAGGGCCGACAGGGAAACCGAAAGACCAGCGTAGAGCTCAATTGTTCCCGGCCTAGCTCCTAACTGCTCGACAAAGATGGACATAAAAGGCATGACCAGCGAAAAACTGGCCCCAGTCAGGAAGTTCCCCAGCCAGGCCACTAGCATATTCTGCCGCCAGTTAACCGTAGTGATACTTTGCGTTTGAATAGGTCATCATCTTCTTTCTCAGATCATCTGCTAAGTATTATACCACAAGTTGCATGGGGAAAAATTATCAGCCGATTGATTTTTTATGAATTTGGGTGGGAGGGAATCACTAGTTAGTGGTGTTAGCTGACTTGGTAGAAGTGGCATGTGGAGCTGCCATCACAAACTAACTAATAATCATTAAATTTACCTCCAAAATAGCACTCCAAAGCAATCCCAAACTAGAGGTGTTCTGGACAGCTTTTAAAACTGAATACAATCAAAAGTATCACTCTGCCCTTACCTCGTCGGCTATGAATTTCTAAGGTTTTAGCAAGACATGACCATGCTAGAGCTGTCAGTTGAAAGCTTTGAACTTCAAAGATTATAAAATCACCTTGGGCCGAAATCACTAATTAAAGATATTTTCTTACCTCTAGAAAATCGTCCTTGAACTCGACTAAACAAAAAGCACTAATTAGTGGTAGTCTAACTAGTGCTCTCTTATAGGACTTAAGACGCCTGATTGGGCATCATTGATTAAGGTTCAGCTGCCAACCGCTGTAACTGTTGGTCCAGTTGCCTATAGGTATCTTCTAGGCTGCCGTTGTTATCAATCAGCTGGTCGGCTAAGCGGATTTTTTTCGACAGGGGCATTTGCGAGGCAACTCGCTTTTGAGCTTCTTCTAAGGAGTAGCCATTTCTTGCCATCAACCGCTGCAACTGTTGGTCCTCGTCCAAGACGACCAACCAGATTTCATCGAACCAGTCTTCATAGTCCAGCTCAAAGAGCAGGGGCAGGTCCATAAAGAAAATGTCCTCTTCTTGAGCCAAACGATCCCGCTCCTTGATGAGTTCCTGGCGAATTATACGGTCCTGCAGGTCGGCTGATTTCTTTCTGGCAGCCGGGTCATTGAAAATCAATTGGGCAAATTTAGGCCGATCCAGCTCCTGGCCAGGCCCCAAGATCCCTGTTCCAAAGGCTAAAATCAAAGCTTGGTAGAGCAGGCCTCCCTTGGCTTGCAGGCTATGCACCAGTTGGTCAGCATCAACCACTTGGTAGCCCTTTTGCCTGAGGTAGGCCGTCACCGTTGATTTTCCCGAGGCGATGCCCCCGGTTAATCCAATAATCTTACTCATTTCTTCTGACACTTGGGGCAGTAGTGACTGCCCCGTCCTCCTACTTTGATTTTTTCAATAGTTGACCCACAGCGGGAGCAAAGCTCTCCCTCACGCCCATAGACCTCCAGAAAGTCCTGCATGGTACCATCCTCACCTAGGGTATTCTTATAGGTGCGAATGGTCGAACCACCACGCTTGATACCCTCTTGCAAAATCCTGATGGTCTGGTCATGCAACCGCTTGATTTCGGCTGGTCGCAAGCTATCTGAGCGTCTTTCAGGATGAACCTTGGCAGCCCAAAGCACTTCATCCGCATAGATATTCCCCAGACCAGCCACCAAGGATTGGTCCAGCAAATAGGACTTAATCGGCCTATGGGACTTTACCAAGGTCCTCTCAAAAGGAGCTAATTTAAAAGTTTCCTTGGTAGGCTCGGGGCCTAATTTCTTACTGAGAAAATAAGCTGCTTCTTGGGACTTGGGCAGGTATTCCATGGTGCCAAACTTGCGGACATCCTGATAAATCAAGGTCGTGCCATCGGTGAAGGTAAAGAAGGCATGGAAATGTTTGTTGGTCGGAACTTGGTCGGAAAAGAGAAAATATTTTCCCTCCATCCGCAGATGGGAAATGACTAGCCCACCCGTCAGCTCAAAAATCAGATACTTGCCCCGTCGCCTCATGGCCTGAACACTCTGACCTGGCAGCAGCAATTGGAAATCTTCTAGCCCTGTCCGAACCAACTTGGGATAAGTCACCTTGACTGTTTTAATGGTCTTGCCGACAATCTGCTTCTCCAGTCCTCGCCGAACTGTTTCAACTTCTGGTAATTCTGGCATAGGGGTCCTTTCTTGTCTTAATTTTCAACCGTTTTTTGACCAAAAGAAAGCCTCCTAATCAAATTGATGAGTTTCTTTCCAGCTCATGCTGAAGGTCTTTTAGATACTGCTTTTGCTGTCTCTTTAAATAGGGAGCAAGCAGCGGTTTTAAAAACCATTTTTTAGCGACTACATTTTCTGTAAAATCCACCAGAGTTTCGTGTCCTTGCTGTCTAAAACTGCCAATCCAGTGACCTTCAATGCTCTCATTATTGAGGTCGAATTCCAAAATATTGTAGGCTACCAACCTGGTCGTATGAAAATGAGTTTCTAACCCGCTCTTGGTCACTTCAATAAAATTGTGATCGTCTAATACCTTAATTTCTTTAATATCGCTTCGCCAAGCAAAACGCTCAAGGTCGGTTACTATATCCCAAATTCGTTCAATTGAGTATGGCAAGGTGTGGCTGATATGCGATAATGTCATGTTCTGACCTCCGTTATATTAGTGATTGACAAGAAAAGCTGAGTTGCCCCAGCTCCTTTTTAATACTCTTTCTTATTATAGCCAAAGTCGGCTAGGTCTAGTTTTTTGTCCCGCCAGTTTTTCTTGACCTTGACCCAGGTTTCGAGGAAGACCTTGTCCCCCAGCATGATTTCAATATCACGGCGGGCTAGCTGGCCAATTTTCTTGAGCATGCTGCCTTTTTTCCCGATGATGATGCCTTTTTGGCTATCACGTTCGACCATGATGGTAGCTCGGATGTGAATCTTGTCGGTCTCCTCATTTCGCTTCATGGAGTCAATGACGACGGCTACTGAATGGGGCACCTCTTGCTTGGTCAATAGGAGAACTTTCTCACGAATCATTTCCGACACCAGGAAGCGTTCGGGATGGTCGGTAATTTGATCCTCAGGGAAATATTGGTAGCCCTCTTCCAGATTCTTCTTGAGGAGATTGAGGAGGGTGGGAATATTATTGCCCTGCAAGGCCGAAATAGGCACGATCTCCTTGAAATCCATCTGCGAGCGGAAATCCTCGATTTTCTCCAACAGCTGGTCGGGGTGGACCTTGTCAATCTTATTGATGACCAGAATAACGGGAAGCTTGGCGGCCTTGAGTCGCTCCATAATCATATTGTCGCCCTTGCCACGTTCCTCGTCAGCTGGCACCATAAAGAGCACCGTTTCGACCTCCCGCAGAGTGGAATAGGCAGACTCTACCATGAAATCCCCCAGAGCTGTCTTGGGCTTGTGAATTCCAGGCGTATCAATAAAGACAATCTGCTCGCTATTGGTCGTGTAAATTCCCATGATTTTATTACGGGTGGTTTGAGCCTTGTCGCTCATGATGGCAATTTTTTGGCCCAGGACCTGATTTAAAAAGGTCGATTTCCCAACATTGGGACGACCTAGAATTGCCACAAAACCTGATTTGAATGTCATATTATTTTTTTAAGAAGGTAAGTCAACTTTGACCAAGGTCACCGACTAAATGTCAGCAGTCCCAAGTCAAGCCAGACTTGCTTCTTTCCTTTCTATCTTGTCTCTTTCTGCTAGTGGAAAATCAGTTGCCAGATCTTTGGCAAAAAGATGATAACCCCTGTCACCACCGCATAGCCGGAAATCATCAGAACCGCACCGGCTGCCATATCCTTGGCATTTTTAGCCAATATGGAAAAGTGATAATTACTGGCCAGATCGACCACATTTTCGATGGCCGAATTAATGATTTCAAAGGTGATGACCAAGAAAACCGCTAACAAGAGAAAGAGCCACTCAACAGCTGAAATATGAAAAATCAGACCAGCCAAGATCGCTAGTACCGCTGATACAGCGTGCTTTCGCATGTTTCGCTCTTCCTTGAAGGCGGTGAAAATCCCTGTCAGGGCGAACTCCAGACTAGAGGTCAGGGTCCGGTTTTTCCATTTCTTGGGTGAATTAGTCTCGCGTAAGTCCATAGGCTGTCAAAATCTCTTCCTGTAGGGTGAACATCTCTTTTTCTTCTTCAGGGGTGTAATGGTCGTAACCATTGATGTGCAAAAAGCCATGTACGGCCAAGAACCCCATTTCCCGTTGGAAACTATGGCCATAGCTTTCGGCCTGTTCATGAGCCTTGTCAACCGAAATGAAGAGCTCGCCGATATAGGCATCGTAATCCGCTATCATGGCTGCCAAATCAGGATCAGCCTCCAAGTCCTCCTGAGAAAATACAATATCAGTCTCAGGCTTGTACTCCAGACTAACCACATCGGTCGGCCGGTCCATGTCCCTATATTCTAGGTTGATTTGATGAATTTTCTCATTGTCAACAAAGGTGATAGCCATCTCCTTGTTTTCCTTGCCCAATTTCTTAGCCGCAAAATTGAGCATGTCCCTAATCTTATCCATCATTTCTTGTGAGACTTCCTGAGTCTCGTCCAGCATTTCAATATACATAGGTCATCCAATCTAATAATCATTCTTATTATAGCATAAAAGCCTCCAAGAATAGTCAGCTGGCTGGCAGACTTTACCAGCCTAATTTCTGAAAACCTTTTCAAAACCAACCTCCCTATGCTAAAATAGATGTATATCACTCAATGAAAATCAAAAGTTTCCTCACTAGTCTCAGAAAATTGGTAAAATCGACCAATTTTCTGAGACGTCGCAACGAACTGTAGGCAGCTCAAAAGATCTGGGAGATCATTTGAGCTAGGGGATGGAGAAAGGCTTTGCTTTCCTCATCAAGTACGGAAAAGTGAGTTAACGACGCGACGCTCCAAAAGTAAAGCATTATCGGCTTTCCTTTTGGAGCTAGTGGGAGGCATAGGTAGACCGTAATGGCGGCTACCGTTGTAAATTAAGATTTTTCAAATCTTAATTCACTTTGCCTCTCGGAAATTTTGATTTTCGAAGAGTATCACAAATTCACAAGAAGATCTTTATGACCTTTTCGCAAAAAATTCAGACGGCCTGTCAGGCCAAGGAAGAGCTGATTGACCAACACTTTGTCCGCTATGCGGTCAAGTCCATCTTTGCCGGTGCCTTTCTGACCCTCTCCACAGGGGTCGGTGGCATTGCCGCTGATGTTATCAATCAGATTCATCCCAGCCTCGGTCGCTTCGTCTTTCCTTTCATCTTTAGCTTCGGCCTGGTCTATATTCTCTTTTTAAACTCCGAGCTAGTCACTTCAAACATGATGTACCTGACCGCTGGGGCCTACTACCGCTACATTTCTGCCAAGAAGGTCCTGAAAATTTTGGTCGTCTGCACCCTCTTCAATCTGGTTGGAGCAGCCCTGATTGCGGCCCTCTTTAATCAGAGTTTCGCTTACACGTTGGTGAATTCTAAGAGCTTCCTTGTCGGCGTTGTCCAAACCAAGCTGGCCAAAACCTCCAGCCAAATTTTCTTTGATTCGATCATCGCAAATATCTTTGTCAACATCGCCATTCTTTCCTACCTCCTGGTCAAGGACCAGACAGCCAAGACCATTTTGGTCATCTCGGCCATCTTCATGTTCGTCTTCATGAATGCAGAACACTTGGTGGCCAACTTTTCTTCCTTCCTCCTGATGGGCTTCAATTCGGTTCATCTGGATGGTTACAATCTGGCCAATGTCCTGCAACATTGGGGCATTTCCTTCATTGGCAATTGGATTGGTGGCGGCATCCTCATCGGAGCAGCCTATGCCTTCCTCAATAAAAAAGAGGACTAGTAAGGCTACCGGAGCCTGCCCAGCCTAGCATGCAAAAGGATTAACTGAACACTTAAAAATGGAGCCCCACAAGAGCTCCATTTTTATTTTTCTAAGATTTAAAGTTAGGGACTGTCAGTTTGGCCCTACTCCCGCTGTCGCCTGGGTCAGTCTTTTTCCCTAATAGTTGAGGCCTTGCCCTCATCTTCATAGGCCCGAATAATTTCAGCTACGACTGGGTGGCGAACCACATCTTTGGCGGACAGGTAGACAAAGTCAATCTGGCGAATAGTCTTCAGCTTATCAATGGCATCTAGAAGGCCTGAATGACTATTTCTGGGCAGGTCAATCTGACTGGTGTCCCCATTGACAATCATTTTGGAATTAAAGCCTAGGCGGGTAAGAAACATCTTCATCTGCATAATAGTCGTGTTCTGGGCCTCATCAAGAATGACAAAGGCGTCGTCTAGGGTCCGTCCCCGCATGTAAGCCAGAGGAGCGATTTCAATAATTTCCCGCTCCATAAGCCTGATAGTCTGGTCCTTACCCAAAATCTGATATAGGGCATCATAGACCGGTCGCAGATAGGGGTCTACCTTTTCCTTGAGGTCGCCAGGCAGGAAGCCCAGGTTTTCTCCGGCTTCTACCGCTGGCCTCGTCAGGATAATTCGCTTGACCTGACCTCGCTTGAGGGCGGTAACTGCTAAAGTAACCGCCAAGAAGGTCTTCCCAGTTCCCGCAGGCCCGATGCCAAAAACGACATCGTGGTTCCTGACACTATCAACATAGACCTTCTGGCCCAGAGTCTTGACCCGAATGGGCTTGCCGTAATTATCCTTGATAATCTCTTCTTCATAAAGGGCGACAAACTTATCAATGGTTCCATTTTGAGCCATGGTCAAGGCCGTGACCACATCAGAGGTATTGACCAACATGCCCCGCCCAACCAAAACCAAGAGGGCTTCAATCGTTAGGCGGACTATCTCCAAACTAGCCTCATCATCGCTTAAAATCTGCACCACTTCGGTTCTGGCATGGATGACCACGCCCGTATTTTCCTCAATCAATTTGAGATGCCGCTCATTGCTGCCAAAAAGGGCCATGAGGTCATCAGGATGTTTTAATTGAATATCAACAGAATAGTCCTGCAAATAGACTACCTCTTTCCTTGCTTAATGTAGTCCCATTATAACCTATTTGGACAGAAAAATCATGCTGAAGAGCGTACTCCCTCCTCCTTCAAATGTGTGGTTATGATTTGAATAAATATTAGAAACCCGTTGTGCTAGTTATTAAGCCATAGGCTGATGAATAGTTAAAATAACCTTCAAATCTACCTTGACTAGTTTCTAGCATAAGAGCATAGTTCAATAGTATGGCCTCTACTCGAAATTTTAGTGCCCGCAGATTACGACATCGCAAGTGTTCAATGCCAAATTGTTCTAGGCTGGAAAACACCATCTCAATCGGCTTTCGCAACCTACTAATCTTATAATTCTCAAACCATGAGTAATCCGTCATGTTGGTCCTCAATTGAGAAATCAATCGGATACCATATTGTGAAAGCGTTGATTTTACTTTCCTATCAATATAGCCCTTATCCCCATAGATTAGAGATAATGAGCTATTTTGAAGTAACTCTAAAGCGACGTCGCTATCATAAACGGAAGCCGCTGTAAAGACATAATCAATCGGAAAACCTGTATCGCTAACCAACATGGAACACTTCACGCCATAATAATAGACTTGCTTGGTGGCATTGTAGCCAATATCGGCAACATCTGATAAGAGACTAGCTCTAAAGTTACGTACAGGCTGGCAGAGAGGACAGGGAAAGCTGTCAATTAAGCCGAATGAACAGGTTTCACACCGTTCCAAGGTCATAAAATAGCGCATACGTTGAATGCTTTGAGCAAGATTTTGACAGATACGACTAAAACGTGATTGCTCCGGAAAGTTATCTGGGAACAGGTTGTGGCGAATGGCACGATAAATGGTAGCCGCGGGTTGGCCCCCTTCTTGAATGGCCCAGAGATAACTAGCGGACCGTATCAGGTTGTTTTTGAAGATGGCCGTTGCGTCTATATCTAACGGCAGACGGAACAAATCGGTTATAGAGAGTGATGACCTTATTCAACAATTCTGAAAAGATAACTTGCGTTTGATGGGGATTTGCGAGATAATAACCTCGGCTTTGCATATCATTTCCTCATTTCGTGGTTGTCTTGAGTTTATGATAAGCAAAGTTTTTTGTTTTGACCAGAATTAACTAGCACAACGGGTATTAGAAGTGTTTTATATTATTGAATAATATTTTTAAATTTGAAAGAGGGTTCCCTAAAGAATTAGTTTGAGCAAGCTTCCATGAAGTTTCATAGTCATTACTAACTGACTTCGAGGTAAATAAACTTACTAACTCATCAGGATTATCATAGTACCTATCTAAAATATTATCTGCATTCTCAATTTTTTGACTATCTGGCAGTAATCTCCCCAAGACAACATGTTCTAAATTAATAGAGTTATAAAAAATACCATAGGGAATTGAGTGACGTCTAATAGAGTAACTCCGATTACCGCTGTTTATGTTGGCAATTTTTCTTGCTTTTTCTTGCCTAATTTTTATTAAGTTATTTTTATAAGTATCGTTTTTACAGACGATGTTATCACTATTAAAATCATATTTGAAATTTTCATTTAAATCATTATCTGAAATATTTCCAACAACATAATTTCTTGTATTTGTGTATATTCCATCTAAATCTGTCACGAAAGCTACATAAACGATGTCATTGGGATGAAGATGATTGGTATCTAAATAACGCTGAATAGACTCTCCAACTATTGTTTTACCAGATTTTCTCCTGTTTTCTAAATTTGAAAACGGATCACCAAAAAGAATCTCAACATTTATGCGCCTCTTATCATTTGATTTAACTAGGTATTCTAAAATTGGAGAAATTAGAGCATCATCAGATTCTCCCTCTAAATAAATCAAAAAAACTTTATTCTCCAATCTTCTTTCCCGCCTTCCTAAGTGAACGACGAATAGCAGTTTTAGACCGTCCCACATATAACTTTTCTGTTTGTCCTTCCAGTTGGATTGCCCGTAGATAAAAATCTCTTAGGTTATTGGATGGCTTTAACCCTTTTAGTCTGATATATCTATTAGACTGCTCTGAGGTAGAAAAAACAATCTTATTGACTGGTAACTTTTCCAAGATTCGTAAATTATGTGATGTAAATATCAGCTGTCCTTTTGCTCCCTCAGAAAAGATTTGTATTAGTTCTCCAAGTAAATATTCAAAAATACCTGAATCTAACTCATCAATGACAGCAATAATATTCGGGTTATTATACACTTCAATTAGATACGCAATCATCCCGATTATTTTTTTTATTCCTTCTGATTCATGTATAAGTGAAAACTTTTTACCATCTCTAACAGCAAAAAAATTTAATTTCTTTAGTTTAACCTGCTGAGAGTTTATTTCAGATTCTCCCTCCTCTAGTTGAACTGTTAATCCAGGAATAATAGCTGGAATGATCTCATTCATATATTGAACTGTTTCTTTATATGCAAATATTAATTCTTCAGGTACAGCCATTCCCCCTTGCTGAAGAGAAAATGGAATAATACCATGAAGCTCCTGCTTTCCATTCTTTATATTGATTCCAACAAGAGCCATATTATTACCAGAAATCATTCCAGAAAATTCAGAAGTATAAATTCTAAAATTGGAGGATAATTGTCTTAAACTGTTAATTGTTGATAATACTTCTCCTAATGATGCCTTCTTCTGTTTCATTAACTGTAAAAAGTTATCTCTAAAAAGGAAAGAAGTACTATCACTGAAAGAGTTAGATGAAATAATTTCAACAGCATCTCTAGTAGCTATTGTCTTTTTCGAATAAAGTTTTGATTCTAATTTATTATCACCATTAGAGTCTTTTCGAACTCCAGTTACAGAATAATGCACAATAGTTTTATATCGTTTTCCTAATCCTACTTCCTTAGAAAGAACTTTTTCGTCAATAATTGCAACGCTCTGCTCGTCGTTTAAGGTTGTGGCAAAAAATTGTACAGCGTATTTAATAAATTTTTGATCATTATTTTTTACTTCAAGAATTATTTCAGATGGATTTTCGAAATCATCACTAAAAATACCTGAAGTTTTTTTGGGAATTTTTTCGCCAGATAATAATTCTTTAATAATTTCAAAAACTTCCACAACTGTAGTTTTCCCAGAACCATTTTGACCATATATTCCTGTCACATTAAGATATTCTTTTTTGCTATTTGTAAAATCAATTTCTCCAAATTTAACATTTTTTATATTTTTAATAGTAAGATGCTTTATTTTTAACTCCATAATTTCATCCCCTTATTATCTATAAAACATATTTTATCATAAAAAAGATATTTTTTGTGACTTTTTTTAATTAAAAAATAAATTATTTGCGTTTTAAACTTCAAACCTCACCTTTGCGTCTACGCCTGATTACGCTATCGTTAATATAATAACCTTGAATGTCAAAATTTATTATTGTAAGTATAAAATTTTTTAATTCACCTACCAAAATAATTCAAATAATTCTGTTTTAAAAAGTAATCAAATAACCCCTAATGCGCCAGATACTCTTCCCAAATCTGATCAAACTGGCTCAAATTAAAACCAAAGCTGGCTTGGTCTTCCAAATAGCGACTGACTTCCTCAAAATCATCGGTGTGCTTGGGAAAGGTACTGTCGTTGAAGGCCAAGTCGGCTAGCAGGGCTGCTGGCTCCTGCGACTTGGGATTGCGTTGGGTCATCAACCAGGTGTAAAAGGATTTTCTCATAAGACGGGCCTCAATCTTTCCAATGTTCTTCAATAAATTTATGCCGCAAACCACTAGAGATAGTATAGCGTAGCGGGTCCTTCTTATAGAACTGCTGGTGGTAATCTTCAGCTGGATAAAAAGGCTGTGCCGGCTCAATCTGGGTGACAATCGGGTCATCAAAGCGACCGGAAGCCTGGAGCTTGGCCTTGGAAGCTTCTGCTAATTCTTTTTGCTTGGCATTCTCATAGAAGATGATTGGACGGTAATTATCGCCTCGGTCCTGAAATTGGCCAAAGGCATCGGTCGGGTCAGTCTGAGCCCAGTAAATCTCCAAAAGTTCCTGATAGCTGACCTTGCTTTCATCATAGATAATCTCTACGGCCTCGGTATGACCCGTCTTGCCGGAGCAAACCTCTTCATAGCTGGGATTGGCCACATGACCACCCGTATAGCCCGACAGAACCGAACAGACACCAGGATAGGTCTCAAAGGGTTGGACCAGACACCAAAAACAGCCACCTGCAAAAATTGCTCTCTTCATAGCAGCTACCTCCTTGCATTTTTTCTATTATATCACAAGAAAAAAGCCAAGCCGGAAAACCAGCTTGACTCATTTTGGGAGCAGGGCAAGGATTGCTAGGTAAAGCCAGCCAATCATCGTTCCAGTCTCTCAAATTTTCAATTTATTCGTATTCGTCGTTCAAATCTTCATCATCGTCGTCATCATCACCATCGTGATGTTTTTGACCATGGTCGCCATCGTGGTCACTGTCATCATCACCGTGTTGGTCGTCGCCTTGGTTAGAAGAGCTGCTACTTGATGAAGTAGAGCTTCCTTGAGAGGCTTGACTTGATTGAGTGGTTTCAGTGGATTGGCTAGTTTGAGATGATTGACTTGTTTGGTTAGATTGATTTGTTTAGTTAGATTGATTTGATGAATTGTCGGTATCGTTATCAATTTCTAAAATGCTACCATTTACGGCACTAACAACGTAAGAATAACCACATTCGCCATACTTGAAGTTAATCTTGTAGATTGGTGAATCATCTTGTTGAGCCTTATCAACCTTCAATTCACTGACTTGGTTTTCTGCCAAACCAGCATTGTTTAAAGCGATTTGCTTGGCTTCTTCATTAGTGAATGTCGCTTGTTGCTTGTTTTGGTCGCTAGAAGAATTTGAACCTGAGTTAGATGAACTATTAGTGTCATTATCAATTTCTAAGATGCTACCATTTACGGCACTAATATGATAAGAGTAGCCAGTTTCGCCACACTTAAAGTTAATCTTGTAGATTGGTGAATCATCTTGTTGGTCTTTATCGACCTTCAATTCACTGACTTGGTTTTCCGCCAAACCAGCATTATTCAAAGCAATTTGCTTAGCTTCTTCATTAGTAACTGTTGCTTGATTTTGGTTACTTGATGATTGAGAAGATGAGCTTGATCCAGCTTGGCTAGATTGAGAGCTTGAGCTACCGGCTTGTGAGCTAGCACCAGTACCAGTTGTTGGAGCTGAGCTGCTTGGTGCTGAACCAGTTGGTGTCGTTGTTGCACTTGTTTGTGAAGCTTGAGACTTATTATCCTTTTGCGTTACGGTTCCCTTATGAGCGTCAATGGTATAGTCATATTCCTTTTGACCTTCTTGGAAATCAACGACATAAACTGTCTTGTTTTGGTAGCTAGTCTTTTCGACTTTGGTAAAATGGGCTTGGCTCTCTTGAACACCGCAGTCTTTAAGGGCAACGGTTTTAGCTTGCTCTTGGCTGATACAATCAGAACTAGAATGTGAGTTGGCTGAAACAGCAGATACACCACCCAGCCCTGCTACAGCTAGGCCTAGCGTTGTCAAAACAGCATAAGGTAGTTTTTTGGTTTTGATTAATTTTGTCATTGGTAATTCTCCTTATTTATCTGATGCTACTAGCACTAGTAACCCAAATCGGTTACAAAGAGCTATCTAGCTTTTTTTGAATGATTCTCTACCTTCCGGATACAGCAAAAAATCATTCATAGAGGCAGCCTCGGCCGACCTCGCTCCCATTCTAATGAGACAAAATTTCTCTGTCAAGTCTCTGTCAAGCTTCCAAAAAAGCTGTAAAATTCGCTCAGCGCTTAAAATTAGGGACTGTTGCGATTTTATGTCAGAAAGCTAGGTTCGCCCCTATTCCTTGTATCCAAGTGAGGTTTTTTAAAGATAACAATTCTTTTACAGAGAATTTCAAACTTGAAATTTATCCAAGATTAATAGTTCATATAATTCTTATCTGAAAGATAGGTCATTGAGAAGCTAATAAAAAAACTACTTGGCAATCAAGTAGTCTAGTGATAAGGCTATCTGTTTTCTTCAGACATGGGTAAGGAATTTTAGGAACGTAGTTTTTGCTATGCAAAACTGCAGCAATCTCCCTGATTTCTGTTTCACAATCGTTAGGGGATATTTTGGAACACAGTTTTCGCTCTTTTACCCAATCTGCAGCAGTATCGCTAAATTTGGTTAAGTTCATTTAGAGCTATAAAAAAAGCCTTGCAGCTTTTTTAGGATTATTTGGAGCGGCGAGTATGGTGGGCGTGATCAGTTGAGGACCGCTTCCCATAGTCTCCATAACTTCCGTAACTTCCATAGTTCCCATAGTTTTCTGATTTCTCGTCAACCTTATTAAGAATGATACCTAAGAATTGAGCCCCGCTCTTTTCCATTTGTTCGATGGCCTTCTTCACAAAACGACGACGAATGACACCTGCCTCAGTAATCAAGATAGAGGCATCGCAGTCTTGAGCAATGATAGCAGCATCAACAACCTTACCAATAGGGGGTGTATCAATCAAAACATAGTCATAGTGCTCACGAACGGCTTCAATCATCCGTTTGAAGTTATCACTTTGGAAGAGGGCTGTTGGATTGGGGGGAACCTGTCCAGAAGGAATCATAGTCAAGTTGGCAACACTGGTCCGGCTGATAGTTGTTTGCAAATCAGCATGGCCAGACAAAAAATCAGTCAAGCCCTTAACAGGACCATCTGGTTTAAAACTTCCCATCATGACAGAATTACGCATATCAGCATCGACCAGAAGTGTCCGGTAACCTGCACGAGCAAAGGATACGGCCAAACTCATTGTAGTCGTTGACTTACCTTCTTTGGGATGAACTGAGGTTAAGGCAATAACCTTGATATCACTTCCACTAAACTGGATATTTGCCCGAATGGAATTGTAGTATTCCTCAGCTTTATCAATTGTTTTCTCTTTGTTACTAGCTAATTCTAAGTATCCCATACTTCCTCCTATAGGCTGTTGGTATCGGGAACAACCCCAAGCAAGGTACGACCAAGTGCCTTCTCGATATCCTCACTAGTCTTGATGCGATCATCAAGAGCTTCAAAAATAATCAAGGTCACCACAGCGATAAAACCACCTGCAACAACACCAAGGACAAGATTTTTCTTAATACTTGGCGAAGTAGGTGATGATGGAACCTTAGCAGTTTCTGCCGTTGTAACATCTTCAACCTTGGTCACATCCTTGATTTTTTGGATAGCAACTTCACGCACAGCATTAGCGAGACGACTGGCTTCTTGAGCGCTTTTGTCCTTCACGGAAATCGTAATCAGCCGTGTATCCGTTGGTACTTGAACACTAATCTTCTTAGAAAGTTCAGCGGAACTAATGTCTAATTTTTCTTTGCTGACAACATCATCAAGGACATCTTGAGACTGGATAATTTCCTTATAGTCATTAACCAAATCGGTCCCTGCTTGGATATCTTGATAATTAATGGAATTGTTGGTGCTATTATTAACCACGTAAACCCGAGTAGAAGAAGTGTAGGTCTTTGGAATAATAAAGACACTGACAAACAAGGCTACGAAGCCAAAGAGCAGAGCCACGAAGAGTATCAAGAATTTGCGGTTCCATAATTTTTTGAGTAAGGCGAATACATCAATCTCAAATGATGCATTATCTGCTGTATTCATATGTTCTCCTTAATTAGTTTTCTTATCGAGTAAATCTTGAAGATTGTCCTTGAACAGGGCTTGAGCCTTTGTCTCACCATAGGTTTTAGTGATGACCTGGTAGGCTTCCTCCATAAAAGGAGGGCGTTTATCAAGATTATGCATATCGCTAGCAATACAGCAAACCAAATCCTGCTCTAAAAAGTATCGTCCCCGCACTTTGAAGGTTTTTTCCTTATCTCCAAAAAGTTTGGGCTTGAGAACATGGTTGCTGTTCACCTGAGTATAGCAACCCATGTTGATAATTTCCTGAACACGATCAGGTTTATTTTCTAGGGCATTATAACGCTCGATATGGGCAACAATCGGTGTGACTCCCAGCATCAGAACCTTGGTTAAGGCTTGGTGGATATCCCGCCAGGGAGTTGCCATACTAAATTCCATCAGGGCATAACGACTGCCATCCATGGTAGGAACCAAGCCCTTTTCCAACTTCTGCCGGAGATCTTCTGTGTAATAGAGCTCCCCACCATAGAGAATCGTTAAGTCTGGAAATTTTTCCTCTGCTGCTTTTTTTACCTGTAAAAAGTTAGCACGAATGGTCTCTTCTGGGGTCTCAAACATGTCCTTACGCCGATGAGAAGTCGAGACGATTGTCCGAACTCCCTGACGATAGCTTTCTGAGATTAGATTGAGGCTTTCCTTGAGCGTCTTTGGCCCATCATCCACATCAAAAACAATGTGCGAATGAATATCAATCACCCTTACTTACCTCCTAACACATCTTTAATCTGATCTGCTGCATCACTCACACTAGAGTCATCTAATTGCATCATATAGAGGGAAGCACCTGGCATTGCATAGGATTGCAATTCTCCTGTTGACCCTGTACCTGTAACGGCCTGCGAACTAACCTTGAAAGAGGAACCAGATTCCAATTGGGTATTAGCGATGGTCATCAAATCACTGATTGGCATATTAGTTTGGATAGAATCTTGGAGATTATTGGCAATAGAAGAAATCTTCGAAATTGATTTAGTTGAAGCCAACTTATTGATGATGGCTGTGATAACTTTTTCCTGGTTCTTACCACGGTCATTATCACCATTTTCTAAACCGTAACGCTCACGAACGAAGGCAAGAGCACCTTGCGAATCCAGGTGAACATTACCCACTTCAAAAGTGTAGTCCTTATTGGTGTGGGCTGTGAAAGCCTGGTCATTATAAACATCAATACCACCTAACAGGTCAACCAGTTTAAGGAAGGACGTGAAGTTGAGGCGGGCATAATAGTCGATGTTAATATTATAAAGATTTTCCAAGGTCTTCATGGAAGTTTGAACACCGTAGATACCAGCATGGGTCAACTTATCTTTCTGATTGTTACCGCCGTCTGGGATAGTGACATAGGCATCTCGGGGGGTGGTAGTCAAGAGAACCTTGTGGGTCTTGAGGTTGATGGAAGCAATGATATTAACATCTGAACGAGAAACGGAGTTGATAGGACCATAGGTATCAATACCAGAAATGTAGATATTAAAAGCATTGGTATCAACTTTTTTATTAGACTCAACCTTGTTAGCTGTTTGAATCTTATGGCTGTAGATGGTTTTAACCTTACTCTTGAAATCCTTATCCTGATTTTCAATCAGGCTGGCATAAGCACTATTGAGAATAATGGCCTTGGTTGAACCAGACATCAAGTCATTATAGGCCTGAGCGTAGGAATCTACGTGGTTAACTGTTATAGTCTTAGACTTGTCGGCCTTAATCTCTTTGACAAATTCATCAATGTTGGTCCCATCACTTTGAGTTGGAGCTTCTACTTCATCAACGTCACTGAGGTCTTTGATAGAAGAGTCCTTGGGAACAACGATGCTCATCTCAACTTGAGAATATTTGGTTGAATCATTGAGGGTACCAACAAAATTAACCAGCCGATTTAATCCCAGGAAGGTAAGGGCAGAAACAATAGTGAAGACAACCAGCAGGATGCTCGTCCAGATTTTCGAGCGTTTCTTAATGATAAGAAAGGCAGTCAAGGCAAATACAGCGACTAAGAGAATTGTAAAGATAACATTTAGATAACGAGATGCCAAAAAATTATATTTATACATAAGAAATAGGGTCATAGCTGAGACCGCTGTGTATAATATAAATAGTAGAATATTGACGAAATAATGTGTACTAAAACTTTTTGACTTTGAACGATTGTGTCTTGCCATTATTTATTCTCCAGTATTATTAATTTCATGCTTTATTATACCTAATTTTTACGACAAGTCCAAGGAACTTTAATTCGTTTTTAACATGTTTGTCATAATTTAAATATTTAATAAAGCTCTGAAACGGCTCTACTGTTAGTTGCTTGCAGACTTTACTGGAAAAATATTTTACCAAAAAATATTTTCGGCTGAGACTGTTGAGGTTTTATTCCTGACCGCCTTGCCCTGATTGAGTCAAGTTATCTAACTGACTTTGCAAATCGGCCTTCTTAGAGGTTGTTGCAATCTTATCGATAGCTGTTTGGGCTGCTTGAAGGTTATCTGTAGTTGGATTAGCCTGAGCATCTGTCAGAGCTAATTTAGCTGAAACAATATTAAGACGCTCTTGATAGGCTTCTTTCTGGCTCTTGTTAGAAACTTGATCAATCTCATCTTGGATGGTATCAACCTTATCCGCACTTGGATTATTTTCCAGGCTATCTAAATCAGACTCTATTTTTTTATTATTTTGCGATGATGAAGATGATGAACTCGTACTGATATGGGTGGGCGCTACTTCCACATCTCCATTTTTAATGCTAGAGTTGACATGCTTGGCATAGACAAATAGCCCCAAAATAAGAGCAAGCAGGACAACACTCATCAATAAATAAAAACTTTCACTCTTTTTAAACTTCATAAGACTCCCTCTCTTTAAAAATTTTGGAAGACTGCCAAAGTGACTGGCAATAAAATCTCGTAAGCATACCCCAGCTCTTCTCTCCCTCTTAAACGACTTAAAATACTCTATGAAAATCAAAAACAAGACAGAGCAAAGACTTCAGCCACCAAAGAGGCAAACAATCTAACTTTACTTTCTCTAGTGATTGTCTAACTTCCTCACTAACCTCACAAAGTTGGTATAATTGCCCAACTTTATGAGGCCTTACAGGAAACTGCAGGCACCTCAAACGTTCTGGGAGAGCTTTTGAGGTGGAGAATGAGGAAAGCATTGCTTTCTTCATTAAGTACGGCAAAGCAAGTCGAGGAGGCAACTATCCATAAAAGCTGTCAATACTGCAGGTTTTAGGGATTTAGTGAGGGACATAAAGAACTGTTATAACAGTTCTTGTAACAAGTCCTCAGTCCTTATTTGAGCTCGCTTGTTCCTTGTCCCCTTTTTGATTTTCGAAGAGTATTAAATTCATCAGGATAGCTCATTCTGGCCTTCAGGCCCTATTTCAAAGCATATACAAAATTTATTATAGCTTATTTCCAGAATTATTCAAGCTAGTAGGAAATTAAGTGCGGAAAGCCTCTGGTGCTTATGAAGAGGTTGCTGTAGTAATCCCTGTTTTACTCCCACAAACAGCTCCAAGAGAAAAGAGAAACTGGCTGGAGTAGACACTCCAACCAGTTTCTATTCTATTTACTTGCTAGTTATTGGAATCCATACTTGGATACGCCCTGTTAAGAGAGGCGGGGAGCTTTGGCAATTCTCAATGAGGATCAACCACCTAGGTAAGCCTTGCGGACTTCATCGGAAGCTAGCAATTCTTGACCTGTACCTGACAGGACAATCTTGCCTGTTTCTAAAACATAGCCTCGGTCTGCGATGGACAGGGCCTTGTTAGCGTTCTGCTCAATCAGGAGGACGGTTGTCCCTTGTTTTTGAATATCTTGAATGATGTCAAAGATTTCTTGGATAAAGATTGGGGCTAGCCCCATGGAAGGCTCATCCAGAAGGAGCAATTTAGGTTTACTCATCAGAGCCCGCCCCATGGCCAGCATCTGTTGTTCACCACCGGACAAGGTGGCTGCATCCTGGTTCTTGCGTTCTTCCAAACGAGGAAAGCGATCGAAAACCCGCTTTAAGCTGGCCTGAATCTCGTCCTTACTATTATTGAGGAAGGCACCCATTTCCAGATTTTCCAGAACAGTTAGACCTGGGAAGACATGACGGCCTTCTGGCACTTGAGCCAGGCCATCGGCCACAATTTTTCGGGCAGCTGTTTTTTGAATCTGATTATCCAAGTAGCTGATAGTCCCATTGCTTGGACGGACCAGACCTGAAATCGTCCGCAGGATAGAGGTTTTACCGGCTCCGTTGGCCCCAATCAGGGTAACCACTTCACCTTCGTTAACCTCAAAGCTCACATCCTTGACGGCTTCAATCGCTCCATAGCTGATTGAGAGGTTTTCAATTTTCAACATAGACATTAAACTTCACCTCCCAAATAGGCTTCGACAACCCGTTTGTTAGATTTGATTTCATCTGGAGTCCCGTGAGCGATGAGACGGCCATATTCCAGCACGTAGATCCGCTCGGTAACATCCATGACCAAACTCATATCGTGTTCAATCAGGATGACTGTAATTTGGAATTCTTCCTTGATTTTACGAATTAGGGCGGTCAATTCAGCTGTTTCTTGGGGGTTCATTCCAGCAGCTGGCTCGTCTAGGAAGAGAATTTTAGGCTCGGTTGCCAGGGCCCGGACAATTTCCAAACGGCGTTGTTGACCGTAAGGCAGGTTCTTGGCCAAGGTTTCAGCATCTTGGTCCAAGTCAAAGATTTTCAGGAGGTCCATGGCCTTAGCCTTGAGTTCCTTTTCACTTTGATAATACTTGGGTAAACGCAGGAAAGAAGCTAAGAGATGGGCACTGTGACGATTGGCAAAACCAATCAAAACATTGTCCAAAACTGTCATTTCCTTAAAGAGACGGATATTTTGGAAGGTCCGAGAAAGCCCAAAAGAGGCAATCTTGTGGGGAGCCTTGCCATTGAGGAGGGTGCCATCCAGCGTGATAGTCCCTTCGGTTGGAACATAAACACCTGTTAGGAGGTTGAAGAGGGTCGTCTTACCAGCCCCGTTAGGACCAATCAAACCAACCAATTCACCCTTGTTGAGTTCCATGGAGACATCACCAACGGCAGTCAGACCACCGAAGTTTTTGGTTAAATTTTTAACTTCAAGAAGTGCCATTAGTCCTTGCCCTCCTTATTCTTATTGAAGAATTTTGCTAGGGTAAATTCCTTGGTTCCCAAAAGTCCACCTGGACGGAAAATCATAACCAGAATCAGGGCTAATGAATAGATAATCATCCGCAATTCTGAGAAATTTTGCAGGAACATATTGAGGATACCCAAGACAACACCAGCAATGATGGTACCGGTAATCGAACCCAGTCCCCCCATTACGGCAATAATCAAGTAGTCAATAGATTTCATGATGGTGAAATCTTTTGGTACGACCGTACCGATATAGCTGACGTAGAGGGAACCAGCAATAGCTGAGATAACAGCTCCCATGACAAAGACCAAAACCTTTTGCCGGGTCAAGTTAACCCCCATAGATTCGGCTGCAATTTCATCCTCCCGAACAGCGATAATTTGCCGACCGGTTGATGAACGCAGGAAGTTGAGCACCAAGATAGTGATGACAACGACGAAGAGGAAGATAACTTGCCAAGTAGTGTAGGGCAGAATCCCCGTCAAACCAGCAGCTCCGTTGGTAAGCGTACCACCATTGATGATGATGATCCGAATAATTTCGGCCATACCAAGGGTTGCGATAGCTAGGTAATCCCCTTTGAGTCGCAGGGTTGGCACACCAAAGACGATAGCGACTAGGGCTGCGATGATAGCTCCCAGAAGCATAGACCAGTAAAAACCATCATAGGTTGGGTAGTATTGGGTAACGATGGCTGAGGCATAGGCCCCGATAGCCATGAAACCAGCTTGCCCCAAGGTAAACTGACCGGAGAAACCGAGAACCAGATTGGTTCCCAGTCCCATGAGGATGGAAATTCCAATCCCCATCAAAATCTGAATATAGTAAAGGTTCAAAAGACCTGTGCTTGCTAAAATTTGGAGAATGGCGTAGATGACTGCGACAATAGCAAGCCATGTTAGATTTAATTTTAAATTCTTTTTCATGTCCTACACCTTCTCTTTCACGTTCTTACCAAGAATACCCGCTGGACGAACCAGAAGGATAACAATCAAGACGGCGTAAACGATAGCATCACGGTAGGTTGACAGGCCAATCGCATTAGACAGGGTTTCCAAGATACCGATAACAAAACCACCAATAGCGGCACCTGGAATCAGACCGATACCGCCGAGAACGGCAGCGACGAAGGCCTTGATACCTGGCGTCATACCCATGAGAGGGTCAATGGAGTTGTAGTAAAGAGCAATGAGGACACCGGCTGCACCAGCCAGGGCAGAACCCAAAGCGAAGGTGAAGCTGATGGTAGAGTCGACATTGATCCCCATCAGCTGAGCGGCATCGCTATCAACGGATACGGCCCGCATAGCTTTACCCATCTTGGTTTGCTTAACAATCAGTTGCAAGCCGACCATAAGGACAATCGCCACGACCAAAATCAAGAGTTGAATATTGGTAATGGTAACTGGACCCAAGTCATAACTATGCATCTTGACAGCCTGTGGGAAGGACCGCTTATTGGAGCCAAAGAAGAAGACCATGGTGTATTCCAAGAGGAAGGAAACCCCGATGGCCGTAATCAAGGCCGAAATCCGAGTCGAATTTCGCAGAGGCCGATAGGCCAGAAACTCAATCAGCATACCCAGAAGGGCTGTCACAACCATGGAGAAGATTAGAGACAGCCAAAAGTTCATATGTAGGCCATTGATTGCATAGTAACCAAGAAAGGCTCCCATCATAAAGATGTCCCCATGGGCAAAGTTAATCAATTTAATAATCCCATAAACCATGGTATAACCTAGGGCCAGAAGGGCATAGATACTTCCTAGAATAATACCATTCACCAGTTGTTGGGGAAGTTGTGCTAACATAAAATACCAAACTTTCTATGTGTTCATGTCAAGGTCTAAAAGACCGCTGCTACTTCTTAATCGTAACAGTATCAGCAGAAGTTTCGACACCGTTATCCAACTTAACCATTACCGCTGATTTAATTGGATTGTGGAGGTTGTCAATGGTCATAGTACCCGTTACACCCACGAAATTCTTGAGCTTAGCCAAATTATCGGCCAATTCGATAGAATTATGAGCTCCCTTAGCTGCCGCAGCAATCATATAAACAGAGTCATAAGACAGAGCTGAGAATTGGTTGGGTTGACCACCATATTTCTTTTGATAAGTCTTGATGAAGTCGCGAGCTTTTGCAGACAGGTCTGCCTTGGTTGAATAACCAGAGACATAGTAGACATTGCTTGCATCCTTCTCACCAGCTAGGTCAATGAAGGTCTTATCACTGAAACCATCAGGACCCAGGATTGGTTTATCAATACCGATATCACGGGCCTGTTTGGTAATGAGACCAGTTTCAGTATAGTAACCCGGCATAACGATTAAGTCATAATCCTTATCTTTAATAGCTGTCAGGGCTGATTGGAAGTCCGTATCGTTGGCCACAAAGGTTTGGGTAGAAACGATTTGACCCTTGTAGCTCTTCTTGAACTGATCCGCAATCCCTTTAGCATAGTCACTAGAGTTATCGTAGAAGAGAACAACCTTCTTAGCCTGCATGTTTTCCTGGGCATATTGAGCCAGAACCTGACCTTGGAAACTATCCCTAAAGGTCGTCCGGAAGACAAAGCGTTTGGCCTTTTCCTTACCACTTGTAGAATCAACGGTTAAGTCATCCTGCGTACCTGAAGGTGACAAGAGGGGTACCCCTGTCTTTTGGGCATTGAGTGAAGCCGCTGAAACCGCACCAGAGGTCGCTGGGCCAATGATGGCATTGACCTGGTTTTGGACAGCCAAGTTGGTTGCAGCCGTCGAACTTTCGGCATTATCAGACTTGTTGTCCTTGGTTACTAGTTCCAACTTCTTACCATCAACACCGCCGGCCTTGTTGATTTCCTCAACAGCCAACTTGATACCCTTGTTTTCTGCACTACCATAGGCAGATACGGGACCGGTCAACTCCATGTCGACCCCAATTTTAATGGTATCTCCGATTTTGGTTCCCTGGGCATTGCTGGTAACATCGGGCGACTTACCACAAGCCGCCAAAGTCACAGCAGCCAGTAGAGCCATACCAGTTGCGATAATCTTTTTGCGCATAAGATTATTCTCCTCATTCTAAATTTAAAAGCAGTTCGGGATTTATTCCCAATTCTACCGCTTTTTAAGGCTATTGAATAGAATACAGAATTATCTGATAATTGTCAAGGGTATTTACCTGAGCTTGGGAAAGCTTGTCGTGTAAGGGTTTACAACGCTTTTGCTATTTATACTTTGTTGAAAGCAGGGTTTTCAATTTTGATACTTTCTAACGTAGTAAGTTTACCAATGATTAAAAATCGCTGATAAACTACGGTAATCGCTAGAGCGAGTTACCTAGCTACCTTACTAATTCCATTTTAAAAATAGCATCGATTTTTAAAATGGAATGTCGTTTAAAAGTGCGGACGCAAGAAGAAATTATCCGGTGGATGATTTCTTAGAATCCAAAGGAGTTTCATACCACTTTGGCGAAAGTATCACCCCATCTTTTTCTCATCTAGAAAACTAGCCCCTTCTAGAAAGACACGACTGAACTAGAAGTAGAATTAGAAATTGTAAGTTTTGAGATTCAAAGTGTATAAGTCAATTAAAAAAAGCTAGGTCCTTTCAAGGACTAGCTAGATTATCTTATTGTTCCACCGCTGGTAGGTCCTCTCGAAGCAGACTACCGACGAAGTCTTGATTGATATCGTCCAAGTGAGAAGGACGAACCCTTTTGACAAATTTCAACTTTTTCAGGGCATCGACTACTTCCTCCTGCTTCTGCGCATCCAGGTAGAGTTGAACATAACGGAAGCGCCGTGAGTGGTAAATCATATCGCCATAGCGATTCAACTTGCGGGCATCCCGATTATAATAGAGATAAACGATAATCCCCACTCGTTTTTCTTTCTCAAACATGCTTGTTTAACTTATCCTTTCTCACGAATGTTCTGACCTCGACCATGGCCGTGTTGTTGATGATGTGGCGCCAGGGGCAATCCCGTATCAACAAAAATATCAGTCGAAATGGTCTGAGCCAGTTGCTGGGTAACTTCTGCCAGGAGGCGCTGGAGGGCAACCTCTGCTGCCCGAAAATCCTGCATAGTCTGGGTCAGGTCAATTTGTCGCTTTAGGCGCAAGACCCGACGACGAAGCTGGGCAATCTCTGGCCGGTACTTGGCAAATTCCTTTTGTTCCTCATAGCTGGCCCGGAGTTCTCGAAAAGTGGCCAACTGAATTTGGAGCTCTGAGTCTGCTACCAAGTCTGCCTTACTTACCTGATAAGCTTGAGCCTGTGGGCTGGCTAAAATCGCCTCAACCAAGCTATCAATAGCATCATCAATGGCCAGTAAGTCCTCATTAATTTCTAACATATTCCTATTATAGCATATTGAAAAACCGACTAAATCTGGCCGGCTTTTTAGGTGAGTTCTAATTGAGGGCTTACTTCAATTCATTGTTTTCCATGATTTCGTCAATGAAGCCATAATCAAGGGTTTCTTTGGCTGTCATCCAGTTATCACGTTCGGCATCGGCATGAATCTTCTTGAGACTTTGACCTGAATTGTCAGCTAAGATTTTTTCAAGTGTTTCACGAGTTTGCAAGAGATGTTCAGCAGCGATAGTTAGATCAGATTGTTGAGTACCGGCACCAGTACCACCCATTGGCTGGTGAATCATGTATTCAGCGTGAGGGAGCATAAAGCGTTTGCCTTTGGCACCGCTGGAAGCGATGATGGTCCCCATAGAAGCTGCCATCCCCATAACAATGGTTTGGACATCTGACTTGATGAAATTCATGGTGTCAACAATAGCCAAACCAGCTGAGACAGAGCCACCTGGGCTATTAACATAGAGGTAGATGTCCTTAGTACTATCCTGGGCATCCAAGAAGAGCAGTTGGGCAATGATGGAATTAGCCATATTGTCTTCGACTGGTCCCGTCAACATGACAATGCGGTCTTTTAAAAGGCGGGAATAAATATCGTAGGAGCGTTCCCCACGGCTGGTTTGTTCAATAACTACTGGTATCATAAAGTTTCTCCGTTTCTTAACTTAAATCTGGACAGGAAACCGACTTAGCAGTAAGCGGTCACCTTATCACCGTAACACCATTATAGCCGTTTGGTCAAAAAAGGTCAAATAAAAAACTTAGATAAGGCAAATACTTTATATGCATCAAAGCTTTCATTTTTGATACTTTCTTAAAAAGTGCGGACGCAAGCAACCTCCTTGCGGAGTTTCATTGCTAATTTTCGAGCCAATGTCTCGAAAATTCCGTTCTTAGCAACAAATGTGGTTGTTGCTAAGAATACCACTTTGGTGAAAGTATCACTCTATTCTTAGGTCGCTAGCCACAGCTTTTTTCCTTTTTAATAAGATTTTGCAAATCTAGAGCTGTCAGCTGAAAAATTTGAAGTTTGATTAGTATAAAATGAGAGTGAGTTGGCCTTGTTACGCCAGAACTGCCAATTTCCTTGACCGACCTAGCACAGCCGATTCAAGTGATTAATGCCACAAAACTAGCGAGGCCAGGACTTGACATCCCAGCCTCAGCTTTTGCTTTATTAATTTATTTGGTGCCGAAGAGTCGGTCACCAGCATCACCCAGACCTGGAACAATATAGCCATTTTCATTGAGCTTTTCGTCCAGAGCTGCGGTGTAGATATCGATGTCAGGATGGGCTTCTTGCAGGGCCTTAACCCCTTCAGGAGCCGCTACCAAGCAGACAAATTTAATATTGGCTGCACCACGCTTCTTCAAGGAATCAACCCCTAAAATCGCTGAACCACCTGTTGCCAACATAGGGTCAACCAAGAAGATTTGTCTTTGGTCAATATCTTCTGGCAATTTAACCAGATATTCAACAGGTTGCAGGGTCTCTTCATCCCGGTACATACCGATATGACCGACCTTGGCTGCTGGAACCAGACTGACCAGGCCATCAACCATACCGATACCAGCTCGCAGGATTGGGACAATGGCCAATTTCTTACCAGCCAATTGTTTTTGCGTGGTCTTGGTAATTGGCGTTTGAATCTCAATATCTTCCAGAGGCAGGTCACGTGAGACTTCATAACCCATCAGCATAGCAATCTCGTTAACCAATTCACGAAAGACCTTGGTAGAAGTGTCCTCCCGGCGCAAAATTGACAATTTGTGTTGAATCAGTGGATGTGAAATAACTTGAAATTTTCCCATAATGTGTCAGCTTGCTTGAAGCTTGCCACCTTTCTAGATATTTTTCTTTATTATAGCAAAACATCCGATATTTAGCAGGAAAATTCAGGAATTAGAGATCGCCTGACCCAAATATCCTTACTGCTTATACTCAATGGAAATCAAAAACAGGATGGAGCAAAGACCTCAGCCATTCAAAGGCGAGGTCAAACGGCAATCCCTATGGCGATTGCCTAGCTCCCTCACTAACTCAGATAAAATAGTATTATCGACTATTTTATCTTCGTGTCGCAAGGGAACGAACTGCAGGTAGCTCAAAAGGTCTGGGAGACCTTTTGAGGTGGACAAATTGAGAAAGCTTTGCTTTCCTCAGTAAGTACGGCAAAGTGAGTTAACGACGGAAAATTTTGATTTTCGAAGAGTATTAGAAGACCTTAACCAAACGATCCAAGGCATCCTCTAAAGTAGCCTTAGGTGTAGCGACATTGAGTCGAGCGTGGCTAACTCCTTCTTTACCAAAGGTTGAGCCGACATTAAGAATCAATTTAGCTTCTTCCTTGATTTTGCGGTGGAGCTCCTCATCGTCTAGGTCGTAAGCAGAAAAATCTAGCCAAACCAGATAGGTTCCTTCCGGCTTCATGACCTTGATTTGCGTTTCTTTAGTCAAACGCTCAACAACCAGATTGATATTATCTTCCAATACCTGCTTGAGCTCAGCCAACCAAGCTTGACCATGGCGAAAGGCCGTTTCGGTTGTTACCAGACCAATAGTTGGTACCTCATGCTGATTATTGGCCAGCTGGCGCTTCTTGAAAAGAGCTCTCAACTCAGGTTTTTCAATAATGGCAAAGCTATTCTTGGTCCCAGCGACATTGAAAGTCTTGGTAGCGCTAGAGAGAATCAGAGTGAAATCCTTGAAATCGCCCAGAGTGTTGAGTGAATGGTGCTTGTTGCCAAAGAGGGCTAGGTCTTGGTGAATCTCATCAGAAACCAAGATGACATGGTGTTTGTGGCAGAGCTCTGCCACCTTGACCAGCTCTTCTGGACTCCAGACCCGACCGCCAGGATTATGGGGACTGCAGAAAACGTAGACCTTGACCTGATTATCCACCAAATCTTTTTCCAGTTGGTCAAAATCTAACTCAAAGTGGCCATTTCTTTCAACCAAGGAATTTTCAACCAACTTGCGATTATTGAGCTTGACCGAACGGGCAAAGGGCGGATAGACCGGCGTGTTGATGAGGACAGCTTCACCCTCCTTACTGAAGGCCTGAATAGCCACGGAAATAGCTGGCACCACTCCTTCAATCAGAACCAAGGTTTCCTTATCAAAACTATAGCCGTGCTGCTCTTTTTCCCAGGTCTGAATAGACTCCAGCACCTGGTCTGAAAAATAGGGATAGCCATAGACCTCACGGTCGGCATAGACTTGAACAGCTGCCTTCATTTCAGGGAAGGCCAGAAAATCCATATCAGCCACCCAGAGGGGCAGGAGGTCACGATTAGACTCCACTTCTTTCCACTTCATGGAATGGTTGTTGAGGCGATTGGGTAGGGTGGTGAAATCGTATTGTGTCATCTTTTTCTCCTGACTAATTTTGCTTGAGCTCACAAGGAGCTCTGGACTCATCAAACTAGGAAAGTTACAAACAAGACTTAACTACTGACTTATTAGCTTTCTAGAGCCTGTTTAAGGTCATTAACCAAATCTTGACTATCTTCAATACCGATAGAGAGGCGCAAGAGGTCATCGGTCAAACCATAAGAAGCTCTGACTGCAGCTGGAATATCGGCGTGGGTTTGAGTTGTTGGGTAGGTAATGAGACTTTCCACGCCCCCCAGACTTTCAGCAAAGGTGAAGACCTGCAAGCTATTGATGATAGCTGGAATTTTAGCCTGGTCCTTGACCTTGAAGGAGACCATGCCTCCCTTGCCGGTGTAAAGGACTTCCTTAACAGCTGGCGATTCTTGCAAGAAGTTGGCGACAGATTGGGCATTCTTGGTCGAAGCTTCCATCCTGAGCTTGAGGGTCTTGAGCCCCCGCATGAGCATGTAACTATCAAAAGGCGACAGATTAGGACCCGTAGTATTTAGATTATAGAGAAGCTTATCATAGTAGTCTTGGTTGCTTGTGATGACAACTCCCGCTAGAACATCATTGTGTCCCGCTAGATATTTGGTCGCAGAGTGGACCACGATATCTGCCCCCAGCTCAATTGGGTTTTGGTAGATGGGGCTGTAGAAGGTATTGTCAACAATGACTACTGCCCCCTTTTGGTGGGCCAGTTCTGCCACCGTCTTAATATCAAACTCAATCATGAGGGGGTTGGTCGGCGTTTCGATATAGACAATGTCGGTATCGTCAGAAATAGCTGCTACCATCTCAGCCTGCGAATTGGCATAGGTAAAGGAGAAACGGCCCTGCTCTTCCTGGTCATTAAACCAGCGGAAGGAGCCACCGTAGAGGTCCCGAGCTGCCACGACCTTGGAACCAACCGGGAAGATTTCCAAGGCCAGAACAATGGCACTCATGCCGGAACTAGTGGCAATAGCATAATCAGCCTTTTCAATGGCTGCCAAGGTTTTTTCCAATGTAGCCCTGGTAGGATTTTTGGTCCGGGTGTAGTCAAAACCCGTCGACTGACCAAATTCAGGGTGCTGATAGGTCGTTGAAAAATGCAGGGGAGCCGCCAAAGCTCCCGTTTCCTTATCAGAATTGATTCCCGCATGCGCCAATATTGTCGCTAGTTTATAATCTTGTGTCATCAAATCGCCTCCTTAATCGTTACTTGTAATTGTAACACGATTTGAGGCAAGCAAAACTCCAATATTCCATACTTAAATTTGATAGTGAGCTATAAGAAAAAGTTATAAGCATGAAAAAGGCCCAGATTTTTTGGGCCTCAGCTTACTCATCAAAGAACTGATAAAAATCTGGTATTACTTGGGTCAGCAGGTCAGTCGGTTGATAGAGAACGAATTTTTTAGATTTCCTACTTTCTAATAACTTAGCTTCCTTCAAGATTTGTAGGTGGCGCGAAATGGCAGAATTGCTCATAAGCAAGATTTGCGCTAGGGATTGAGTGGTGGACGGCTTGTCCGCTAACTGGTGTAGAATTTGCAAACGAACAGGATCACTAAGGGCTTTAAAAATAGTAGTTAGACCTTTCGAATTTATGGCGTAGCTATTATTTTCTTGGGTCAGAGCGTAGCTCAGACAGATTCCCTGCTCGAAGCTATCAACAAAGAGGTGAGGCCATATAAAATAACTTGGTAAAAGCACAATGACCGCCTTATCATCAAGCAATAGAGTCTCTTCAAAAGGTTTAGTGACTAATAAATCTTGACCTTGCCAATGAATTCTGTCACTCTCCAAATGATTGAACATTTCTCTGATACTAGTTTGTCGTAAATATTGAGATTGCTTTTTAATTTCTCCAAGAATCTTTTGTCCAATTTTCCTTTCTTCCCAGGTTTTATCAAAGATGTTCTGGCGATACCAGTCGATAAAATGATAAAGCCTTTGGTAAACTAAACTCGGTTTCTGAGCTAAATCTTCTAACAAATCCTCACTCGATTGGGGTTGGTAGTCCTGCCACTCCAGTCCCTTAGCCAAATTAGGAATAAAACTATTTTCACGGTTTTGCTTTACTTTTTTCAAGCTTGCTAATAATTTATCAACCGGATAAGTAGCCAAGTAAGCTTTTAATTGTTGAAGTTCATCGTCAAGATTATTGCTATGGTATTTGAAATTAGCTAAGAGCAGAGGAGCAACTCCTAATTCATAGAAAAGGCTGAAATAATGGAGGTCTTGATAAAATTTTTTAGTCAACCCTTTTTCGATAGATAGGACCCAGTCAATATTAGTTCCATGATGGCGTGGATTGAGAAGAACATGGAGGCTTCTAAAAAGTTCATGCAAGGGAGAATAGACGAATTGGATACGTTGGGTTAAGGTTTCATCTGTTTTTAGAGCGTAATCACTAAATTTAATTCTGATAGCCATTGAGTTCTCCCTTATCAAACGATTCGAATTTTCTAGAATTGATTGATTGTTTGTTGCCTTTATTATAGCATAAGCCTAAGCTAGTAAAGGAGGTTTGCTAGATATGAAAAGCAATCGCAAGAATTATTATGTGACAACTATCGCTGGCCTAGGAATGCTTCTATCAACCCTAGACACCGGGATTATCAACGTTGCCCTATCTTATTTGAAAGTCCATTTTCAGACGACGACCAATATTGCAGCTACTGCTATTACTGGTTACAGTCTAGCCTTGTCTATCTGTATTTTACCCATCGGAGTTTTAAGCGACCGAATTGGTAAGTTAAAAATTTCCTATTTTGGTTTTGCTCTTTTTGGGTTGAGCTCATTATTTTGTGGCCTAGCAGCAAGCATGCCTTGGCTTGTCTTTTGGCGGATTTTTCAGGGAATCGGTGCCGCTGCTTTACAAGCAACATCAGCAGCTCTGATTACGACATTAGTTTCTGAAGAGCAAAAGAATAGCGCCATCAGTATTTTAGGAGTTATGATTGGCTTGGGGCCAGTTCTTGGCCCTTCACTTGGGGGACTACTCTTGTCCCTGAATCTCTGGCAATTTATTTTTTGGATTAACCTGCCTTTCGCTCTGATTGCCCTAGTCTGCAACCACTACCTCATCAAAAAAGTCAGCGAGAATAAGGTTAAGGTAAAAATTGATTGGGCTGGAAGTATTATCAATGCTTTTGCCTTGGTTAGCCTTTTATTAGGTTTGACACTCTTAAGTAAGTCAAATAATATGACCATCAGTCTAGGACTTATACTTTTGAGCTTGCTGATTGGCTTGGTTTTTTACCGCTACGAACTCCATAGAGATAATGCTTTAGTAGCTGTTAAGAGCTTGAAAGAAAACCATAGGCTCATTTCTTATCTATTTCAAACCATCGCCTTTGGATTTGCCTCTGCCATGGTATTTCTACTGCCACCTTTTATATTTGAACAGGTCTATGGATTAAGCGCCGGTTTAACAGGACTTCTGGTATTAGGAGCGCCTGCCGGATTAGTCATCTTTTCAAGGGTCTCGGGAAAATTAAACGATGGCCATAAGAATCAACGCTACAGCCTACTGGGCCTCATTATTATTGTGTTAGCCTTAGCTTTTCTAGCCGTTTTCAATCAGAATTGGAATTACTTACTGCTAACATTAGGTCTATTTATCTATGGTATCGGTGGCGGCTATTTCCAACCAGCCAATATTGCCAGCATTATGAAGGCCAGTTCCCTAGAAATGCAGGGGAATGCTGGAGCACTTCAACGAATGGTGCAAAACGTCGCCATCTCAACTGGTTCTGCTCTTGGCTCCACTTGCCTTAATCATTGGTCGGGAAATATCATCCTGGCCAGCAGAGTCGGATGGCTCATCACCTTAGTTGTGGTTCTGCTAAGCTTAATAAGCCTTGGAAAATCAAATAAATGAAATCATAACCGCCCGTCAAACAGGTGATTAACACAAGGATTGTAAGTTCAAAAAGACAAGCAGAGCCAAAATGAAAAGGAGTACCAAACAAATGGTATTCCTTTTTTTACAATCATTATTTAATATGGAACCTCTGTCTCAGGCTTTCTGCCTTACGGCCTAAAAGGCCATCAACTTGACGGGTGCGCAGAGCAAAGTAGCCGTAAACACAGACGCCCAGAGATCCCAGAATGACAACGTGAACCAGGCTAGAAACTCGACCGACAACTGGATAAACCTGACTGAGGCCAAAGCAGCCTAGGCCGACAACTAGACCCATGACCAGAGTCATCCAAAGGATGGTGCCTGCATCTTGTCTAATTTCAGCATGGTCGAACTCGGTCACTTCTTGAATCTTGAAATACATGAGGACAATTGGAATCCAAAGGGCCAGGGCCGTTGCTACCAGCGGACCGTAAGGGCCAAAGACATACATCATTGGAACCTGAAAAAGCACCTTGGCTAGAATTCCCCAGAGAAAGTACTGGATGGCCTTGCGATTTTCAAAGAGGGCTTGGAGCATAGGTGCCATGAGGGAATAGAGGGCCAGAAGCACCGTCTCAGCCATAACAAAGACAAAGAGATAGTGGGCTGTTTTAGTTGGCAGACCGTAGAAGACTACATAGATAGGCTTGGCCAAAATGACCGATCCGACAACGGCAGGCAAGATAAAGAGCCAGAGCATCTGCAGGTTGTTGACAACGACCTTGCGCAGCTCCTCCCAGTTTTTCTTGGTGAAGGACTCAGTAATGACCGGAATGCCGACACCACCGATGGAGGTGGCCACCGAAATCAAGATCATATTAATCTTGCTTGGATTAGCCGACATATAGCTAAAGAGGATATTACGTTCAGTCTGGCTATAGTTAGTGAAAAGGGCTAGGACATTATTGAAGGTTCCTTGGTCAATCAGCTGCAGGGTTTGGATGGCTGAACCCGTGATGATAAAGGGAATGGCTTCCTTGAAGGTTTCCTTGAGTAGACCCAAGGTATCAATCTTAATATTTTTGGCTTCCTTGGCAAAAATTTTCTTGAGTAGACCTGCCTTATTGAGGTAGAAAACCAAAACCGTCATGCTGGCAATCATACCGATAAAGGCGGCCAGGGTCGACTGGCTGACGGCCTTAACATAATCAGCCGAGCCCAGTTGCATGATGAAGTAAGCGGTCAAGAGCATCCAGATAACCCGAATCAGCTGCTCGAAAATCTGACTCATGGCATAGGGCTTAAAGTCACTGTACCCTTGGAAAATCCCCCGAATAACACTCATGGCGGGGAAGACCAGCACGGCTAGGGACAGGCTATGGATAACCGGAATCAGCTCTGGCCCAGTCCCCGACACAATGGCAAAAAGTGGTGAGGCCAGATACATGATAATGGCGAAGACCAGACCGACCACGCCCATGAGCTTGAGGAAGCTCTTAATCAGGTGAATGGAATGGTCTTCCTTATCCATGGCATTGTACTTGGCAATTTGCTTGGCCACGGCAACATTAATACCTGTGGTTGACAGCAAGAGGAAGTAGGCATAGATATTGTAGCCCATACCGTAGAGGGCATTGGCTTGGTTGCCATACTTCCCCATCCAGGCATACCATGGGATAATGTAGAGGGCACCCATGAGGCGACTCAGCGTATTACCGGTTGTTGCCCAGAAGGTCCCACGGGCCATCTTCTCATTCTGTGTTAATTGTTTTTCTGCCATAGATCTCTTTCTTCTCTTGATTGTATTAGCAACACACAGTCCAAGCAACATTATCAATTGCCCGGGCGAGGTTTGAGCATAGAAAACTACAATAGTAGTTTTCGTAGTCACTCTAATTACTAATCTCTGCTAGAGTGACTTTGTGCGTGTCGACTATTCAATTGAACACGTCTACGACTCTGGGAAAAAGATGAAGGCTCCTAGATGCCTCTGTGTATCTACGTCTCCTTCCCTATTTTCCCTTGAGTCGCTTAACGACTTTGTATCTTTGTTATTATAAACTTTTGCCTGTGACTTGTAAAACGGCAACATTCCGTCTAAAATAGTAGTCATGATAAAGATTGAGCAAGTGCTTGACATCCTCAAGCAAGATAAAAATTTTCGCGACATTTCCTACCGAGCTGATTTCGCCTATGATTGGGAAGGAGTCACCTTTGACCAGCTCAGCTATGACAGCCGTCAGGTCACTCCTTCTACCCTCTTTTTTGTTAAGGGGGCAGCCTTTAAAAAGGAATTTTTGCAAGGAGCTGTCGACCAAGGTCTAGGCTTCTATGTGGCGGAAAAGGATTACCAAGTTGGAATCCCAGCCATCCTAGTCAATGATATCAAGCAGGCTATGAGTCTGATTGCCATGGCCTTCTACGGGAATCCCCAAGACCAGTTGAAGATTTTGGCCTTCACCGGTACCAAGGGTAAGACAACGGCGGCCTACTTCGCCTACAATATTCTCAAACTGAGCCACAAGCCTGCCATGCTTTCGACCATGAATACCACTCTGGATGGCGTGATCTTTTTTAAATCTCAGTTGACCACGCCCGAAAGTTTGGATCTCTTTAAAATGATGGCTCAGGCGGTTGAAAATGGCCGTAGCCACCTGATTATGGAAGTATCTAGTCAGGCCTTCCTGGTTAAGCGGGTCTATGGTTTGACCTTTGATGTCGGTGTCTTTCTCAACATCAGCCCCGACCACATCGGGCCAATTGAACATCCGACCTTTGAGGACTACTTCTACCACAAGCGTCTGCTTATGGATAATAGCCGAGCTGTTGTGGTTAATAGTGGCATGGACCATTTTGCCATCGTCCGTGACCAAGTTGCCACAAGATCCCACGATTTTTACGGTCAAGATTCTGACAACCAGATAAAAAATGGTCGAGCCTTCGATTTTGACTTGACTGGTAAATTGGCTGGCCACTATGATATCCAACTTATCGGTGATTTCAATCAGGAAAATGCCCTGGCTGCTGGACTTGCCAGCCTGCGACTAGGAGCTAGTCTAGACGATATCCAAAAAGGTATCGCTGAAACTAGGGTGCCTGGCCGTATGGAAGTTCTGACTCAAGCCAATGGTGCCAAGGTCTTTGTTGACTATGCCCACAACGGCGACAGCCTGCAAAAGCTGCTGTCCGTAGTCACCCTGCATCAGACTGGGAAAAATATTCTCATCTTAGGAGCCCCAGGCAACAAGGGGGAAAGTCGCCGGGCAGACTTTGGGACTGTTATCAATCAACACCCCGACCTGCAAGTCATCCTGACTGCTGACGACCCTAATAAGGAAGATCCCCAAGCTATCTGTCAGGAAATTGCCAGCCACATCAATCGTCCCGTTGAGATTATTGTGGACCGGGAAACAGCTATTAAAAAGGCCCTGCAGGAAACCCAACAGGCCACAGATGCCGTGATTATTGCTGGTAAGGGAGCTGATGCCTTCCAAATCGTGGACGGTAAACGAGCAGCCTATGAGGGCGATATTGCTATCGCTCAAAAGTATCTTAATGATTAGAAACAATTTTAATTTAGAGGCCAAAATAAGAACCATTACAAAGAGCCAAATCCCTTGGGGGACTTGGCTTTTACTTTATTCAAAATATGGCTAAAAACGATTCCAAATTCAAAAATCCTATGCTATAATGTGAAGGAATTTCAAAACTCGTTTTCGGATAATTTGAGCCATGCAAGGTCCTCCCGTCGGTACAAGTTATGAAATTCAAATGTCGTCCTATTTTTTACTTTATAGATTGGCTTTGGTAGAGTTTGGCTAGGCAGTCCGTCTTCACACCATTCTTGCCACTTGCTTAGCTCTAAATTTTCTTCATCGGAGCAAAAGCCAGACCAGCAAGACCTTAAGCCTATCCAACCTGGGAAAGGCAGACTTCCTCTTAGCAGGATTGAGGCTTGTTCATATATTCTGTAGCATCAGTCAGTTAAGAGGGCCGATAATGCCCGATTAGCTGACTTAGTGAGAAGGTTAGGCAAACCACCATAGTGGTTGCCGTAGTAAATGGAGTCATTTCAATGACCCATTTACTTATCTTATTGAAAGGAGGCTCTGATGACACAGATTCGTGCAGACCAGATTCAGGTGGCCTATGATGATCGCACTATTATTGACAACTTATCGCTAGAGATTCCTCAAGGAAAGATAACGACCATCATTGGTGCCAATGGTTGTGGCAAATCAACCCTACTCAAGGCTCTGATCCGGATTCAACCGCTAAAAAAAGGGCAGATATACCTAGACGGTCAAGCTATCGCTAGCCTGCCGACCAAGGAAGTCGCCAAGAAATTGGCCCTCCTGCCTCAACAAACACAAGCCAGCAAGGGCATTTCTGTCTATGACTTGATTTCCTATGGTCGCTTTCCCCATCAGAAATATCTGGGCAGTCTAACTCAGGATGACCGCTCGACCATCCACTGGGCCATGGAGGTCACTAAGGTCACTGACTTTGCTAAGCTGGATGTTGATAGCTTGTCTGGTGGCCAACGCCAGCGGGTTTGGATTGCCATGGCTCTAGCTCAGGATACCGATACCATTTTCTTGGATGAGCCAACAACCTATCTGGACATGAATCACCAGCTGGAGGTTCTGGAATTGCTCCAAGAACTCAATCAAACAACTGGTAAGACCATTATCATGGTCCTGCACGACCTTAACCTAGCCGCTCGTTTCTCTGATGTCTTGATTGCCATGAAGGATGGACAAATCCTTCATCAAGGCTCTGTCCAAGAGATTATGACGGCTGACATTCTCAAGGAGATTTTCAAGATTGAGGCTCAACTCAGCCAAGATCCCCTTAGCAAACGCCCCATACTGCTGACCTATCAGCTGATAAAATAGATCATTCACAGGAGAAATTCTATGAAAAAACTAATGACAGCCCTCGTGGCCCTGCTAGCTACTCTCGTCCTCGTTGCCTGCAACAATTCCAAGGATACCAAGAAGGAAGCCGTCTCCTCCATGCCAAAAATTTCTGGCTTCACCTACTATGGCAAGGTTCCAAAGAATCCCAAAAAGGTCGTCAACTTTGCCTATTCCTACACAGGCTACCTGCTCGAGTTGGGAGTTGATGTCTCTAGCTATTCTCTGGATAACGAAAAGAACAGCCCAGCCTTTGGTGACAAGCTGAAAAATGCTAAAAAACTGACTTCGGAAGACACCGAAGCTATCGCGGCTCAAAAGCCAGATTTGATTATCGCCTTTTCAACTGACAAAAATATCAAACAGCTCAAGAAAATCGCTCCGGTTCTGGTCATTGAATATGGCAAGCGTGACTACCTGCAAATGCTCACCGACCTTGGTAAGGTCTTCGACAAGGAAGATAAGGCCAAGACCTGGTTGGCCAACTGGAAGAAGAAAACTGCCCAGGCCAAGCAAGAATTGAAGGACTATCTCCCTGAAAATGCTACATTTACCGTCATGGATTTCTACGACAAGGATATCTACCTCTACGGTAAAAACTGGGGCCGTGGTGGTGAGCTCATCTACGATGCCCTCGGCTATTCAGCACCGAAAAAGGTCCAAGATGATGTCTTCAAGACAGGATATTTCGGCGTTTCTCAAGAAGTCCTAGGCGACTATATGGGAGACTATGCCCTCCTCAATGTCAGCAAGGCAACCAAGAACTCCGCAGCTTCTCTCAAGGAAAGCGATGTCTGGAAGAATATCCCAACCGTTCAAAACAAGCATGTCCTAGAAGTTGATGAAGAACTCTTCTACTTCTCAGACCCTATGTCCTTAGACAAACAGCTTCCTGCCTTTGTTAAGGCTGTCAAAGCAGCCAATTAGATTGGAAACAAGCATGAAGAAGCCCTCAACTCTTCTCAGACAAAAGAATAAGCCAAATCTTACTTGGCTTGTTTTTTTCATTATTCTTATTTTATTTATCCTGGCCTGCTACCTTTTCCTACGCTTCGGTGCCGTCAACTATAGTCAGGACCAGCTCTGGCAGGTTCTACAAAATCCTTGGAAAAATTCGGCCAGACAAGATATTATCATTGATTTGCGTTTACCTAGGCTCTTGGCTACTATCCTAGTTGGAGCTGCTATGGCTCAGGCTGGCGCCATTATGCAGGGAATAACCCGCAATCCGATTGCCGACCCCGGACTACTGGGAATCAATGCTGGTGCTGGGCTGGCCCTGATTCTGAGCTATGCCTTCCTGGGCAGTCTCCATTATAGCCTCATCCTGGTCCTCTGCCTGCTGGGTTCCCTCCTGGCTGCCCTCCTAGTTCTGGGCTTGTCTTATCGGCCAAGGCAGGGCTACCACCCTATTCGTTTGATTTTAGCTGGTGCCATGGTTGCCACCCTTTGCTCTGCTCTGGGTCAGGCCGTCACCCTCTATTTCAATCTAGAAACCAATGTCATTGGTTGGCAGGCTGGCGGTTTCTCACAACTCAACTGGAAAATGCTGGCCATCGTTAGTCCCCTGATTATTGGCGGTCTCGTCCTGGCCCAGCTTTTTTCCCACCAACTGACCATTCTCAGTCTCAACGAAGCTGTCGCCAAATCATTGGGACAACGAACCAAGCTAGTCTCCTTCCTGCTACTGGGAATTGTCCTTTTCCTGTCAGCTGGCTCTGTCGCCCTAGTCGGTAGCATTGCCTTTATTGGGCTGATTATCCCCCATTTCCTCCGGGTTTTTATTGTTCGTGACTATCGCTATTTACTTCCCTTAACTGGTTTTGCCGGAGCCACTTTTTTGGTCTATGTCGATTTGCTCAGTCGGATTGTCAATCCACCTAGCGAAGTCCCCATCAGTGCCATCATCAGCATTCTGGGACTCCCTTGTTTCCTATGGTTGATTAGAAGAGGAGGTGACCTCTGATGCTAAAAAAATCTTCTTTCAAGGCCTTCTCGCTCCTCTTACTACTTGCCGTGGTTATCTATCTCTCGCTCTCAGTTGGCTACAGTCGCTCATCCTTGACGGACCTAGCCCAGCTCCTAGTTGGTCAAGGTGACCAGGCTCAAAATTTTATTATCACGAGTATTCGCCTGCCAAGGGTTCTGGCCTGCCTCATCGGTGGAGGATCCTTAGCCCTAGCCGGTTCTCTCCTGCAAACATTGACTCGAAATCCCTTGGCTGATTCGGGAATCTTGGGCATCAATGCTGGGGCAGGGTTAGTCATGACCATCATGATTGGTCTGGCAACAGACAGTAGTATCGAAACAACCAGTTCCCTACCCATCTTTGCCATGCTGGGAGGAGCCGGAGCTATCCTCCTAGTCTATCTCATGTCCCTGCAGAAAAACCGCAGCATCAATCCCAACCGCCTGATTATCACAGGTGTCGGGATCTCCAGCATGCTTTCAGGGATAATGGTCGCCATTCTCAGCCTGACCGATGATAATAAAATGACCAGCATTATTTCCTGGCTCAGCGGGAAAATTACCGGCAATGATTGGACTAGTCTGGCCATTTTCTCTCCCTTCCTCATCCTACTCTGGCTGCTCACCCTTAGCCGCAGCAGGTCCCTTAATATTATGGCTCTCAATGAGCAAACAGCCCTGGCTCTTGGGCTTCGTCTCCAGAGGGAACGCCTCATCACCCTGGGCTTTGCGACAGCCCTAGCTTCCCTCAGTGTCGTTCTGGTTGGGAATATCACCTTTCTGGGCCTGGTTGCCGGCCATATTAGCCGTCGCCTCTTAGGCAGCCAGCACCAGGCCAGCCTGCCTGCCTCGCTCTTGATTGGCATGATTCTCCTCACCAGCTCTGATACCGTCGGACGCCTACTCTTAGTGGGAACGGGTATTCCGACAGGCATCATTGTCTCCCTGCTGGGTGCCCCTTATTTTCTCTATCTCATGCTCAGAGAAAATTAACCTCCAGACCTCTCCCCGACTTGTTATTAATATGATAAATTGTAAAATATAGTGCAACAAAAAAACTCATAGCGTTTCATTGGTG
>ERZ773269.155-NODE-155-length-78298-cov-12.666385_pt1 | contig 78298 bp, 65 predicted proteins | sample MGYA00511958_ERZ773269 | MGnify/ENA primary metagenome ERZ773269 (study PRJEB29015, sample SAMEA2737761) | human gut metagenome | biome: human gut; feature: human-associated habitat; material: faeces | place: China | collected 2012 ... | reverse complement strand
TAAAAAGTGCCTCACAATCGTTAGAACTTTTGTCTAACAATTATGAGGCACTTCACAGCGCCCTGGATTAATCCGATCATAAAGATAATCACCCAAGGACTTGAAGCTTTCGAGGCAATTTTGCCAAAGAAGATTAACTGGAGGGCCCAGAAGATTGAAGAAATAAGGGTCAAAAGGTCACCATAATTTAAGGCTAATCCAGTAGCTGTAACATTAGTTAAAATGCCCATCCCGATTAACGCTAGCGGAATAACAAAGTAGGTTTTCCGTCGTGGCCGTTCGTGCCAAAAAATCCATAAGAGAAGTGGTGACAGAGCAACATACATGGTAGTGATAAAGGCGTTTTTGGCTGGCGTGGTAAAACGGAGACCGTCAGTTTGTAAGTAATAGGCGACAAAGTTAGTAATCCCCATTAATAGACCTGCCTTGAAATCAAACCAAGTCATTTGCCGGATACTTTTATTAAAGACAATCAGGCAGCCAACCACACACATCGTCCCTCGGACAGCATTAATCATTCCTGACTGCATTCCAGCATTGATTGCCATTCGGACGAAGATATAGCTTGCGCCCCAGAGAATGGCTACGGTTAGCAAGAGTAAATTAGCCTTACGTTTTGACATTAAGATTCCTCCCCAAAATATTTACTATCCTAGTATATGATATTTTGTTGCAAATACAACAAAGAATGTGAGTGGTTGTTATTTTTGGTAGCTGGTTAAGAACTGCGCAGTAGCTGATTGACTTCTTTCACCAACAGGTTGGTAGCAAGAAGACTAATCAGCCTTGCGAGGGTTCACAGACGAAAATAAGTTTTCTGGTTCACTCCTTCGCCAGGAACTATCTTCAGTTCTAGGTAACATAGTCAAGAACTGCTCGCACTCTAATTTAAACGTGTTCGCCAGGAACTTGCTAGAGCTAACAACCTCCCTCCCAGATGCTTTCAGCATTCAGTCGGGAGAAATTGTTAGCTTTCCGCAAGTTCTCTACTGGCTCACACTCTATTAAACGTGCTTCGCCCGAGTTCCCTAGAGCTAGCAACCTCTCTCCTAGGCGCAAGTCGCCTTCGTCGAGAGAAATTGCTAGCTTTCCGGGAACTCTTTGGGGCGAAGGCACTCTACTTTATTCTTAATTTTTTTTGAAATAAGTTTTTAAAGGTTGCTCACTCTAAATTGTTGTAATATTGTAGGTATTGATATTTTTTAATGGAGGAACGATTATGAAGACAGCGTTGCAGAAGCTCTGGCACGGCTTGAATACCAAGCTTGGCTTTTTTCTGCTAGTAGTACTCCTGTTTGCAATTAAAAGTTACTGGGCATATAGTACTGAGTTTAACTTGGGTGTTAAGGGGAGCGTTCAGCATTTTCTCTTGGCATTTAATACCATTCCGGGTGCCTTAGTTTTTCTGGGAATTGCGTTATATTTTAGGGGACGGTTATCGTACTGGTTAATGCTGATTATTAATGCATTACTCTCAACCTGGCTGTTCGCTAATATCCTGTACTACCGTGAATTTTCCGATTTTATTACATTTAATATTATTAAGGGGTCAGGAGCAGCCTCTAATAACTTAGGGACGAGTATTCTCGGAATTATTCGTCCAGAGGATTTCTTGGTCTACGCTGATGTGGTTATTCTTGCATTAGTACTCCTGTTCCATGTTATTCGGATTGATATGCGGTACTTTAAGATTCGCTATGCGATGACAATTACCGCGTTAGGTTTTGTCTTGTTTGGCGTTAACTTGGGGATGGCCGAATCAAACCGTTCGCAATTGTTAACCCGGACATTTGATAATAACTACATCGTTAAGTACCTCGGGTTACAAGCTTACACTATTTATGATGGGGTAAAGACAACTCACAACAGTGTGGTTAAGGCTAAAGCAAATAAGGAACAGCTAAAGCCAGTGCAAAAGTTCTTAAAGAAGAACTATGCTGGTCCAAATGTTGAATATGAAGGAACGATGCGGGGAAAGAATATCTTCGTTATCCACTTGGAAAGTTTGCAGCAATTTATGATTGACTATAAGCAAAATGGTCAAGAAGTAATGCCAAACTTGAACAAGCTGTACCACTCATCTAATACTCTGGCATTTGATAATTTCTTCCACCAGGTCGGTCAAGGGAAGACTGCTGATGCCGAAATGATGCTGGAAAACTCCCTTTATGGGTTGCCAGAAGGTTCAGCAATGGTTACTGACGGGACGAATAACACGTTCCAGTCAGCACCTGCTCTATTGCACCAAAAGCTTGGTTACACGACAGCTTCGTTCCACGGGGATGTGCCGAGTTTCTGGAACCGTGACAATGCTTATAAGTCATTTGGTTACCAGTACTTCTTTAGTAAGAGCTACTACCCAAAGGTTAAGGATCAAGAATTGGGTTATGGGTTGAAGGACAAGATCTTCATGAAGGAATCAATGCACTACATAGAGCAGTTGCCGCAACCATTCTATGCTAAGTTGATTACCGTTACTAACCACTACCCATACATTATTGATAAGAAGAATACTTCAATTGATGCCTGGAAGACTGGGGATGACACGGTTGATCACTATATTCAAACCGCCCATTACCTTGATCAATCAATTGGTGAATTCTTAGATTACCTTGATAAGTCTGGCTTACGGCAAAATAGTGTCATTATTTTATATGGTGACCACTACGGAATTTCAAATAATCACCGGCCAGCAATCGCTCAGATTTTAGGTAAAAAGAAGGTTACCAACTACGACTTGGCAATGTTCCAAAAGGTCCCATTCATGATCAACGCTCCTGGCCTTAAGGGTGGAATTGATCATACTTATGGTGGTGAAATTGATGTTCTGCCAACCATCGAGGACTTGTTAGGAATCAGTTCAGACAAGTATATTCAATTCGGACAAGATCTTCTTTCTAAGGATCGCAATCAAATTGTGCCATTCCGGAATGGCGACTGGGTAACGCCAAAATACACGAAATATAATGGTGATTACTACCACACTGCTACTGGAAAGCAGATTAAGAACCCAACAGCAAAGGAACAGAAGCAGTTTGACAAGATTCAAAAGTACGTCACAACTGAGTTAGGCTTAGCCGATAAGGTAATGAATGGTGACCTGATTCGCTTCTATAATCTTCCAGGATTCAAGAAGGTCAACAAGAAGGACTACACTTATAACATGAAGAAGAGTCTGAAGAACCTGAAGAAGGATCAGAAGAAACACAAGACAAGTGTGAAGGCAGAGAACAATAATCAAAGTACTTACGATGATTACTCGACTGACGCACCGGAATTAAAGGATCAGAACCCTAGTTTCCCAGATTAAGGTGTATATAAACCTGTCAGCAATAAATTGACAGGTTTTTTATTTGATTGAAATATAAAATAAGATAAGCAAATATAAACGGGTATGTTATAGATAATCAATTGATTACGGTTCCTCGTCGTGGTTTTGTCCAATTATCATTACCATTCTTTGCTGAATTTGTTGATAAATATAACCAAGAACACTTTCTGATCTAGTCACACTAAACTATGGTATGATTATTGTTAATCGCTTACATTAATTAATGAAGGAATCAGTAACTATGAATGAATGGATGAATTATGAGCAATTTGATCGACAGGAGTGGCACAGCTTCTTTCCAACTGATACGGTTCGTTTGAGCCAGGATAACCTTGATGAGATTAAATCGCTTAATGATCGAATTTCAATTGAAGATGTCCAGGATGTCTATTTGCCACTAATTAAGCTGCTTCAGTTGCGCTTTCAAAATCATCTGGAATGGCAGATGCAAAAGGCTAATTTTCTCCACCAGAAAAGTGAACGGGTCCCGTATATTATCGGGATTGCGGGATCGGTTGCGGTTGGTAAGAGTACGATTGCCCGGCTTTTAAGTATTTTGCTAAATAAACTTCTCCCAGATAAGCGGGTTGAATTAATGACCACGGATGGTTTCCTTTATCCAAATGCCGAATTGAAACGGCGGGGGATCCTGGATCGGAAAGGGTTCCCTGAATCGTATGATATGGAGAAACTGCTGCGCTTTATGAATGATATCGAGGCTGGTAAGGCAGTAGTAAAGGCACCGACATACTCACATCAAGTGTATGATGTAATGCCAGACCAGCCGTTAGTTATTCGGCAACCAGATATTTTAATCGTGGAAGGGATTAATACCCTTCAGCTGCCATCCAGTCAGCAAATTTATGTTAGTGACTATTTCGATACTGCAATTTATGTTGACGCTGATGCTGAGCAGATTGAAAAGTGGTACCTGCAACGGTTTGGGATGTTGTTAGATACGGCACTTACCGATTCGGATAATTATTACTATTCATATTCTCAGGGACCACGAGAAGAAGCGTTTAAGATGGCGAAGAATGTTTGGCAAACAGTTGATTTACCGAACCTCACTGACTATATTTTGCCAACCCGTAATCGAGCAAATATCATTCTTCATAAGACCGCTAATCACGTGGTTGATCGAATCTACTTAAAACGTGGTTAAAAGTTGACTCTTGATGCATTACTTTTTAAACGGTGCATCAAGAGTTGTCTAGTTTAAAAAACGAACTAATAATGATCATTGACCATTAAACGTTTAGCTTGTAAACTTAGTTGTTAAGAAATAAGAAATTCAGAAAAGGGAAGTGGCAACGTGGCAAAATTAAACTTGGATGCTTTTGATAAGATTATCGTGCTTGATTTTGGTAGTCAGTATAATCAATTGATTACCCGACATTTGCGTGACTTTGGGGTATATTCTGAACTCCTTTCACACAAGATTACGGCTGATGAAATCAAGAAGATTAACCCGAAAGGTATTATTTTCTCTGGTGGTCCAAACAGTGTCTACGACAAGGATGCCTTTAAGGTTGATCCTGAAATCTTTAAGTTAGGTATTCCAATTTTAGGGATTTGTTATGGGATGCAATTAATGTCATACGATCTTGGCGGTAAGGTTGAGAAGGCCGATAATTCCGAATATGGTCGTGCTGATATTGAAGTCTTAAAAGATGATGCGGTATTGTTCAAGGGCTTGCCAAAGAAGCAATACGTTTGGATGAGTCACGGTGACTTAGTAACCAAGGCTCCTGAAGGCTTTGAAGTTACTGCAACCAGCAAGAACTGCCCAATTTCCGCAATTGCCGATGACAAGCGAAAGTTCTATGGAATTCAGTTCCACGCTGAAGTACGGAACTCCGAATATGGGTTAGACATTCTTCGGCGGTTTGCCTTTGATGTTTGTGGCGCCAAGGATAACTGGACAATGGATGACTTTATCGATCTTCAAGTCGACCATATCCGTCAAGAGGTTGGTGACAAGAAGGTTATCCTGGGCCTTTCCGGTGGGGTTGATTCTAGTGTTACTGCCGTACTGATTCACAAGGCAATTGGTGACCAATTAACTTGTATCTTTGTTGACCACGGTCTGTTACGGAAGAACGAAGCCGATCAAGTAATGAAAGCCTTGAATAAGGATCTTGGGGTAAATATTATCAAGGTTGACGCTGCTGACCGCTTCCTCGGCAAGTTAGAGGGTGTTACTGATCCCGAAACAAAGCGGAAGATTATTGGTAAGGAATTTATCGAAGTCTTCAACGAAGAAGCAAAGAAGATTCCTGACGCTGACTTCCTCGCTCAAGGGACCCTTTACACCGATGTGATCGAATCTGGGACTGACACTGCCCAAACAATCAAGTCACACCATAATGTTGGGGGCTTGCCAAAGAAGCTCGGCTTTAAGCTGATCGAACCGTTACGAAAGCTCTTTAAGGATGAAACCCGTGAATTGGGTGAAAAGCTTGGGATCCCGCACGAATTAGTTTGGCGGCAACCGTTCCCAGGTCCAGGTCTTGGTATCCGGGTTATCGGTGAAATTACTCCAGAAAAGCTGGAAATTGTCCGTGAATCGGACGCAATCTTGCGTGAAGAGATTAAGAAGGCCGGACTTGATGAAAAGATCTGGCAATACTTCACCGTCTTACCGGGAATTCGTTCAGTTGGTGTCATGGGTGATGGCCGGACATATGATTACGCCGTTGCCATTCGTGCCGTAACATCAATTGACGGGATGACTGCTGACTTTGCGAAGATTCCATGGGATGTCTTACAAAAGATTTCTGTGCGGATCGTTAATGAAGTAGATCACGTTAACCGGATCCTTTACGATGTTACGAGTAAGCCACCTTCGACTATTGAATATGAATAGCATTGTAATGTAACTTAGTGTTGGAATGGTGATATAACAGCATTTTAGCAGTGTTAAAACTTGACCAACTCACTTAAATCTACATGTTTGTTTGCCAAAACGCTTGTTATATCTTGCTTGTTATATAAAGAAAGCATCCAGTGTCAAAACTGGGTGCTTTTACTATAGAAATGGAAATTTGAGTATAGAAAAGGTGATTAGTTAATTCTTCAAAGTTGAAGTGCCTCATAATCGTTAGAACTTTTGTCTAACAATTATGAGGCACTTCATAAACGGTATTGGGTATTTTTTATTAACCTTGAAGATATAAACAGATATAAAACTTGAGCTAAGATATAAACAGATATAAAATGCAACTCAAAATATAAACAGCTATAAAACTAGGGGATGAACCAATGGCATACGACTTTAAAAAAGAACAAAAAGAACTATATCGTCCAGGAAAACGACCAGCAATAATAAAGGTTCCGCCAATGAATTACCTTGCAGTTCAAGGGAAAGGTGATCCAAACGCCGAAAATGGTGAATACAGTCAAGCACTGCAACTCCTCTATGGGATTGCCTACACAATTAAGATGAGCAAGAAGGGTGATTATCAAATTCCCGGCTACTTTGACTTTGTTGTTCCGCCACTGGAAGGGATGTGGTGGCAGCCGGGAATCAAGGGCGTTGATTATCAGCATAAGGAGCAATTTAACTTCATTTCGTTGATCCGGATGCCGGACTTTGTTACTCCTGAGATCTTTGATTGGGCGGTAAAGACGGCTACTGAAAAGAAGCAGACTGACTTCTCTAAAGTTGAGTTGCGTTCCGTTGATGAAGGCTTGTGCGTTCAAGCGTTGCACGTTGGCGCATATGATGACGAACCAGCTACCGTTGAAAAACTGCATGAGTTTATTACTAACAACGACCTTCAGCTAGATATTAATGATCACCGTCACCACCATGAGATTTACCTATCTGATCCGCGGCGCACTAAACCGGCTAACCTAAAAACCGTTCTTCGCTTGCCAGTGAGAAAACAATAGTAATCGAATGATTTTGGTGTATGATAATTAATAAAATTTGCAGGATGAAGGTGATTAAATGGCGTTAAATTTAAATGATGCGATCCAGGCGTGTTGGAAACGGATCGATGAGGGACAAGTAGCAACCTATATCCCCGCTTTAGCAAAGGTCGATCCTTACCAGTTAGGGGTGTGTCTCTATGATGTCGATAGTGGAAAGAAAAACTGTGCTGGCGCTGCCAATGTTCGCTTTGCGATTGAGAGTGTCTCTAAAGTAATCACTCTCCTTTATGCGATTGAACGATTAGGGCTCGCCAAAGTAGAAGAGCAGGTAGGCACCCGGCAGACTGGCTTTGCCTTTGACACGATTTTGAACATGGAGATCACTAAGGAAACTAAGCCGCTAAACCCGTTTGTTAATAGTGGTGCGATCTTGGTTTCATCACTGATTGAAGAGGAGGATCATCGTTCACCGTTTGACCAGATCCTTGATTTTACTCGAGAAATTTGTCATGATCCGCAAGTTACTCTAAATGAGGAAATCTATCAATCTGAATTACGAACAGGAGATATGAATCGCTCGCTTGCATATTACTTAAAGGCCAAAGAAACCCTGGCAAATGATGTGACCACTAGTCTTGAGACCTACTTTAAACAGTGTTCAATGATGGTTACCTGTGAAAGTTTGGCTAATTTAGGCGCGGTTCTTGCTAATGACGGAATTGCTCCCTGGAGTGGCGAACGTTTAATTTCAAGTGATGCCGCGACCTATGCTAAATCGGTAATGATGACAACAGGATTATATAATGAATCAGGAACCTATTCGGTTAAGATTGGAATTCCAACCAAGAGTGGTGTCGGTGGGGGCCTAGTTGCTAGTGCACCAAAGTATGGGATCGGAATTTTTAGTCCAGCACTTGATCCGGCTGGTAATAGCGTTGCTGGACTAGCACTGTTGGAAATGATTAGTCGGGAATTAAAACTTGATATTTTTAATTATTAAGAAAGACTTCATTTACGGTCTCGTTGTTACATTCTCACTGCCGAGTAGCTATTTTATTAAATCTCAATTAATGGATTGATTCCGATATTCAACCGGAGTCAATCTTTAATTTTTGATTTGGTAGAAATTTACGTTAACATCGCTGATACTAAATTATTTTATTTTTCATTTAAACCTTTTGATATATAGTATAGATAACGATAATTAAAAATTAGTTCATGGTATAATCTATATGTAGACAGATGGCTTCTATTTGACTTTTATTACTAAATAACCTGCCGTTGAAAAATCATGTTAATCAAGGTTATTTAGAGCCTTAAGTGGTTAGTTGTAAGATCGTAGTCTTAATTTTAAACTGAGTTAAGTATGATAAGTGGAATTGCAGTATAATTAGAAAATAGATATTAAAACGCGAATAAATAGAGGGAAGGAAGATATTATGGGGAGAAACAACCAGCGAAGAAAAACAAATATCGAACAACGAAACTTCAAATTATATAAGCATAAGAAGCAATGGATGACCGCGTGTGCAACCTTCTTACTGACTTTTGGCGCAACCGCGGTAATGAACGTTAGCGCAAGTGCTAATACCGATAATATTAGTAACGGGAATAGTACGCCTAAAAATGCTGAAGTAGTTAAAGCGGCTTTAACGAATGAGGAGCAGTCTAACAATGCTCAGCAAGTTAATGAAATGCCCGCTGACTCTAAGAAACAGACTGCCACCGCTTCAACAGTCGATCAATCAACAGCTAAGCAAACGACAGCCGTAAAGGATCGTCAAGAACAAACCGTCGCTACCCAGCCAAGTGAATCAGTAAATTCCTCTAAGGTGACGTTTGAATTTGTAGACCAATACAACAATAATGCGGTTGTCGGGCAAACTTATTCTCAAGAATTTATCCCTGGTGCTCAAACTAACCTTAACTTTAATATGACCATTCCAACTGATCCAGAAGGCTATGGATATGAACTAGCAAACGGTACGTCAATTCCAAGCCAATACACTCTGCCTGCTTATACGCAAACTCCAGTTGTTGTACAAGTGCCAATCCACCAAAAGATGCACTTTAATATCAGGTTCCATGATGAAGATTCAAACACTGATTTAGGGACAGTGGATATATCCGGATTCACTGCTGGAAATGGAGGATATGATCCGAACGCTGCAGCACATTTGAAATTACCAAAAGGTGCAAGCGTAGGTAATTATTATTCGGTTTCAACTTCTGGTGTTCCCAAAGGTGTTACCTTAATGGGATCTTCCTGGACCCCATTGACTAATCCTGATGCTACTTGGTATATTCCAAACTATAAGTGGGAGAAGACTGAGGCTGTTGAAAAGGCATTAACTGGTACAACGATGACTATTAATCTTAAGCACAAGATTAATACTACTCAAGAGCAACAAACGCGGACTGCGACAGTTAACTATGTCAAAGCTAAAGTTAATGCTGATGGTACCTACACCCAAGATGGTAATGTTACACAATCAGCAGTTCTTGATGTCTGTTACAGCCGTAATAAATATGAAGATCAGGTTACTAAGAAAATAACTTATTCTCCATGGCTCTGGGACACTAACCAAGGTCAAAATGGTTATCATGTAGTATCTGGCAAGTGGACAAGTCTGCCAACAAGTTGGGGAGCAGTTGTGGCGGATGTCCCAACTGTAGATGGTTATACTGCTGCTGTAATTACTGATAAGTCTGGTAAACCGGCAAATGAGTTTGTTTACCCAACTTGGAATACTACTGGTGCAGATGGTAATACAGATCCAGCTCAAGCTTCGCAAGCATACACTAAAGACACTACCGCATATGAAGCTCAGCCTGTTCATACTGTTTTGTATATTCCAGTTCAAACTGAGGCTAGAACAATAACCGCTAAATTTATCATCGCTGGTGGTGACAAAGATGGTCAAGATTTTGCTCCAGCTTCTCAAGTACAAATCTTTTACAATCGAATTGGTAGCTTAAACATTGACAATAACATCATTACTTATGGTAATTGGCAATGGGATAACGCCGCTGGTAATTCAAACACTCCTGGATTTAAAGTGCTTTCTGGATCGTGGAGTCTTCCTACAGAACCAAATCAAAGCTGGAGTGTAAATACTCCTAGCGCTGGTTCAGATTATGTAATGGCTAAGATTAATTCTGCAGGTTCCTATACTACCAATACTTTTGGAGCTCCAGCTTATAATTCAAATACTACTTTTACTAATTCAACTGCAAATCAATGGTTTATGCGGAATGAATTAACCACGTACTATGTTCCTAAATCTTTAGTAAATAAGACAGTAACTCGTACAATTACAATTACTGAACCGGGAGAAGCAACTCGAACTTTTTCTACTGACACAGTTGTGTTAAATCGTCCAGTAAAGGTTAACAATGATGATACCGGTGTAGTCTTTGCCGGTTTTGATGGAAGTGGCTGGAATACTCAAAGTTGGATGGCAATAACCAATTTACCAGCTCATGAAGGCTATACTATGTCTGCGACTAAAACAGTTAATGGCGTTACTACCCCAATTCAGTTAGTTAATGGCCAAGTTCCAGCTGAAACAGTAACCGATGCTACACAAGACACGACTATTAATATCACTTGGGGCGCTGTAGCTACAGCAACCTTAACGGGTAATGGCGAAAGCACGTATAATGGACAAGCAATTACTAATGGTGAACTTAATAAAGGTTTGAAAGTAACCATTACCGGACCTACTGCAGGTTCAGGCACTTATACTTTGCAAAATGGTGATGTTGAGTTTTCAATTGACGGCACGACTTGGTCAACCAACATGCCAATTAATGCTGGCAAGTACCAAGTTCGGTTAACCACGCAAGGTGAAAATGGGATCAAGAACCAGTTCGGTAACAACAGTATTGTCTGGACTAATGATGGTCAATCAACAATTACCAGTAACGCAACTTACACGATTAACAAACTTGATAGTGCTACGACAATGGCTAATGCCCAAACTGGCAATTACGAGATAACCTACAATGGTGCGGCTCCAAGCGCAATTGATCCAGCTAAGTTCCAATTTACGGCTATTGTGAATGGTCAAAGCGTTGTCTTAGATGCAACTGGCTTAACTTCAGCTGACTTTGATTGGGCTGATGGTGTAGCTCCAGTAAACGTTGGTACTTACCAAGTTAAGTTAAACGCAGCTGGTTTAGCACAACTGCAAAAAAATAATCCGAACTTTACTTTAACTAATGCTGGCAATGGTACTTTCACTATTAATCAAGCGAATGCGTCAGCTACTTTATCTGGTAATGGCACGAGTCCATACAATGGTAATGCTGTTACAGTTGATGAGTTGAATGTTAGCGATGATCATAACAACATTACTTTGACCTTGCATTATCCAAAAGATGGCAACGCAGATTACTCAACTACGGTTAAGTTAAACGCAGGCGACTTTACTTGGAATACACCAAATGGTCAAGCTCCAGTCAATGCAAGCAGTCAAGCTTACACAATTACCATTAATTCAGCAGCTATCCAAAAGATCATTGAAGATGCTGTTGGTACTGGTCAAAACGGTGTAAGTAATGTGAAGTTTGCCAATGGTGCAATTACTGGCACTGCAAACTACACGATTACGCCATTAAATACTGATGCTACCTTGGCTAACCTTAGTGAAGGCAATTACACTAAAGTCTATGACGCACAAGCTACTAACCAGATTGATCCATCTAAGTTCCAAGTTACTGTGATGGTTAATGGCAAGAAGGTAACGCTGGATACTCAATCATTTACTGGCAACAGCTATGAATGGGTTGATGCTAACGGTAATGCGTTAACTGAAAATCCAAAGAATGTTGGTACTTACTACGTTAAATTAACCGATGCAGCATTTAGTGCTCTACAAGCTCAAAATCCAAACTTTAAATTGGCTAACACTGGTTTAGGTGTTTACACCATTACGCCAGCTGAAGCTACTGGAACTTTAAATGGTTCTAATAGTAAGGTTTATGACGGCCAAGCAATTAGCGATGCTCAGCTTAACTCAAATGGTGAGATCAAGGTAAGTCTTAACTTTCCAGGGGTAAATGGTCAAACTTACACGTTGAAGCAAGGCGACTACACGATCAGCGGTAACGCGACTGATGCTGGTAATTACACCATCACTTTGACCCAAGCAGGGATTACTAATGTTGAAAACTACATCAAGTCACTAGCTGGTAGTGGTCAAAATGATCAAAGCAATGTCCAATTTGCAAGTGACGCAATTAGTGGACAAGCTAGTTTTGAAATTACCCCTTCCGCTAATGTAATTAGTGTCAGTGGTACACAAACTGAAACTTACAATGGCTCTCCAATTAACGTTGTTTACAACGCTAACGGCAACAACAGTGTAGTAGTTTCAATTGCTAAAGCTGATGGCAATACTAGTGGTGCATTGGCAAGCTTGACGAACGTAACCCTTGATTCAGGTGACTTTACAGTCGTTAATGGTCCAGCTGAGAATGCTGGTAGCTATGCGGTTCAGTTAACTGAAGCTGGATTGGCTAAAATTCAAAAAGTACTTGGTGAGAATTACAGCATTAGTCTTGGCAATACAACTGGTAAATTGGTTGTTAATAAGTACAAAGCAAGTGCCGAATTTAGTGGCAATCCAGAATACACTTATACTGGTACTCCAGTAAGTAGTGATGATTATCTAGGTCAATACTCAATTAAATTGAATGAACCAAACAATCCAACTTACAAGTTGGTTGCTGGCGATATTGAATTTAATGTTAATGGTACTTGGACAACTGAGACTCCAGTGAATGCTGATCAATACCAGGTTCGTTTATCGCAACAAGGCTGGAATAATATCAAGGCCATTAATAGCGCCAATGTTGAGTGGTCGGCCACTGCATCTGCAGGAACTGGTACTTACACCATTAACCAAGCTAAAGTGACTACTGACCTTAGTGGTAATAATTCAATGATCTACAATGGTTCAGCTGTAACTACTGGTGATTTGTATACTAAGGGTTCAACAATTAAGGTTGCAATTGACGGTACCGGAATTGCTAACTTGCCGGCTACTTTTACTCTGAGCGAGGGTGACTATACTTGGAATACAGCTGATGGTAGCGCACCAAAAGATGCTGGTAATTACACTATTAAGTTGACTGAAGCAGGGATTAACCATATTCAAGCCCAAATTAACCAAGCTGTTGGTCAAGGCAACGTTGCTCTAACTACAACTGCTGATAAGGCAGGAACTGCTAGTTTTGAAATTAAACAAGCAGTGGCTTCAAATGTCCAATTATATGGTAATGAACAATCAACATATAATGGTCAAGCAGTTGTCTTTGACCCAACCAATAGTGAAACGGCTAAGAATTTTGGCTTCCACAATGTTGAAAACTTAACCCTTCCTATCTTGTCTACAAGTGACTTCACTTGGTACGATGCTCAGGGTAACGAGATTTCTGCGCCAACTAATGCAGGAACTTACTACTTGAAGTTGAATGCTGCTGGTGAACAGGCATTTGCTAAGGCCAACCCTAACTATACCTTTGAAGATCAGGGTAAGAGCACAATTAGCGGACAAATTACTTATGTAGTAAACCCGGCCGAGCTTGTAATTGGGGTTGCTGGTAGTGCTTCGAAGGTATTTGATGATAAAAATGCAGCAATTACGCAAGATCAGATTAATAAGGGCGATATTAAGCTGGTCTGGGGCAATTCAGATACTGAGCCTACTGACTTAGGTAAGTTCAATTTGACGCCAGATGATCTTGAAGTAGTAGATGCTCAAGGTAACCCAGCGCTTCATGCTAATGCTGGTATTGGTGTCGATGGGAACCCTATTAAGGGCACACCTTATGTTGTTCGTTTAACTGTTAGTGGTCTTGAAAAGATTAAGCAATTAACGGGTGCAAGTAACTACACAATTAGTCAAGCAGCTAAGAGTGGGGAATACTTCATTTATGAACATAAGGCAGAATTAACCTTAACTGGTAACCAGACCACGGTTTATGGAACTGCAATGCCATTTGATCCAGGTGCATATGAACTAGACTTTACTAATTGGTTGAATACTGAGAAGCCAGTTCCAAATCTTACTTGGAAAGACGGTAAGCTTTTAAATAATGGAAAAGATACTGGACTTACCTGGGATGCTGGTGACTTATATGTTGACGGCTACCCAGATGGCGGTGTGCCAACTAATGTCGGGACTTATCGTGTCAAGATTTCTAAGCAATTGACTGATAAACTGCGTCAGTTGTTCCCAGACTATGACTTCTCGGGCAATGTTGGTAAAACTACTACTACTGATAGCAATGGCATTCTTAGTGAAAAAGATGTGGTGGAGCCTAGTCATACGCCAGCTTCCTATGTCATTACGCCAGCGCAAACTACAGTCACGATTAATGGTGCTGAGCATATTAAATATGGTGAAAATGCAACTATTAATTACGGTGGCAATAACGGCTACTCAATTTCAATCACTGCTCCAGTTCATAATGGCAGCGTAGATAATGACGCTGAGCAAATATACACCGATGTAACTTTGAGTGATGGCGATCTTGAATTTGTGAATGAACCAGGTGCTGTTGGTTATTATCAGGTTAAGTTATCAGCACAAGGTTTAAAGAAGCTGCAAGATTTAACTGGTTCAAGTAACTATGATTGGACTCAAGCAACTAGTGCACGAGCAAACTTCTATGTCAATCAAATGCCAGTGACGATTGCCGTTTCAGGTCAATCAAGTGTTGATTATGGTAGCCCAGAATGGCTGGACGTAATTGGTAAGAATCCAGCTGGCTACACTTTGACGGTTATAACTGAAAATGGCACGGCTTTAAATTACACTGCTAAAGACGGTGACTTAGTATTTAACCAAACTCCAGGCAATGTCGGTACTTACCAAGTTGAACTGTCTGCACAAGGTTTAATTAACATCGAAAATGCCCTTGGCACTAACTATGCATATCCTCAAGTAGCCGCTGATGTAACTACGAAAGGCACGCTTACAGTTAACCAAGGTGCGGTTACGGTTACCCTTAATGGTAATGATGGCAAGACTTATGACGCTAATGAGGCCCTGCCAAGTAACCTTGATTTAAGTAAATACAATGTTACTTACTCAGTTCCTGTTTACTCAGCAGACGGTAAGGTTCAAACTCTTACATTGACAGCTGACGATTTACAAATTGTTGGTAACGCTACAAATGTTGGTACTTATCAAGTTGAATTATCACCAACAGGTCAAGCAAAACTTGAACAGTTAACTGGTAATAACGGCGCTAACTACAAGTGGACGTTTGCTACAAATGCTGACTACAAGATTACGGCGGCAACTGCTAAAGCTGAACTTAGTGGCTCCAATGAAAAGACTTTTGATGGTTCAGCGGTAACTACTGTACAAATTAACAGCAATGGTCAAATCTTAGTTCACTTCACTTACCCAGGCGCGAACGCTCAAAGTACTTATACCTTACAAGCGGGTGATTACACTTGGAATACTAGTGATGGTAAGGCACCGACAACTGTTGGTAGCTACACGATCACTTTGAACAAGCAAGCAATCTTAACGCACTTACAGACAGTGCTTGGTAAGCAGGCAGGTAGCGGAAACGTAACGATCTCTGCCGATAGTTTATCAGGACAAGCTAGCTTTAAGATCACACCAAAGCAAATTAGCAATGTCACTATTTCCGGCAGTGATCAAAGCAAGACTTACAATGGTCAAGCAGCTGATCTTGATGTCAATGGCTTAACGCTTTCTGCCAAGGGGACATTAACTGATACTCCATTAGTAAATCCTGGCATTACTGCTAGTGACTTTGACTGGTACGATGCAGATGGTAATAAGCTTGATGCTGCTCCAGTTAATGTGGGTACCTATAAAGCTCGCTTGAAGGCAAGTACGTTAGCTGCATTGCAAAAGGCAAATCCAAACTACACGTTTAGTTCAGTTAGTGGCGTAATCAACTACACGATTAACCCGGCTGCTGCTACTGTAACAATTGGTGGTAGTGATAGTCGCACTTACAATGGTCAGACTACTTCAATTGCTGATGTAGTAAATGACGTAACTTTGAATTCAACTGGTTTAGTTTCAGGGCAACACCTTAATACAGCTGGTATTACGGCTAATAGTTATGGCTGGTATACTAAGGATAGTAATGGTAACTACCATGCAATGACTGGTGATCCGGTTAACGCTGGTACTTACTACTTGAGATTGACTGATAGTGCAATTAGTCAACTTCAAAAGGACAATCCAAATTACAAGTTTGCCGATAATGCAATTGGTGGCGAGTTTACCTACACAATTAATGCTGTTGCCGGTCAAGCAACGCTTAGTGGTCAAGCTTCAAAGACTTATGACGGTCAGGCGGTAACGACTGCTGATGTAGACAGTACTAACGGCAATATCATTGTTCACTTCACCTTCCCAGGTTCTAACGCTCAAAGTACTTATACTTTGCAAGCTGGCGACTATATTTGGGAAAATGATCAAGATCCAGTGAATGTCGGTACTTATACATTGAAGTTGAGCGATAGCGGATTAGCTCATTTACAAGCAGCACTAGATAAGTATGCAGGCAATGGCAACGTAACGCTTAGTGCTAAGGATCTGTTAGGATCAGCTAAGTTTACTATTAATCAAAAGCCTCTTGATGTAACTTTGGATAACCAAGCAGGCACTTTGCCGGGTAAGACTTATGATGGTCAAGCCGGTTCAATTAATCCAAGCGATGCTAACTTTACGGCTAGTGGCTTAGTTGCAGGTCAAACGCTTAATACTACTGGTTTAACTGCCGATGACTTTGAGTGGGTTGGCGAAAATGGTAAGCAAATTGCTGCACCAACTAATGCTGGTACTTACTACGTTGCCTTAAATAAGGCTGGTTTAGAAAAACTGCAGAGCAACAATCCAAACTATGCAGTTTTTGAAAGTGGCCGGTTCAAATACGTAATTAGTCCGGCTGAAGCTAACGTTACAATTACTGGTAGTCAGGAAAGTACTGAAGCTAAGATTGATGGTGCAAACTTCAAAGTTAACGTTCCAAGTGGTATTACAGTTCCAGCAGGGATGGCTTATCAGTTTGCTAGTGGAACTACTCCAGATCAATCGGGCGTTTACTTAATCAGTTTGACGACAGACAGCTTAACTGCTCTTAAAAAAGCAAATCCGAACTATAAGTTGAAGATTTCTTCAACTGCTGAATTCGCGTTAGACGCAACCTTGAAGATTGTGTTTGAAGACACTCAAGATGGCAATAAGCAGGTTGGTAAGACGATTACGGAGACTGGTGTTGCAGGCTCGACTATTGATGATCTGGGCTTAGTTGTTCCAGAAAATTATGAGCTGGCTCCAGACCAAACGTTACCTACGAGCTATACCTTCACGAAAGCCTTGAATCAAAACTTGTACATTAAGTTAGTTCATAAGACTGCGGAGATTAATCCGCTTGACCCAGCAACTAATCCAGATCCAAAGAATCCAAATTGGTTCAAGGATAATGGGTTGGTTAAGGACGTAACGAGAACGATTAATTACGAAGGATTGAGCCCTGAACAATTAGCTCAGATTCCAGCAGATCAAAAGCAACAAACTGTTGAATTCACGAGAACGGCTAAGTACGATTTAGTTACTGGCAAGATCGTTGCTAAGAGTGAAGGTGCTTGGACAGCGGTTGATGGCAAAGATACTTTTGCCGGATTTACCCCAAAGGCCTTTGCTGGATATACAGTAAGTCCTACTTCTGTACCAGACGTTACTGTTACTAGTGAATCTCCAGACATTACAATTACGATTACCTACAAGCCGGTGGTAACCCCACCTGTAACGGAAGACGCCACTGAAATTGTTCAGTTCGTTGACCAGGCAACGGGTAAGGTAGTTGATAGTCAACTTTACAAGGGTAAACTTAATCAAACGCAGCCGGTAAGCCTTAAGCTACCAGCGGGTTACAAACTGGCAAAGGGGCAAAGTCTCCCAACACAGATTGTAATCAGCAATGGTAAAATAACGATTTATGTAGAGGCTGAGGGTTCTGATCAGCCAGTAAATCCAGATCATCCGGTAACACCGGATCACCCAGAAAACCCTGGTCAGCCGACTACTCCAGATCAGCCTGCTCAACCTGGTAATTCAGGTGAGAATAGTACTGTTCCGGCGGTGAATGACCACGTTCCTGGCCACATTGCTAATGATCAATCGCTTTCTTCTTGGATCGCTCACCATGTCAATGGAACTACCCAGGCTCGTCAATTACCACAAACTGGTAATGGAGAAAACGAAAAGGCATCTACACTTGGATTCCTCTTCGCGGGTCTTGCAAGTATCTTTGGCTTGGCTGGATACAGAAAGAAGAAACACTAAAATTTAGGCTAGGGTTTATATCCCTTCAAAAATAAACGCCTCCTAGTATTCGTTAATCCGAGTACTAGGAGGTGCTTTTTATATCTTAATTTTATTATTTTTAATAAATAACATGTCTATATCGTTGAATATAAGTATTACTGTTCGGGAATGGCAACCCCCTGCTTCTGGGGAACCTTGACTAACATTCCGGCAACTACCGTAAAGATTGTTACTAAGAAGGGGAAGAAGGCCCAAGGAATAAACTGAAGCGGGTTAACCTGCAGGGTCGTTGCAATAAAGACGCCGGAAACACTCCAGGGAACAATTGCGTTGACCGCGGCTCCAGCATCATTAAGGATCCGAGTTAGATCAACCCGCTTTAGACCAAGCCGATCAAATGATGGTAAGAATGATTGTCCAGGAAGGATGATTGCCAGGTAGTGCTCACCAACCATGAGGTTAACGCCGATACAAGTGATTGCCGTTGCGAGTGATACCCGACCAGGAGTTTTAACGATTCCGGTAAGGTGGTTAATAATCGTGCTGATAATATTGAACTTGATCAGGAGACCACCGAGGGCAAGAGCAAAGACAATTAAAGCTAATGAAGTCAGCATACTGGCGATTCCACCCTTGGAAAGCAGGGTATCAATGGTCTTGTTCCCGGTATGGGAGACGAACCCGGTCATAATTGTCTTAGTGATTAAGGAAATATTCGTACTTGGAGCGTGCAACCATCCAAGGACAATGGCAAAGAGTGAGCCGAAACCGAGTGACGGAATTGCCGGAACCTGGAAAATAGCTAGAATAACCAGGAGCAGGACTGGGAGTAATGCCCATCCGGAGATCCAGAAGCCATTAGCGAGTCCATTCATCATTTGATGAACCGTATTCAGGCTGACATTTTTAGAATTCCAGCCAAGAAATGTGTAAAGGATTAAGCAGATTGCCCAAGCAGGAATATCAGTCGTTAATAACGATTGGATATGCTTGTAAATACTAATTTCACCGACACTCGCAGCGAGGTTAGTGGTCCCGGAAAGCGGGGAAATATTAGAACCGCAGAAGGCACCGGAAACGATTACCCCGGCGGTGAGGCCAGGATTAATTTGTAATGTAGCACCGATCCCGATAAAGGCAATCCCCATTGTGGAAACGGTCGTAAATGAACTTCCGCAAGCAACCCCGACTAGGGTACAGACGATAAAGACGGTTGGTAAGAAGAATTTAACCGAGATGATTTTAAAGCCAAAGTACATGATTGTGGGGATGGTTCCAGAAAAGATCCAGGTGGCAATCAGGACCCCAATTGACAGGAAAATTACTAGCGGGTCAACCCCGGTACGTAGTCCTTCACGCATCCCGTCCATTACGGTTTGCCATTTAAAGCCTCTGAGGTGACCGTAAAGTGCCAATACCATAAATGATATAAAAAGTGGTGCTTGTGGTTCTTGCTTCTTAACAATAATTAGGTAACCGAGAATGCATAGAATCCCAACGAGGACGAGGATGCTTTCCCCAAAGCTAAACTGGGGTTCGGTATTGTCATTCTTTTTCTTCAATAAACTCATTATTTTTCTCCCTTTCAATCTAAAAAGCCACTAACTAGCAGACAAGCAATGCTCAACCTAGGTTAGTGGCTTTTTAAGAAAGATGAGATAATCCTAATGACCACCATTGCTAGACGACACCTAGCAATGGTACACATTAAATACAACCATGCTGAGGTGCGAACAAGCTTGTCCGCACCATTACAATGCAGACATTAAAGCTGACGAGCATAGTTATAATACTTAGTATTTAATGTGTGAGTAGTCATATTATTATTCCCCTTCGTTAAATGATGTTTTTATTAAAACATTCTCATTTTGATTTGTCAATTCTTAATTTTAAATTATTGAATTAAACCGTTGTCAAAAGTCTTTTCTTTTTCTAAAGAATAGTTGTAGAGACAGTAACTTCACATATTCTTCACAGCTTTCATGCTATACTGCGAATATTGAAATGATGAATTATATTCTCATTTTTACTAGTCAGAATACGTGGCCATACTGGAAAGAAGGGATGAATAATGGCAACTTACATTCGTCGAGCACAAGAAGCGGATTTATTTAAGGTTGAAGCTCTGATTGAAGACGCAAAACAGGTATTAAAGCTCCATGATAACCCGCAATGGCAGGATGGGCATCCTGAGTTAGCAACTCTTAAGAATGATATCCAAAATGGTAATAACTGGTTATTGATTGATGATGATCATATTGTTGGCACCGCGGTTCTTCAGTTTCAAGCCGAACAAAGTTATGATGAAATTACCGCAGGACAATGGGAGAACCCAGATGAACCATATGCAATTATTCATCGGTTAACAATTGATCGGCGAGTAAGCGACCAACATTTAGGTAAATTATTTTTAGCTAATCTTATCTCGGTAGGAATTCTCCAGGGGATTCGCAATTTCCGTTATGATACGCATTTAAAGAATATTCCAATGCAAAAGCTGGGCGAAAAGATGGGATTCGTTAAGCGGGGAGTCGTCTATATTAAAGATCAAACCGATCCGAAGCATTTAGCTTATGAACTACAGTTAAGTGATCGGTAGCCGTTAACAAGAGAATAGTAAAGGAGCTGAATAGTATGCGTAAATGGCAACAGAATTTAGTCCGTTCGGCAATGGTTCTCATTGTTCAGACGGTTGCTACTAAAGTAGTTTATCGCTTGTTTAACCAGTCAGCTAGCCGTAGAAGCCGGACTAAGTAAGCAACAGAATTATAATATTTGGCCGATCTACTTCTTTCTACGCTTAGTCTGTTTTTATTTAACTATAACTCTTTCTTTTGAGGTAAATTGCAATGATAATTGCCAAGCTTACCGAAATAGTGACGGTAAACCAAAAGCCAAACTGAGTATTTTTCCACGGGAGTCCACCAACATTCATTCCCATGAATCCAGAAACTAATGCTGCCGTTGCAATTACTAGTCCAGCTGAGTCAAGAAATTTCATCAGATTATTTAAGCTGGAATTCATCATTTCGGTAAATAAGCCGCTAATCGAGTCAAGAAGATCACGAAAAATATGAATTGTTTTAGCAAGCCGCCGCTGTTGAATGTCTAATTCAAAACAAAGGGCCTTTTGATGAATGGTTTCTAATAGTGGATTTTTAATAAAGGCGGTAATTGTTTCTGACTGATCATTCATGGTGTGCTCAAAGAAAACTAATTTTCTGGTTAGGTTAGTTAATGATCTTAGTTCATCATTGTTGAATGATTTTTGGGCAGCAGCATCAAGGCGGTCGATTTCCGGTTTATATTTTAAGAGAGCGTTCATTAGGTTTTGCTGGCATTTTAAGAGATAGCCTGTAATGAAATCAATAATTTGTGACTTCCTTTCGGCAAGCTGTCGTTGGCAAGTTTCGTCATTATCCGTGCAAACGATTAAGGTATCCTGATTAAAAATCATAATGGCGGGAGTTAGCTGGTTTTCAATTTTTTCTGGTTCGGTAATAAAATCATAGACTACCAAAATATGTCCTTCTGGAAGAGCATTGCTGATAAGCGGGTGGTAACGTGAAACCTCTTCGGGAGATGAGCAATAATCAAACGTTAGGGGATCGAGATCAAAGGTACGACAAACTTGGCGAAGTTCTTTTTTACTCGCTCGTGTAAGCAAAATCAAATTACAGTCTTTGAGGTTTACAGGAGATTTTTCTGAGCTATAAGTCGAAAGCTGGTATTTTGTTAACATGGGTCACCTCACAATAATTATTGGAAACATTATAGTTTGATTCTAGCATAACCTTGCGTTTAACGAGCTTTAGCTATTAAAAGTTAATGGACTTCTTACCAGTTTATGAATCTCTTTAACTTTGTTCAGGGATGCAGGAGTTTATTCCAAAATTACTGCGAATTAGGTAAGATAATTTTTAATTTTTTGTTGCATTTGCAACAAAAATAAATATAATAGAAAAGGTAAGGAGATATTTATCATGATTGACATTTTGCGTGAGGTGGGAATGATTGAGCGAGCGCTTGATTCAATTTCCAACATTGAATTTAAGGACATTAACTTATCTAATCTGCAATTTCTTTATGTGGTACGGATTTATGAGCACCCCGGAATCATCGCTGAGCAACTTGCTAATCTGATAAAGGTCGATCGGACAACCCTTGCCCGTGCTGTACGTCGCCTAGAAAAACAGGATTATGTTTATCGAGAAAACGATCCAGATAATAAGAAGATTAAGCACCTTTACGTTACCGAAAAGGGGAAAGAGATCTATCCATTTATTATCCGAGAGAATTCGCATTCTAATGAGGTGGTTTTGAAAGGCTTTACTTCAGAAGAAGCGCAACAGGTTCATGATTACTTGGTGCGAATTCGTCAAAACATTGATGCTGATTGGAAGTTCGTCAAGCATGGCGGCAAGCGAGAATACTAATCAAAGGAGCGATTTAAGATGGATCAAGTAACAGTCGATCAAGGCTTCTGGGATCTTTTCCCAGATGCTCAAGTAAATATTTTGTACGCAGACGGGATCAATAACCACGATAACGACGAGAACGTTGCGGAACGACGGAAATTACTCCACAACGCGACCGAAGAAGCGCAGAAGTTTTTAACAAACGAAACTTTCCGGTTGAACCCGGTAATTGATCAATGGCGTCAGGCTTACCAACAATTTAAGAAAAAGAAGGGTGCGCGTTCATCAGTTGAAGCATTGTTAAAGCGAGCAAATCAAGGACGAACTTTTGAACCAATTAACCCGTTAGTTGATATTTACAACAGTGTTTCAATGACTTATGGCGTTCCTGTAGGGATTGAAGATCGGGATAAGATTGCTGGAAACATGCACCTTGGAATTGCAAAGGGCGGTGAGGCGTTCGATTCAGTTGGTGATGGGAAGAACGAGCCAGCCCTTGAAGGTGAAGTCCTCTGGTACGATAACGATGGTGCGGTTTGTCGTTGCTTGAATTGGCGTGACGGTGAACGGACGATGCTGACTGAGGAGTCACAAAATGTAGTTGCCGTAATTGAATCAGTTAACGCTGAACAAATCAAACGCGCTAACGAAGCAATAGAAGAATTAAGTAAGTTAATCAACCATTACTTTGGTGTTGAATCAAGTCAGGTATTCCACCTTACTAAGGACAACCCAACAGCAGTGGTCCCAAAGTAATTAATTTAAGTAAGACTAGGAATGTTCCTGGTCTTTTTTTGATATAATCAATTTAGTAATGTTGTGTTGAAACGATTAAGGAGTGATCTTGATGGAGTATGCAGGAAAGTCACCAGAATTATGGGCAGCAATAAAAAATGAAGAACAGCGACAACAGGAAACAATTGAGCTGATCGCTTCCGAAAACATTGTTTCTAAGGAAGTACGAGAAGCTCAGGGATCAGTATTAACTAATAAGTATGCGGAAGGGTACCCGGGCAAGCGGTACTATGGTGGTTGCCAATACATTGATCAAGTTGAACAATTAGCAATTGATTACGCAAAGAAACTTTTCGGTGCTGAATACGCGAATGTTCAACCCCACTCCGGTTCACAAGCCAATATGGCAGTTTATCAGGCACTCCTTAAACCAGGAGATAAGATCCTTGGAATGGGAATGGATGCTGGTGGTCATTTAACCCATGGCGCAAAGGTAAACTTTTCGGGGAAAGTTTATGAATCATATAGCTACGGCTTAAACCCGACAACGGAAGAACTTGATTTTGATCAAATCGAACAATTAGCGTTGGAAATTAATCCGCGCTTGATCGTAGCTGGAGCTTCTGCTTATAGTAAAATTATTGATTGGCAAAAATTCCGTAAAATTGCGGATGAAGTTGGCGCATACTTAATGGTTGATATGGCGCATATTGCTGGGCTGGTAGCCACAGGTGCTCATCCTAGTCCGGTACCGGTTGCGGATGTGGTAACAACGACTACTCACAAAACTCTTCGTGGCCCTCGTGGTGGAATGATCCTTTCTAAGTCGTTAGAAATTGGCAAGAAGATTAACTCGGCACTTTTCCCTGGAACTCAGGGTGGCCCGCTGGAACACGTCATTGCCGGAAAAGCTCAGGCATTTTATGAGGACCTTCAGCCACAATTTACCGACTACATTAACCAGGTTGTCAAAAATGCCGCAGCAATGGCTGATGAATTTAATCAGTCTGACACAATTAGGGTTGTATCTGGTGGCACTGATAACCACCTAATGGTAATTGACATTACTAAAACCGGTATTACCGGTAAGGATGCTCAAGACTTGTTGGATGAGGTTCACATTACAACGAATAAGGAATCAATTCCCAACGATCAGCGCAGTCCGTTTGTGACGAGTGGTTTGCGGATTGGAACTCCAGCGGTAACTAGTCGCGGATTTAAGGAAGCCGATGTTCGTCAAGTAGCCGATTTGATTATTCAATTGCTGGAACATGCTGATGATGAAGCGGTCAAGGAAGAAGTTGCCCAGCAGGTTCATGAGTTAACTAGTAAGTACCCAATTGAGGAATAATTAAGGCAAAACTATTCTGTAAACGAATAGTTAGTGATAGAAAGAAAGCATTTTCATTTGTGGCGCTTTTTCCTTATAATAAAGGGGAATGTTATTGCAAGGAAAGGAGTCCTCAAAATGAAAAAGGCATTTTTTGCTAAAGCAGGACAAATGGAATTAAAGGACGTCGAAAAACCAACAGTTCAAGCGGCCGACGATGTAATTTTAAAGATCGTGCGGACTTGTGTTTGTGGGTCAGACCTCTGGAACTTCCGGGGAATTAACCCGCTCAAGGGTGGCGAAGAAAACTCTGGTCACGAAGCTTTAGGAATTGTTGAAGAAGTCGGGGATGACATTACTACGGTTAAGCCCGGCGACTTTGTAATTGCTCCATTTACTCATGGCTGTGGTCAATGCGCTGCTTGTCGTGCGGGATTCGACGGCTCATGTGAAGCTCACGCTGATAACTTTAGTAATGGTGTTCAAGGAGAATACTACCGCTTCCAGCATGGGCAATGGTCTCTTGTTAAGGTTCCTGGTCAACCAAGCGATTACAGTGAAGGAATGCTGAAGTCGCTGTTGACCCTTGCTGATGTAATGGCTACTGGTTATCATGCCGCACGAGTTGCCAACGTTAATAATGGTGATACTGTTGTTGTTATGGGTGACGGTGCCGTTGGTCTTTGTGCAATCATCGCTGCTAAGATGCGTGGCGCTAAGAAGATCATTTCTACCAGTCGACACGCAGATCGGGAAGCCTTAGCGAAGGAATTCGGGGCAACTGATAACGTTGCGGAGCGTGGTGATGAAGCTGTTAAGAAGATCATGGAATTGACTCATGGTGACGGTGCTGATGCTGTTCTTGAATGTGTTGGGACTGAACAATCAACAGACACGGCGATGAAAGTTGGCCGACCAGGTGCCATTGTTGGTCGGGTTGGTCTGCCACACACTCCAAAACAAGATATGACTACCCCATTCTACAAGAACACGATTGTTGCTGGTGGTCCGGCTTCAGTTACTACTTATGATAAGGCTGTTCTTCTTAAAGCCGTTCTCGATGGTGAGATTAACCCTGGTAAGGTCTTCACTAAGACGTTTACCCTTGACCAAATTCAGGATGCATATAAGGCAATGGATGACCGTCAAGTTATTAAGTCTTACGTTGTAATTGACTAAGTAAATTAAATAATTCAACCGTCCTTTAATTCGTCAGTTCATTATCCTTGACGAATTGAAGGACGATTTTTTAAATTAAGGACGAATATGAAAGGAGGGGTGAAGATGCGTCGTTATTTTTTATTGTTATTGACGCTAATAACAGTTGGTTTAGTTACTCAGCCGGCTAGTGCTGATGATAATAATTCATCACTACCGACAAGCTATTTCAACCAGGATGCTGAAGATACTAGCACAAACGATTTTAGCTTTAATGATTCTGATCAAACGCCAAACAACCAGAAACTAGCAATCCCTCAGAATACCCCAACACCCCTTGAAGGGATCAGGTGGCGGAAACGGACGATCCTGATCTATATGCGGACGACTGATCCCCAATTAAAAGCCGCTTTTCGCGGTGCGGTTAAGAAGTGGAACCAGGTTAAGGTGATTAAGCTTAAGTGGACGAAGAATGAGGACAAAGCCAATATCATTGCCACGGATAGTGATCTCTCGGCTCATACCAGCAATAATGGGGTCGGTTACCAGACAGCCCAGCTAGGAGAAACCAAGACAGAGTACAATCCTGATACCCATGAATTACACAAGGCGACATCGATCCTTGACCCTTACCAACTAGACTATACTAACCCAGAATTTCGGAGTGAGGTTGCCCAACATGAACTGGGACATGCCTTAGGGTTAGCCCACGCTCCGGAATATGCGCATAGTGTCATGGTACCGCGGAACATTCGTAACGGAATTACCAAGCAGGATCGGAAAAGCATTTGCCTCCTTTATCAATGAGTTTTTATTGTTGACAAATGTAAACAATGATTTACAATAGAATTGTAAATTACATTTGTAAACGATAGAAGTGGAGGAAATTATCATGGCACAAATCATTGTTTTAATTGTGGCGATTGCGTTAATCGCGGGAATTATTTGGTGGTTCTTTGGTAAACATACCGAAAGCAGTGAAAGAGCAATGGTTAATGATCAGCATCAAACTGCAACGGTAATCGTTCACGGTGGCTATTCCCCAGAAAGGGTTGTTTTGAAGAAGGGGGTTCCAGCAACCGTTAACTTTGAGATGAAGGACGGAACAGCCTGCCTATCCCACGTTGTTTTTAGTAAGTTGGGAATTGATAAGGACCTTACTAAGCAACCGGTAACCTCAATTAAGATTCCTACTGATAAAGCTGGTGAATACAATTTTGCTTGTGGGATGGACATGTTCCATGGAAAGGTGGTTGTTAAGTAATGAAACTTTCTAGTATCCAGCGTTTTTGGATTTCATTTATTTTAACGATCCCGATGATTATCCAAATGCTGGCAATGCCGTTTCATTGGATGATGCCTGGATATAATTGGATCGCTTTAATTACAACAACCTTGGTAATGCTAGTGGCAGCGGTGCCTTACTGGACGAGTGCGTGGGTTGCCTTTAAGAATCATCATGCGAACATGAACACTTTGGTTGCGTTAGGAACGGGAATTGCTTATTTCTATAGTATTTTTGCAATGATAACGGGACGGGCAGTCTACTTTGAAAGTGCTGATTTTATTGCTGTTTTCGTATTGCTCGGTGATACGATGGAAGAACGGATGCATAACAACGCGTCAAACGCTCTCAAAAAGCTTCTCGATTTACAAGTAAAGGAAGCTGACGTTTTACGGGACGGTAAGTTTGTCCAAGTACCATTAAGCCAAGTTAAAAAGGGTGACATTATTCGGGTTAAACCTGGACAGAAGATCGCCGTTGACGGTGTCATTACGAAGGGATCGACAACTGTTGATGAGTCAATGGTGACTGGTGAAAGTATGCCAGTGAGAAAAAAGGTTGGCGATAACGTAATCGGTTCAACGATTAACGGTGACGGGGCAATTGAGTTTCGTGCCACGAAGGTTGGGGATGAAACTGTCCTTGCCCAGATTGTTGAGATGGTCAAGAAGGCCCAAACTAGCCATGCGCCAATTCAGAATCTCACTGACCGAATTTCAGGAATCTTTGTTCCGACAGTCTTGATCATTGCAATTATCACCTTTGTAGTGTGGTATGTTTTCCTCGGGGCAACGGCGGTAAATGCAATGCTTTTTGCGGTAGCCGTGATTGTAATTGCCTGCCCATGTGCATTAGGATTAGCAACCCCAACTGCTTTAATGGTTGGAACAAGTCGAGCTGCCAAAATGGGTGTTTTGATTAAGGACGGTCAGGCACTTGAAGAAATTAATGCTGTAAAGATAATTGCCTTTGATAAAACTGGGACAATTACTGTTGGTAAGCCAACCGTTACTGACGTGGTCGGCGAGCAGACTAAGACTTTACAGGTTGCAGGAAGCTTAGAAGCGTCATCCGAACACCCGCTTGCTAAGGCAATTGTGGAAAAAACTCAACAAGAAAGAATTAAGCTTCTTCAGGTAACTGATTTTAAGGCAGTTGAGGGTCAAGGGGTAACAGCCAACCTTGATGGTCAGCCAGCATTTGTCGGGAGCTTGAAATTAGCTGAAAACGAACAGTTAACAGAAAAGCTGAAAGAACAGGCAGGTAAACTTCAAAGCGAAGCCAAGACGGTGGTTTATGTTGGCCTTGGCGATGAGATTGTTGGGTTGATTGCTATTCAAGATACGCCAAAAGAGAGTTCTGCTACGGCAATCGCCCAATTAAAAGCACGGGGACTTCGGACGGTAATGATTACCGGTGATAATGAACAGGTTGCCCAAGCAATTGCGAAGGAAGTTGGCATTGATGATGTCGTTGCCGGAGTGATGCCAAATCAAAAGTCAGCTGTAATTGAATCGTTGCAAAAGAATGGGAAAAAGGTTGCTTTTGTTGGTGACGGAATTAATGATGCACCAGCTTTGACCACGGCTGATGTCGGAATTGCGATGGGTTCAGGAACTGATATTGCGATTGAATCAGGAAGTATTGTCCTTGTAAAAAATGATTTACGTGGCGTTGTCCGGGCATTGTCGATTAGTCAGAAGACCTTTAATCGGATTAAGCTAAATCTCTTCTGGGCACTAATCTATAACGTTATCGGGATCCCAATTGCTGCTGGTGTCTTTGTTGGTGTTGGCTTGACCCTTAGCCCAGAATTTGCCGCATTAGCGATGGCCTTTAGCTCCGTTTCCGTTGTTACTTCTTCGCTGTTATTAAATTGGACGAAAATTGAGGACGCCTAGAACTTAATTTTTGATTTTAACTAAATTGCTGTGGTAGGTGTGATACAATAGGAACCGAATGCTTTATGAGCAAAATTACGAACGAAGCCATGAGGACGGGATTAATGTGATCCTGGATCATACTCTCATTGCGAGAGCGTAGTTCAAAAATACGTGAAGGAGTTTTTAGTTATGATTCAAACAATCGATCTGAAAAAAGGAATGGTTTTTGAACGCGGTGGCAAGTTGCTCCGGGTTCTTCAAATCAACCACCACAAGCCAGGTAAGGGTAACACTTTGATGCAAATGGACATCCAAGACGTTCGGACTGGTTCTATTGTCCACACTACTATGCGTCCATCCGAAAAGGTTGAACAAGTTAACGTTGATAAGCGCCAAGCACAATACCTTTACGACCAAGGCGATGCTTCAGTATTTATGGACATGGAAAATTATGACCAATACGGAGTTTCTGCTAGCCAACTAGGCGATGACAAGAAGTACTTGGTTGAAAATATGAAGGTTACTGTTAACTTTGTTGATAGTGAAATCGTTGGGATCGAATTACCAACCACTGTTGAACTTGAAGTTGCTGACACTCAACCAATGATTAAGGGTGCCACTATTGATGGTGGTGGTAAGCCAGCTACAATGACTACTGGTTTAGTTGTTAACGTCCCTGCCTTTATCAAGAACGGCGACAAGCTGATCATCAACACTACTGATGGATCTTACAAGTCACGTGCTTAGTGCCTAGAGTGTGAGCAGGTATAAAAAGCCTGTAAGACAATAATTTCTCCCGACTAGATGCTGTAAGCATCTGGGAGGGAGTTTGTTGTCTCTAAGGCTTTTCCTGCGAACACGTTTTGACTGTGTTGCAGTAGAACGTGCTACACATTAAATTCAAAAAAGACTAAGCTGAAATTTCAGCTTAGTCTTTTTTACAAGTTAGTGTTATCACTTAAACAAGAATTTGACTTCGAACAATTGTTCTAGTATATTTAGATAACAATTTATTTTAGTGGAGTAGTGACGATTTTGAAAAAGATAGTTACGATGACGGCTGAACACAGAGCTGGCATTTTACAACAATTAAATGAACGACAAATCGAAGCCCTAAGTGAGTTTACCCGCTTTACGATGCTTTCGCAGTTTCACACTCGTCACTATTTACAGAATACTGATTGGCAGTTTGTGGGGATGGTTGTTGATCCTTGGTATCGACGAGCGCACGGTCACCATGGCGAAAATCTTTACTGTGATTGTGGACGCCGCTTAAAGAACCAGTTTATTCTTCGCTCACGTTCGACAGGGAAACGGCTATGTTTAGGAATTACCCATTTTCAACAGCATGCAAGTATCCCAATGACAGTTGCTAAGGAGATTCAGCGAGGGATTAATGAGGTTCATTTGTACATGGATAGTATTCTGTTGAAGTACCAATCTGGACAACGCTTCCCTGAGAAGTTATTTGACTATGCCTGCCAACATAATGGGTTTAAGAATCGGGAAAGTACAATTTTGTTTCAACGCTGTCAGCTCTTTAGTCAGGTTAATTTACCACTATATAAAACTGACGAGCATGACTTACGTGCCCTGGTTGAGCAACTGCAATCAGGAAACCGGCCACGGCTAACTAAAGAGCAGATCCAACAGTTATTAGCATCAATTGCCGACGACTGGCGACAGGTAGAACAACAGATTACATTATTCACGTACCAGCTAAGTGAACAAGGATTAGGACAGCAGGAACTTCACCGGATAAAAAGCAATGCGATAAATTATGCCCTTCAAAGAAGAAAGAGTCGGTTCTTGGTTCAAAATTGGAAGGCACTTAACACATTAACCCTGACTAAGGCGCGGACCCAGCTAGCAATCAAACTGCGTGAGCTCGCATTCTACGTTTTAATAACTGAGCCGCTTGCAGAACAATTAATGATTAGTCGGACACAAGCACTGCAGATTCTAAAGATACATCGTTATCCAGTAAAATCATCTCATTCATTTGGCGTTCGGGAAGCCAGACAGCTGGTGACGACTATCGTAAGTGAACGGTAAAGAGTAGAATAGGGAGAGGATAGACGCGGATCAAATTGGAGGGCTGCATCATATGACTCAAACAACATTTGCAATAACGAGCGCTGGAAAGCCGGTTCAGGATATTCATCCTTTAGTTGCTCATCATTTACTTGTCGTGGGACAAACGGGAAGCGGTAAAACCACAAGTACTTTATCATTACTTGATCAATTGCAACGCACCAACTACACCACGATTATTCTTGATCCAACTGGTGAGTATTCAAAACTACCTAATTCAGTAACCTATAAATTAGGTGAAAATGCTTATCTTGAGGCTGGACAGTTAAGTGCTCATCAGTTACGGGAAGCTCTTCAAATATCGGGATCACCGCTGTTGAATGCTAAACTATCGCAGGCTGTCAATGCATTACGGATCCAACAGAACCTTGTTCAAAGTAATCAGCCATATGTTAAAATTGGGGTTCCAATTGCAGATTATCAAAAACAACTGGTAAGGCTCAGTAACTGGTCTCGTTCATTTGCACCCCAGCAGTTAGCAGAACAATTAATTGAGGAGTTCGTAATCCCGTATCCTGATGAACGAGCTGATTATTCATTGCTTGGGCAACAGTATGATCGGCCGACAATTAATCGAGAATGGAATGCAATTGCGACAATTCGTCAACGCCTTGTCAGCGATGCCTTTCGGGTACTATTTGATCCGGATCCACATCCAGGAGTTTTTAAGATAGAATTAAATTTTGTCATTAAAATGTTTTTGGAACACCGGAGCAGTCACCGAACATTAGTAATTGATCTTTCAAAATTGAAGCAATATGAGGAAAGTCAACGAGTAGTAATCTCATTGCTGCTAAAGAATCTTTTAGCTGCTCGCCTGCAAGCGCCTAATAATTTTCCGGTTAATATTGTTCTTGATGAAGCTCACCGATACTTGCCACAGGATGAACAGCAGCTTGCGGATAACGGTATTTTCCAGGTTCTACGTGAAGGACGCAAGGTCGGTTTGTCAATGACATTGACCACTCAATCACCATTAGATTTGCCGGCCCGCTTGCGATCACAATTTGCTAACCTCTTACTTCATCATTTGACAAGCCCGGAAGAACTTTCTAGTTTAGCGATTACTGACGGGATTGATTTACGTGAGATTAGTCGGTTATCAACTGGAGAGGCAATCTTGTTGCTAGCAAATACACCACAACGAAAAATTAAGGTTAACCTGCCAAAATGGTGGGAAAATAATCATGATGGGAATGAAGAGAATGGAGATTGAAGGACAAACAATCGCTGTGCCATTTGTAAAATGGGTTGGTGGTAAACGGCAATTACTAGCCGAATTGGCATCCTATTACCCGAAAAAATTTAATCGTTATTTTGAACCATTTATCGGGGGCGGGGCTAATTTACTTAACCTTCTCCCAAAGAAGGCAACGATTAATGACTTTAATGAGGAATTAATTAATGCTTGGCAAGTGGTTAGAGAACAACCTGAGAAGCTAATTAGCCTGGTTAGCGAACATGCAGATAATGATAGTAAAGAATATTATTTGGATATTCGGTTAGCTGATCGTGACGGTCGTTTGTCAAAAATGTCTGCAGTTGAACGGGCAGCGCGCTTTATTTATTTGAATAAGGCCGGCTTCAATGGCCTTTGGCGCGTTAATTCGAAGGGACAGAATAACGTTCCCTATGGTGCTCATAAGAAGGTTAATGTTCCGGTCAATGCGATTCGAAATGATCATCATTATCTAGCTACTCATGATATTGAAATCCTTCAGGGTGACTACCGGAACGCAGTAGCAAGTGCCGGACAAGATGATTTTGTTTATTTTGATCCGCCGTATATTCCCGTAAATCAAACAGCTGCATTTACCAGTTATACCAAGAACGGCTTTGGTTTAGTCCAGCAAGAGGAACTGCGTGATTTAGCGATCCAGTTGGCCGATCGTGGGGTTAAGGTAATGTTGTCTAATTCCGACGTACCGTTAATTGAGCAACTCTATGCTGATCAGCACTTCCGTATCCATCACGTACAAGCGCGCCGAAGTGTTAATTCAAAGGGAAATAAACGGGGTAAAGTTGGCGAAGTAATCATTACGACTTATGGAGATTAAATATGATTGAGAATGGTACAGGTGGCGCAAATACTAATTTAAATGGCCTTGCATTTGAACGACAAACAGATTTAGCCCATCACTTGGCAAATGATTTTAACGGAAGATATGAGTTAACAGAATATCCGATCAAAAAAGAAAATTTGGTGAAAAGCGGGGCTAAAGATCGGCATTATCTTGTCCATGATCGGATTAATAATGAAGATATTGGTGTCGTGACCAAACAGTTTCAGTTTTACAATGTCTTGAAACAAGTTTATGGAATTAAGAATATTCATCATAAATTCTGGAAACCTGATGAAGCCTTTTTTAACTTTAAACGCCGGACAGTTTTTATTGTTGAAAAGAAGTATCAAAATGGTTCTGGATCTGTTGATGAGAAGTTATTCGGCTTTAATGCTAAGCGAGTTCTCTATCAAGAATTGTTTAATCGTCAGATGAAAGAGCCGGTTATTCCAGTAGAATTTATTGCGATGTTTAATCGTTCATGGTGGCTAGATGGTCAAACATTAGATAAAACCACGGGCAAACTAAAGAAAACTCAATCGGTTGATTATCACGATTATTTTGACAGTCTCCGGAATAATGGAGTCCGAATTATGTTTGACCATTATGAAGACTGGTACCTTGGACTAGCCGACTAGAGTGATTAATTCGTAATTGAAAAGATAACGGGACAAAATTTATATTTTATGGTATAACTAGTTATGGATTATTTTATCCAATTAATTACTTTGAATTACAAAAAGGGCGACGGTATTATACCGTTGCCTTTTTTGTCGGAAATTGTTAATGTGATCAGTAGTTAATGTTAAGATAGAAAGCATACTAGGTGAATTAGGCGGTGGTCGTTAATGATCGAGATTTTTAACCATAAATATTCCTTTCCCAAGATACTAACTTGGGGCTTTTTAGCGATCATTTTTCTCGGGACGATTTTATTATCATTGCCGATTGCAACACGTTCTGGGCATAGTGATGATATTATGACGGCCTTTTTTACTTCCACTAGTGCAACCTGTGTGACTGGCCTAACGTTAGTATCAACGGCAACTTACTGGTCCTTCTTTGGTCAAGTGGTAATTGCGATCCTAATGGAAGTTGGTGGGTTGGGTTTTATGACATTTGCGGTAATGATGTCCTTATTAATCCATCAACGAATGCGGATGTCGACACGGTTATTAACTCAAGAGGCTCTCAATCTTGACCATCTTTCTCAGTTAAATGTGGTTAACTTGATTATTCGCCTGTCGATTATTATCCAACTTGCAGGAATGGGCTTGCTTTTTATTGACTTTTATCCTCGCTACGGGTTAAAAAAGGGACTGTGGTTTAGTGCTTTTCATTCTATCTCGGCGTTTTGTAATGCTGGGTTTGATTTGACCGGGAATAGTCTTGAAGATTACGCAAAGGATCCTTATATGTTGACGGTAATGGCTGTGTTAATCATTACTGGTTCATTTGGGTTCCTGGTTTGGCAAGACCTGCTTCAATTTCCTAAGCGTCACCACTTGTCGCTCCATACGCATTTAGTTCTCCGGACTGGGGCAGTTATCTTTGTTATTTCAGCACTTGTTTACTTTTTGACTGAACATAATTTAAGTCAGTTTAGTAGGGAGTTAACCTACCCGCAGCGATTACTTAATACGATCTTCATGGCAATTACTCCCCGGACAGCTGGACTCGTTACCGTCCCGTATACAAAATTGAGTGCTGCCGGAATCAGTACAACAATTATTCTAATGTTTATTGGTGGTGCACCAGGGTCGACTGCTGGAGGGATTAAAACCACAACGATTGGGTTACTAACGCTTCAAAGTATTGCGACCTTACGTGGACGAAGAGATACGGTTTTTGCCCATCGCCGGTTTACGGATGAGAATGTCTTTCGGGCCTTAACACTGCTGTTTGTTGCGTTTGCGATTTTGATGATTTCAATTTTGATATTAGTCGAAACCCAAGCACTTCCTCGGCACGATTCGTTAACATACGTTACTTTTGAGGCTACAGCAGCCTTTGGAACAACGGGAATTTCTCTTGGAATTACACCAAGTCTAAATTTTGTTGGTAAATTGATTATTATGTTTTTGATGTTTATTGGTCGGGTTGGGATCTATACGGTCATGTACTCAATTCTCAATGCTCAGCCAAAACAACGGGAATACCGGTATCCAAAGGAAGGTGTCTTAATTGGTTAAACGAGAAAGCTATGCTGTCATTGGTTTAGGACAATTTGGTTCGTCTATTTGTGATGCGCTTGTTCAAGCGGGGCAAGAAGTCCTTGCAATTGATAGTAATGAAGAGGTAATTAATGAATACGCTGACTCTGTTATGCGAGCGGTAATTGCCGATGCTCAGGATGAGGACGCCCTCCGCGATCTTGATATTGGAAGCTTCGATCATGTTTACGTTTCTATCGGAAAGAACGTTGAAGCCAGCATTATGGTAACGTTAATTGCCAAAGAATTAGGGGCAAAGGATGTTATCTGTCGAGCAGAGAATGCGAACCATGCCCGGGTCCTTGAGAAAATCGGGGCCGATCAGGTTGTACGACCAGAACATGATTTAGCAAAGCGGCTTGTCTTTCAACAGTTGAATCCAGGTGTAATTGATTATGTCCAGCTCAGTAAGAAGGTCACGTTGGCTGAGGTTAATATTAATAACCCAAAGTTCTTTGGCAAGACTTTAGACGAGCTTGATTTTCGGAATCGGTTTAACGTTAACGTAATTATTATCGTAAATGCTGATGATGAGGTTAACCAGATGCCTCAAGCTAGTGATGTGATCAAGCCACATGATAAAATTACAGTAGTGGGCGACTTAAAGGACATTAAGAAACTTAATAGTATTGTTGCTTGACCGAAAAGAGGGTAAATCATGAAGGTATTATTAGTGATTATTATTATCTTAATCTTGTTAGTGGTAGGAATTTATTGTAATACACTATTTCGGGGACGGAGTTTAATTTGGGGACAAATTCTTCGGGAACTAAAGATGCCTGAGAACGCTCAGGTTGCAATCCTAGGGCTAAACTATGCGGGCCTCTTTATTGATGTGGCAAAGCGGTTGAAGGCTCCAGGAAAGGTAACGGGAGTCAACATTGGTAATGAAAATGTGACAAAGCAGGAAAGTGAGCGGATTAAGGAAAATCGGGTTGCCGATCGGGCGAAACTGGTTGATGGTAGTTTGCTGAACCTTCCGTTAGAGAGTCGGCACTATGACTATGTCCTTTCAACATTTACTTTCCATAGTGTTTCTCCCGCGATTAATCAGGGACGGGCAATTCAGGAAGCTGTTCGGGCAATGAAGCCTAATGGCACCCTAATCATTGTTGATTTTGGTAACCTTCAACAATACCGCCCACTTCTTAACAACCTCGGTTTTCAAGACGTAAGAGTAGTTCCAACCGGTATCAATGGTTGGTGGGGCGGTCCATGGTTAAAGACCAGCGTCCTAACGGCAAGAAGATAAAGAGAAAGCCTTTAGAAACTGTTTGAGGTCTTTGAGAGACCTCAAACAGTTTCTTATGAACGGTCAAGTAACGCCACAGCGCTGGGTCGTGGAACGTAGTTTCAGTTGGTTAACCAACTGGCGACGGCTTTGGTTCAATTGCGAACGCAAGTTAAATACCAGTAAAGTCATGGTTGCTATGGCCTTTATAGGGATCCTGCTTGCTCGTCAATAGAGACCTCAAACAGCTTCTAAAAAGTTATTTTTTGTGAATCTGATGAGACTTATTATAATCATTAATAAATCGTTTTCACGAAAAAATTAAAAAATAATGTTAAAAAAGCGTTGACAAATGAGAATATTATCAGTAATATCTAATGTATCAATTAATTGAACAAAGGAAATGCTTTGAGAGGAACAGTAAGAATTTACGAAGTGCGTAGAGAGCTCTCATGAATGGTGAAAGAGAGACACGGGGTAATTTCTTAAAATCATCCTTGAGCATGATAACTTGAACTAATAGTAAAGTTACCAAGAATGCACCCTTTATCGTGCCAGCGTATGAATGCGTACGTCAGAGGTTTAGTCAGTGATGACTAAATGAAATTAGGTGGTAACACGGTAAACGGATCGTCCTAAGCAGCATAAGTTGTAGCGCTGCTTAGGACTTTTTTTGTTCAATTAAAGCAAGCTTTCTAAATGGGGGGGGAAGAACATGGAATCCGACATTTATTAGTAAGATTAAAATTAGATTAAAGAGAGATTATATTATAAGCCTTACGGGAGAAATTTATTATGAGAATGAACAAGAAAGTATTAACTTTAGCCGGGGTTGTGGCTTTAACAGCAATGTCCTTAGCAGCCTGTGGTAATAACGATAAAAATAAAGCAAGTGGTGATTTAAACGTTACTTTAAAAGCAAATCCAGTTACGCTAGATCCTGCTAAAACAATTGAAACACCAAGTTCATCGATGCAAATACAGTCATTTGAAGGGCTTTTAAAGTATGACAAAAACAATAAGGTGGTTCTTGGTGAAGCTGCTAGTCAACCAAAAGTTACGAATGATGGTAAGACATGGACCTTCACTTTAAAGAAGGGGCTGAAATGGAGTAACGGTGATCCTGTTACTGCTCAAGATTATGTAGCCTCGATGCGACACTGGGCAGATCCAAAAACTAAGTCACAAGCTGCCGATCGCGTTGCTGATCTAGAAAACTACGAACAAGTTTCTAAAGGTCAATCCCCAACATCAGCACTTGGCGTTAAAGCGCTCGGAAAAGATAAGGTGCAATTTACATTTAGTAAAAAGTTACCAACGGTTAATGTTCGGAACAACTTTGCTTCTAACTTAAAGCCAGTTAACCACAAGGTCCTGGCAAAAGAAGGAAGTAAGTATGGTTCAACTTCCGATAAGGCCGTTTATAACGGACCATACAAGGTTGTAAACTGGACCGGTGGTAGTGATGATAACTGGAGCTACGTAAAGAACAATCAATACTATGGTAAAAAGAATGTTCATATGAACAAGGTTAATGTTCAGGTCACCAAAGATAACAACACCGCTCAAAACTTGTTTAATTCTGGTAAAGTTCAAGAAACATCAGTTACTTCTGATTACGTTAAGGGTAATAAAAATAACAAAGAACTACACACTAGTTTAATGGCAACCCAATATTACCTCTACTTCAATGGTAAGAATGACTTAACAAAGAATGAAAACTTCCGTCAGGCCGTTAACTACGCCTTTGATAACAATCAATTAGCGAAGAAGGTTCTCCAAGATGGCTCTGTTGGTGCTACTGGTTGGGTACCAAAAGGTGATATGAAGAATCCAAAGAATGGTCAAGACTTTGCTGAAGAAGCTGGCCATCTGCAAAAGCAAAATAAGAATAAGGCTCAAGATTACTGGAAAGCCACCCAAAAGGATCTTGGTAAGAAGAACATGACATTAAATCTATTGGCAGATAACACCGATGATCAAAAGCAAGTGGCTGAATATCTTCAATCCACATTACAAAAGCAATTTAAGGGACTCAAGGTTGAAATTACAACATTACCACACGCACAACACGTTAGTCGTGATTTTGCTGGTAAGTTTGAACTGAACCTAACAGATTGGAATTCTGATGTTCCTGATGCTTCTGATTTCCTTTCTCTTTTGAAGACCGGCAACAAGGTTAACTTTACTAACAACACTGATCAGAAACTTGATGACTTACTGAACCAAGCCAACGATGGTACAAAGTCTGCTAGTGAACGTTACAAGCTTCTTCAAGAAGCAAATAAGCAAGTCCACACTAATGCTGATGGTGTTCCTCTGTACACCGCTGCTCAAGCACACTTAGTTTCTAAACATGTTACTGGTTTGAACTACGGTCCATTTAATACCGTTGCTCAATACCAATACGCTCAATGGAAGAAGTAAAATTAATATCCGAAGCTTAAATAAAGAAGGTCTGCTTGCTCCTCTGTTAGACCTTCTTTATTTATAAGAACAGGAGGATTTTATGAGAAAGTATATTATTAAACGGTTACTAATGATGGTGCTAACTCTATTCATTGTTGCCACCTTAACATTCTTTTTAATGAAGATGATTCCGGGATCGCCTCTTGGGAACACAATGAAGCTCTCAAAGGCTCAACAGTTAGCCGTTGAAAAACAATATGGATTAAATAAGCCGGTTTGGCAACAATACCTTTCTTACATGACAGGGGTTCTCCACGGTAATTTTGGAATGTCCTACCAATATAATAGTACGACGGTCGCTTCCTTAATTGGTCACCGGGTAGGACCATCCATCCTCATTAGTTTTCAAGCCTTGGTATTAGGGGTTGTTGTTGGGATCCTTTTGGGATGTGTTGGTGCCTTAAAAAAGGGGACGTGGGCTGATGCTACCAGTAGTACACTAGCGGTTATCGGTATTTCATTCCCCAGCTTTATTCTGGCAATCTTACTTCAGTACTATCTTGGTTTTAAATTAGGATGGTTCCCAGTAGCCAGTTGGGACGGTTTCCCATCAACCATCTTACCAACAATCGCATTGTCGGCTGTACCAATGGCTCAAGTTTCACGATTTGTCCGGACAGAAATGGTGGAAGTCTTAAATTCTGACTATATCTTGTTGGCAAAAGCAAAAGGATTATCGGTCCCACAGGTTGTTTTCCGCCATGCATTAAAGAATAGTATTATTCCTGCTTTAACATTAATTGGCCCATTAGCAGTTACCCTTATTACTGGTTCAATGGTGGTTGAAAATATCTTCTCGGTTCCAGGAATCGGTGAGTTATTTATTAACTCAGTTTTGGCTAATGATTATCCAGTAATCATGGGCTTAACAATGTTTTACTGCCTATTACTATGTGGCATTTTGTTGCTGACCGATGTTATGTATGGATTAGTTGATCCACGAATTCTTTCAAAGGAAAAGGGGGAACATTAAGATGGAGACACCTAAAAAATTTACTTCGAAAAATGAAGAATTTCAGTTTGTCAATCTCGATGAAGTGACTGCCGCTCAAAGTGGAGTTGCCCCAAAGTCCTTATCCTTTCATGAGAAAGCTTGGCATCAGTTAAAGCATAATCATGCTGCGATGGTTTCCTTAATTTTTTTACTCTTTATTGCGGTTGTATCAGTGGCTTCCCTATTTTGGATGCCCCATGATCCTAATGCACAAAATGTTAGCTTATCAAACTTGAAGCCGTTCACTAATGGTAGTTATCCACTAGGGACCGATGGACTAGGGCGCGATATGTTTTCACGACTCCTTTATGGCACGCGAATTTCATTAATGATTGCATTATTTGCCACCCTTGTTGATATTTTAATTGGTGTTCCATACGGTCTCGTTTCCGGATGGTGTGGCGATCGTGTTGACAATATTTTACAACGGATCATTGAAATCATTAGTTCAATTCCAGAATTAGTATTAATCATGCTTTTACTGATCATCTTAAAGCCAGGAATGGTTTCCATCATTCTAGCAATTGCACTTAGTTCATGGGTTTTGATGGCACGATTAGTGCGTGCCTCAGCGATGCAAATCAAGAGTGCTGATTTTGTTCTCGCTGCTCAAGCAATGGGGGAAAGTCCCATGCAAATCGCATTTCGTCACATTTTACCGAATACCATGGGTGTGATTATTACACGGACAATGTTTACAATTCCGGCAGCAATTTTCCTGGAAGCGTTACTTTCCTTTATCGGAATCGGTGTTAAAGCGCCCAATGCTTCATTAGGGACATTGTTAAATACTGGTGAAAAAGGGTTCCAATTCTATCAATACCAATTATGGGAACCGGTCCTCGTCCTATCTTTAATGATGATTGCCTTCAACTTACTTGGTGATGGATTACGGGACGCATTTGATCCTAATACGAGGGGGGAGAAATAAATGGCAGAAGACGTACTGACAATTAAAAATCTTTCGGTTGATTTTAAGACCCTTGAAGGGACCGTCCACGCAATTCGCAATGTAACATTGAAACTACACCCCGGTGAAGTTCTCGCATTAGTTGGTGAATCTGGTTCCGGTAAATCTGTAACCACCAAAACTGTCATGCAACTCTTACCTAAGAATGCAGAAGTGGTCAGCGGTAGTGTTGAATATGAGGGTCGTGACTTATTAAAGCTGCCTGAAAAGGAATTACAAAAACTGCGGGGAAATGATCTTGCAGAAATTTTCCAAGATCCGATGACTGCTCTTGATCCAACTATGCGGGTTGGTAAACAAATCATGGAAAACCTATTGCAACACCAGGACATTAATAAGGAAGATGCAAAGAAAAAAGCGTTAGCAATTATGGAAAAGGTGGGAATCGTCAATGCTAAAGAACGGTTTAAAAACTTTCCATACCAGTTTTCTGGTGGGATGCGGCAACGAATTGTAATTGCCATGGCTTTGATTTGTAATCCCAAAATTTTAATCGCAGATGAACCAACAACTGCGCTTGACGTTACCATTCAATCACAAATTTTAAAGCTTATTAAACAGCTGAAGGACGAGTTAGGGACAGCGGTAATTTTCATTACTCATGACTTAGGCGTAGTTGCTGGGGTAGCTGATCGGGTTGCAGTAATGTATGCTGGACGAATTCTTGAATTCGGGTCAGTTAATGATATTTTTTACTATCCCCAACATCCATATACAGTTGGCCTACTAAAATCGACACCAACGATGGAGATGGATGGTGGTGATCTCGAATCGATCCCAGGAACACCACCAAACTTAATTAATCCACCAGCTGGTGACCCATTTGTTTATCGTAATCGGTATGCTCTAAAGATTGATTTTAAGAAATTACCACCATTCTTTAAGGTCAGTGATACTCATTACGCAGCAACTTGGCTGTTGGACAAACAAGCACCAAAAGTTCATTTAAAGGATAAGCTTGATCAACGTCGTCAACATTATGCAAAACTCGTTGAAAAGGAGGCCCATCAAGATGACTGAAAACCTAGTAGAAGTTCACCATTTAAAGAAATATTTCCACCAAGGACGTCCTGATGAAGTCCATGCGATTGATGATGTCTCCTTTAATATTCAACGTGGTGAAGTCTTTGGCCTAGTAGGTGAATCCGGTTCAGGTAAGACAACAACCGGGCGGTGCATTTTAAATCTATATCAGCCAACTTCTGGTGACATTATTTATGACGGTGAGGATGTCACTAAACTAAAGGGACATCAAAAATTGAAGGAGTTTCATCAAAAAACCTCAATGATTTTTCAAGACCCATACTCGTCTTTGGATCCCCGGATGTCAGTTCGTGACATTATCGCTGAAGGACTTAAAATTCACCAAAAGATTACCAATCGTGAAGAATTTGATGAAAAAGTCGCGGAGACCATGAAATTGGTTGGGCTAACACCAGACCTTATGAATAGGTATCCATATGAATTTTCAGGTGGTCAAAGACAACGGATCGGAATCGCCAGATCACTTGCGGTTGAACCAGAATTTGTTGTTGCTGACGAACCATTATCAGCTTTGGATGTTTCCATTCAGGCACAAATTGTTCAACTCATGGAACACCTCAAGGAGGTTAGAAATTTAACTTACCTTTTTATTGCTCATGATATTTCGATGGTTAAATATATTTCTGACCGTATTGGGGTTATGTATCATGGCAAGCTTTTGGAATTAGGAACAGCAGATGAAATTGTTAATCACCCACTGCACCCATATACACAGAGTTTATTATCCGCGGTCCCAGTTCCAGATCCTACTTATGAACGAGTACGAAAACAATTTACTTATGATGAAGAACCAGCAAATGTACCTTTACGCGAAGTCAAGTCAGGTCATTATGTTGCGTTGGCTTAAGAAATAAATTAAAGAGGGAGAGTGTTTATTATGGCAGTTCAATATAAAAATGCTCAAGTTTTTAATGGCCATGAATTTGTCAAAACAGATTTTACCGTTGAAGATGGCTATTTTAAAAACGTTGGTAAGAATAGTAACACTGATCAAAGCGTAGATTTAACAGGAAGGTTTGTGACCCCCGGCCTAATTAATGCTCATACTCATATGACAATTCCAGCTGATCCTTTTTATTGGACTAGTCGACCACAAAATACAGTTTCTAAAACAGTCTTAGCAATGCAAAATCTAAAAGAGGCGTTATCAGTTGGTGTAACCTACGTTCGTGATGTTGGCTCAACTGATAATGTTGACCTGACATTAATGAAACTCAACCTTCCTGATTTACCAGGAATTGTTGGTAGTGGTCGGGCCTTATCAATGACTGGTGGTCATGGTTCCAACAAGAGTGGTAATCCCGATGATGGAACTTTAGAGGTTGATGGTGTTGATGGTGTTCGCCAAGGTGCCCGGACGGTTTTAAAAGAGGGAGCACGGAATGTTAAGTTAATGGCTACAGGTGGCGTGTCCTCTCCAGGAGAAACACCCTTTGATGTTCAATTATCAGAAGAAGAAATGCATGCTGCCGTCGTTGAAGCCCACCATAAAGGATTCCCAACCGCTGCCCATGCTCAAGGAACTGAAGGAATTAAGAATGCCGTTCGTGCCGGAATTGATTCGGTTGAACATGCTATTTTTATGGATGACGAAGCTGTTGAGTTAATGAAAGAGCACGGGACTTTTGTTGTCCCAACATTGGTCGCTCCACGGGCAATTTATGAAAATCCTGACCACCTTCCAGATTTTATGGTAAAGAAAGCGCGCCAAGTTGCAAAAGCTCATCTTACAAGCATCCGTAAGATTGTTAAGGCGGGTGTTCCCGTTGCAATGGGAACGGATGCCGGAACTCCATATAACACCTTCGGCCATTGGGTCGTTAATGAATTAAAAATGTATTTAGATGCGGGAATGACTCCGGAGCAGGTATTAAATTCTGCGACAACCGTGGCTGCTAAATTGCTACGGGTGGATGATTATGTCGGGAAAGTTGACAATGAATTTGAAGCAAACTTTGTTGTCCTTGATAAGAATCCATTCGATGATTTTTCAGCATTTGAACAAGCGGTTGCCGTTTATCGGAAGGGACGGCGAGTTGTTAACCGGTTGGATGTTAAATAAGGAGGATGATAATCATGAATGGTTTAAATGTTAATGACCTCGTTAATTTAACGAATACCGGTGCTTTGAAAACCCATTTGAGCGCTCGGGCATGGTTAACTGCCTGCGCCAACGCTGATGATCTTGAACATTATCGTTGGCAACTATGGTTTCAACCTCTTGACCAAACACCTGTAATGGTTGTTGAAACTAATAACCAACCTGGCTTTACCTTTAATGGTGACCACCAATTAGTTTACACGACGGTTAATACACAAATGAAGCACACGCGTCTTCATTTTTATGATGTAAAAAATTATGAAACAAGTAAGACGGTTTTATTAAAAGACCACCAATTAAAGGTTTTGGAGAAACTTGCCGGTGGACAATTTTTGCTCGGTGGCAGAACACAACGACCAGATAAAGAACCGAATAAGCCTTGGCATGAACTTAAAGAGGTTCCCTATTGGTCAAATGAAGAGGGCCTGGTTGACCAAACAAGACGCCACCTGTGGGTGTTTAATTCGGCAACCGAACAATTAAATGATTTGCTACCTCAGGACTTTGATTGTTCGAATTATTGGTACCAAGATGGTCAACTCTTTTTATGTGGGGTAAGTTACAAAAATTCACGACCATTTAAGGATGGCCTGTATAAATATGATTTTGTCAATCAAGAATTACAGGAGTTAGTTCGTCCTAATCAATATCGAGTAGATACTATTGCTCTCTTAAAGGATCAATTATTTGTTCTAGCAAGTAACTGCAAGATCTATGGGATGGGTGAGAACCCTAATTTCTATCGTTATTCTGGTCACACCCTGCATTTAGTAGCTAAATGGGACCACAATGTTGGCAATATTGTGGTTAATGATATGACCGTTGTTGGTGGTCACAGTAGCACTGTTAGTGATGGCAAGTTGTACTTTGTTTCAACCGTTATTGACCATACTGAGGTATATTCATTTGATGGTCAACATATTAATTTAACCTTTAAGTGGCCTGGTGCAGTTAACTCACTAGCTTCAGAAAATCAGCGACTTGTCTTCACTGCAACGACGACTGATCAACCGCAACAGGTTTATCAATATGATGGTAGTGATTTGGGACAAGTAACAAAATATAATCGCTTCTTGCAAAAGCGGTCAGTGGCGACAATGCACGAATTTGAATATTATGATTCCACTAATCGTCAATGTCATGGATGGGTACTGTATCCGGTTAATTATCAATCTGGTAAGAAATATCCGGCAGTTCTTGAGGTCCATGGTGGTCCACGAGCAACTTATGGCACCAGTTTTTTCCATGAAATGCAAGTCCTTGCTAATGCCGGTTACTTTGTATTATTTACTAATTTACATGGTTCGGAAGGACAAGGAGATGAATATGCAGATCTGCGTGGTCGCTATGGACAAGTTGACTACGCAGATTTGATGGCATTTACAGATGCCGTTCTAAAACAGTATGTAGATATCGACCCGACCAAGGTTGGTATTACTGGTGGTAGCTATGGTGGTTACATGACTAATTGGGTAATTGGTCATACTAATCGTTTCAAAGCAGCGGTTAGTCAACGGAGTATTGCAACATGGGTTTCGATGATGATTTCCGACATTGGACCAGAATTTGTTACCGACCAGTTAGCAGCCAGTCTCGATCAAGAAAATGGTATGCAGACTTATTGGCAACATTCACCGTTATCCTATGTCCACAATGTCCAAACACCGACTCTTTTCCTTCATTCTGACCATGATTTCCGCTGTCCAATTCCTGAAGGTTACCAAATGTTTCAATCGATGAAACTTCAAGGAGTGCCAACCAAACTAGTTGTCTTCCATGGCGCTAATCATGATTTGTCAAGGGATGGTCGTCCTGACCAACGGATGAAACGTTTGACTGAAATGGTAGCCTGGTTTAATAAGTATCTAAAGTAAGGAGAGACTAACAATGACAACAACATTATTTCATAACTGTAATTTATTCACTGGAACTAAAAATGAAGTAACTCCTGATGCCTGGTTTACGGTTGATGATGATACCGGTCGATTAACTGCATTAGGGACAGGTAATCAGCATGGCGAAGCAGATCATGTTGTGGATCTTCAAGGTCAGTATGTAATGCCAGGATTGGTTGACGCCCATACTCATATGATGATGGATGCTTTAACCAACAAGCTGTATTACCTTACGGAAACTGAAGTCACCTTGCAAGCATTAGAGAACCTCCGGTCAGCATTACGAGCTGGTGTTACCTACGTTCGTGATTGTGGCGCCGCTTTTGATGTTGATATTAAACTTAACAAGTATCGTGCTAAACACCCGTTTGTTGGACCGGAAATTTTACCCTCTGGTCGACCAATGTCGATGACTGGTGGACATGGTGATTTTACAGAAGGTGAGCATGGTGAAACTACTTGGGGATACCTCGTTGATTCTCCAGAAGAAATGCGTCATGCAGTTCGGTTAGCTTTCAAGGAAGGCGCCAAAAATATTAAAGTAATGTCAACTGGTGGAATTATGTCAGCAACTGACCAGGTTGATGATACCGAATTAAGTCTGGAAGAATTAACAATGGCGGTTAAAGAAGCGCACTCTAAACACATGACGGTTGCCGCCCATGCTGAAGGAGCAAAGGGTATTCATAATGCAATTGTTGCCGGGGTTGATTCAGTTGAACATGGCTGTTACTTACGACCAGAAGATGTTAAATTAATGAAAGAAAAGGGAACTTACTTGACCCCAACGTTAATTGCTGGTTACACAATTCCTAAATTTGGTCAAGGCAAGCTTCCTCAATATATGTTAGATAAAGCGGAAGCTTTCTTAGATGACTTTTTTGAAAATGTTGGTCGCGCACTTCAGGCGGGTGTTAACCTTGCCTTTGGAACTGATTCGGGGACGCCCTTTAATGAATTTGAAGATGCACCGTTGGAACTCGGTTTGATGGTCAAGGCTGGGGCAACGAATTATCAAGCACTACATGCTGCTGGATTAGGCTCTGCAACTTTATTGCGGGTTGATAAGGATTATGGAAGTTTGGAAGAGGGCAAATTTGCCGATTTCCTTGTTTTGAAGGAGAACCCATTAGCTGATGTTAGTGCTGTTCAACAGGTTGATAAAAAGGTTTATCAGCATGGTCAGCAAAAATTCTAGGAGGTGAAAACCAATGGAACTAAACCGTAATAAGGTTGAGGAATATGCCCTTGACCACTGGCATGATTTTAAAGAATACCTAGAACATCCAAGTATTTCTGCACAAAACAAGGGGATTAATGAAACTAGTGATTGGTTAGTGCAAACCTTTAAAGATTTAGGAGCTAAAACCGCAACTAAATGGGATGACCAGGGTGGCAACCCGGTTGTTTTTGCCGAATTTAATGGCCATAGTAATTATACCGTTCTCTTTTATAATCATTATGATGTTCAACCACCTGAACCATTAGACGAATGGAAATCGGCACCCTTTAAAGCCCACCGAAAAGAACGGAAAATTGGTAGCTCGTGGTGTTTGTGATGATAAAGGTGAATTAATGGCTCGCCTTGGTGTTGTTAAATACTTTAATGAGCATGGTGGTTTACCCGTAAATCTTAAGTTTTTCGTTGAAGGGGAGGAAGAAACTGGCAGTCAGCATGTTGCGCTATATGTCAATGCTCACCAAGATGAATTAAAAGCAGATGCTTGTATTTGGGAAGGCGGTGGCAAAAACTCGGTAGACCATTTTGAGGTCGTTGCAGGTGTCAGGGGCATTGTCAGTTTTGATATTAAAGTTAAAACGGCGAACGATGATATTCACTCATCATTGGCAAGTTATGTTCCTAATGCTGCTTGGCGATTGTTAGAGGGCTTAGGTTCTCTCCGCGATCCTCACACGGGGAGAATCACCGTGAATAATTTTTATAGTGATATTGAACCTTTAACAACTGACGAAAAGACTGCCGTTGATGAAATGGATTTTGACGAAGATAATGTTAAAGAAACCTATGGACTAAAGCGACCACTGGTTACAAATCACCCCCGTGAGGAGTTGGTTAACGGAACGACCCTGACAATTAATGGCCTTTCTGCTGGTTATGAAGGCGCTGGGGTTAAAACAATTGTTCCAAAGGAAGCAAGTGCCAAACTGGATTGTCGATTAGCACCTAACCAAGAACCCAAGAAGGTAATGGAATTGCTTAAAGAGCAGTTAAGAGTAAATGGCTATGATGATTTTGAAGTACACCTTAATGTCGCGGAAGATGCTTGGCGGACACCAATGAAGGACCCGTTCGTCCAACAAGCACTCAAAACTGCTCGGGTTGTATATGGTCCAATGACAAAGTTTGTCCCGAATACAGCAGGAGGCGGACCGGCTCAACCATTTGGAGAAACACTTAATCTGCCAGTAGTAATGGTTGGTGTTCATTACGCGAAGAGTGGTCCGCATGCTCCTAATGAACACATTCGCCTCAGTGATTACGCAGAAGGAAGTTATTATTTAGCCACTTTCCTCAATCAACTCGGTGAAAGTCACCAATAATATAAATTCAATCATTCATAATATTTAGCCTCTCAGGTTCAAAACAGCTGAACTTGAGAGGCTTTATTTTAAGTTATTTGTAAGGTTATGGCTAGACATTGGGACCAATTTGTGAAAAATTGAAAAATGCTATTAAATAGCGGGAAATTAACATGTATGTATAATACGTTAACTAATAGGAGATAATCTTATGTCGAATACTCAAATGACAGGAAATGGTATTGATGCCAAGCGGATCCATATCATCCATAATGATGAAGAATCAAATATGTCAATTAAGGATATTTTTGATCCCTTAGAATATCCACAATTAATTGCTGTTACGGGACACGTTAGAAGCTGTTTGAGGTCTCTATTGACGAGCAAGCAGGATCCCTATAAAGGCCATAGCAACCATGACTTTACTGGTATTTAACTTGCGTTCGCAATTGAACCAAAGCCGTCGCCAGTTGGTTAACCAACTGAAACTACGTTCCACGACCCAGCGCTGTGGCGTTACTTGACCGTTCTTCAGATCACTTTGTTTGGCGATAATGACATCTGCACCAATGATTGCATGGACCGACTGGGCGAAGTTATCGCCTGTATAGCTACCATCGGCCATCGCTCGCTGAACAAGATCAAACTGCTCTTCATTTAACGCGAGTAAAGCGATCGCACCGTCCCGTTCGGAGACATTAGCTGTGGTAATGTGGATCGCGAATGGGAGACCATTAATATCAACGGCAAGGTGGCGTTTAATCCCACTGATTTTCTTGCCGCCATCATACCCTTTATTTTGGGGTGTTGCCGTATTTTTGACGCTTTGCGCATCAAGAATTACGAACGGCGTTCGTACCGATCGTCCCATTCGTAATCGCTCTCGAGCGACAATTTTTTTAAAAGCAGGTCAATCAGGGAATATTCCGAATTAGCTAATGGTTTTGACCACATGGCAAAGTAAGTGTAAACGGTTTGCCATTTCGGAAAATCATGCGGCAACTGACGCCATTGAGCGCCCGTACGAAGCTCGTAAAGCACTGCATTGAAGACATCAAATAGGTCCTTCGAGGACATGTACGCTTGCGAAACGTCTCAAGGTCAACGCGAATCAATTCAAATTGGTCACGAGTGATATTGCTTGGATAATCAGTCATAATGAAGTCCTTTTTTCACATATTTTACCGGAAATTCAAGCGTCTTTCAAAGATCTCAAACAGTTTCTTAGTATTCGGCTAATACCGAGTGCTAAAGGCTTTATCAGTTTAAAGTAGTCTTTTAGAAGAAGAGGCGACTCATAACAATCATAAAGATTAGTAAACAGGTTGAACTGATAATGGCAGCACCAAAGACAGCACCACCACGTTTGAAAATAACCCGGAAATTAACTGAGATTCCAAGAGCTGCCATTGCCATCCCTAAAAAGATGTAAGCTGCTTGAACAAGACCATCAAGGAGTCCAGCAGGAAGTGGCAGAAATGTTCCCAAAATACTGGTAAGGATGAAACCACCCAGGAACCACGGAATTGGCAATTTCTTTGGTGCCTGTTCGTGTTCTTCAATGCTTTCACGGATAAGCCGCCGTTGGTACCAGTAACCGACAATTAAAGCTACCGGGGCAAGAAGAAGGACCCGAGAAAGCTTCATGATTAACGCATTATCTAAGCTGGCTTCACCAAAGGCCCCTCCAGCAGCGACTGCATGGGCAATTTCATGAAGTGATCCACCAGCGACAATCCCGAATTGGGGATCGGTTAAGCCAAGGATTGGTTTAAGACCAATTTCAACCAGGGTAAAGACGGTTCCCATGACACAAACAACTGCTACCGCGAGGACCTCATTTTCCCGTTTCCGTTCTTCATCGGTAGTTTCGATCTGTGGTGAAACCCCCATGACGGCAGCGGCACCACAAATTCCGCAACCACAAGCTGATAAAATTGCTAACTCATCTTCAGCACCGAATTTTCGGCTGAGCCAGTAAGTTAGGCAGATGGTTCCGGTAACACCGACCATCGCAACTAAGATTGTTTTTACCCCAGCCTGGGCGAGTGATTCGAGATTTAACCGAAAACCAAGAAGGATAATCCCAAGACGGAGAAACTTGTTTGAGATGAAGCCCATTCCAGATTTAGCATCAGCTTGTAACTTACTTGGGGTCAGTTGCATTGCAATCCCAAGAAGCAACGCAATTACTAGGGCACCAATTAGGTTAACATATGGTAGTTTTGCTAAAAGAACTCCCGCAACTGCACAGATGAGTGTCATTACAGCTGCTAGCCAGAAGCTCTTTGTTTTAATAATTGACATTATTTAATAATTCCCCTCTCTTTAATCCTGTATAACTTTAGCAGATCCATGAGCATAAACAAGGGGATTTATTAAGAAAGTTAAATGTAAACGGTTGCCGCAGTCATTCTGCTTGAAGTTGTCTTCAAAAAGCATGAAAATAAAGGTGTCAAAAAATGGAGGGATATTAATGGATATTCAAAATGTTTCACTATTTCAGTCTTTTTCTTCGTTAGATATTTATCATAGTAATAGTGATGAGCCGCTACCCGGAATCGTAATTATCCCCGGAGGCAGTTACAATGAGATTATGGAGCGTGATTCTGAACGGGTGGCAATTACCTTCGCAAGTCACGCTTTTCAGACATTTGTGGTTCGTTATCCGGTAGTTGAACATAAGGATTACCAAGCAGCTAAATCAGCAGTTGCCCAGGCATTTGACCATATTGTTGCCCATGCTGACGAACTAAACGTTGATCCAAAGCGGTTAGGAATTATCGGGTTTTCAGCTGGAGGACAATTAGCGGCTGCGTACAGTAATATCGCTCACACGAAGGCTAAGTTTGTTGGTCTTGGCTATCCGGTAATTAAACCGACGATTGATGATCGAATGGGCGTGGTAACTGAGGATGTTACTCAACTTGTTAACGATAATACTCCGGCAACGTTTATTTGGGGGTCGTTTAATGACCAAGTAACACCATTCAATGATCATATTTTGCCATACGTTCAAGCATTGAGAGCTCATGACGTTTCAGTCGAACTTCACGAATTCTGCACTGGAAACCACGGACTGGCACTTGCTAATAAGTATACGGGAATCGTTAATAATGACCGGACGGATGAGCACATGAGCGAATGGTTTAACCTCTTTCTTAATTGGCTGAAAACATTGAATTAGGGCAGTTTACGCATCTTTATTTAATTGAATAATCTTCGAACCTACCTGCTCAATAAAGTGGTGATCGTGTTCCACAAAGAGGAGCGGTGGTTTGTATGCTTGAATTAAGTCAATTAGCTGCTCCTGATTATATGTGTCCAGGTAATTTAATGGTTCATCCCAGATATAGAGATGGGCGGGAGTAGCTAGTGATCGTGCCAATTCAACCTTCTTTTGCTGCCCCATGCTCATCGTCTCAATTCTGTTATTAAAGGCTGAGCGGGGAACCCCTAGCTTGTGAAGAAGGTTAAGAAATAACTTGAGATCAAGATGATTATTCTTTGCAAATTCAGTGAGGTTTCCTGAATTATCTGAATAGTCTTGACGAACCGTACTAACTGTAATATTGCTAGTAAGCTCAATCGTTCCGTTAATATTCCCGGGGAATTGCTGACAAATTGCCTGGATTAAGCTGGACTTTCCAGTACCGTTTCTGCCGCTGAGAGCAACCTGTTCATTTTGCTTAACGGTAAAATTCAGCGGGGCAAAGAGCTGCCGGTCAGGAAACGAGAGCGTTACGTCCTTAATCGTTAATAAAGTTTGGTGATGATCTTGTTGAAGATTAAGCGAGAGTGGTGTGATGGAATCGATGTTGTTAAGCAATCCTTGTTTATCATTGATTGCTTGCTCAATTCGGTTATTAATGGTCACTGATTTCTTCATCATTTTTGCGGCCTTAGCGCCAAGAAATCCCTTATCAGCGTGGGAGTTATTCTTTTTCTCACCTTCAGCTCGCTTGGCCCATTGCTGGCGTTGCTGTTGACTCTGTCTAAGTTTTTTAATATCAGTTTTCAATTGCTGATTAGTCGTGATTGCTTCTTGGTCACGACGCTTTTTTGTTTAAAGTAAGTTGAATAATTTCCTCGCTCTAAGACTAGTTGGGATTTTTCGATTACTAGGGTATGGTCAATGATTTGATCAAGAAATTCTCGATCGTGACTGGTGATGATGAAACCGGTAGTTTTTTGACGGAGATAGTTAGCAACTTGTTTACGACCAACCTGGTCAAGATGGTTTGTTGGTTCATCGAGAAGAAGATAATCATAATCACTGGCAAAGAGGGTTGCTAACTGGAGCTTTGTTCGTTCGCCACCGCTTAATGTTGAGTAAGGTTGCCACAAGATTTCAGGATTGGTTGCCATCAAATTTAGTTCTCGCTCTAATTGCCAAGGCTCAAGAAACGAGTTTGGAACTGCTTCAATTACCGCGTCTCCAGCAAGGAAAGCCGGATCCTTAATTGTTAGCGGGAAATATTGTGGTTTTAGATTAGTAATGATCGAACCTTGATAGTTGACAAGACCACGGAGAATCTTCATCAGAGTAGTTTTTCCACGACCGTTTCTACCAAGTAAGCCTAATTTCCAGTCACCATCAAGATCTAAATTACAGTGATCGAAAAGGGGAGCTTGCCCTGGATAAGCAAATGAGAGGTTTCTGATTGTTAAGTTTTCCATTAAACTCGTCACGTCCTTTCGATGGACGCAAAAAAGGCCTACCACACGGGCAGACCTTTAAAATGGTATTCTCCTACCATTAAATTTATGATCTTCACATTGAAATAATAATTCTACCCGTGAGCAACCTTTCCGCGTCATAGATACAGATTAGTTGCAGTAAATTGTGTAGAATTAAAACTTCAATGGATGATCCCTCCTCAAAATTGTTAATCAGAGCATATCAATTTTAAGAAGAGTTGTCAAATGGTGATTTTGCTGCGATAGGGTGGAAACGTGTTCGCAGGAAAGAACCTATAGACAACAACCTCCCTCCCAGATGTTTTCAGCATCCAGTCGGGAGAAATTGTTGTCTTACGGTTCTTTTTTACCTGCTCACACTCTAATAGAAACGTGTTCGCCCTAACCTTCCTCGAGCTAACAACCTAGGCAACTAAGTCAAAATGTGTTCGCCAGGGACTTACTAGAGCTAGCAACCTCCTTCCGCAGTAGCTGACTGAACTTTATATCCATAAAGTTCTAGTCATCCTTGCGAGGATTCACAGACGAAAACAAGTTTTCTGGTTCACCGCTTAGGCGCAAGTCGCCTTCGTCAGGAGAAATTGCTAGCTTTCCGGAAACTCTTTACGGCTTCGCACTCTAATTTTCCAATTGATGCCGCTTTCAAAGAAGTTTACAATAGGGTTGTGAATAGATTTGCAAATTAGTTTTTTGGGGGATTGGAGTGAGAAATTTGCAAGAAGTTAAGAAAAAGCATCGGTTCCATATGCCGTCAGCGTTCACGATTCTATTTATTATCATTGTTATTATTGCTGTATTAACCTGGATTATCCCAGCCGGAACATACGCAACCAACAAGGCTGGAAATATTATTTCTGGCACCTATCGTTCGGTTGCTAGTAAGCCTCAAGGGATTTGGGACGTCTTTATGGCGCCTGTCATTGGAATGGTTGGTGACAAAAAGACTGAAGGAGCAATTTCAGTTTCACTATTCATTCTGGTCATCGGGGGCTTTCTTGGGGTTGTAAACAAGACAGACGCCCTTAACGAAGGGATTAGTTCAATCGTTCACCGTTATAAGGGACGAGAAAAATTACTGATCCCGATCCTAATGATCCTTTTTGCCATTGGTGGTTCTACTTACGGAATGGGCGAAGAAACAATTGCCTTTTACCCATTACTGATTCCTGTAATGATGGGCGTTGGCTTCGACTCATTAGTTGCCGTTGCGATTGCCCTTGTTGGGACCCAAGTTGGTTGTTTAGCATCCACTGTTAACCCATTTGCTACCGGAGTTGCTTCACAGACATTAAATATTTCACCAGGTGATGGCTTAGGTTCACGGGTTCTTCTTCTGATTATTACGACAACTATTAGTATCATCTACGTTTACCACTATGCTTCTGTAATCGAAAAGCATCCTGAAAAATCACTCGTTTATAAACAACGAGCAGCGGATGAGAAGCGGTTCGCAATTAAAGTTCGTTCTGACGATGGTAATTTCAAAATGTCAAAACGGCAAAAAGCAGTTATTTGGCTCTTTGGTCTTACATTTGCAATTATGATTCTTGGTTTAATTCCATGGACTAACCTAAACAGTCACTGGACATTCTTTGACAGCTTTACTAAATGGCTAACAGGGATCCCATTCTTAGGCAATTTACTCGGTCACGATATGGCGCCACTAGGAACCTGGTACTTCAACGAAATTACCATGCTCTTCCTCTTTATGTCAGTTCTGATTATGTGGGTTTACCACATGAAAGAAAGTGAATTTATCGACGCCTTTATGCAAGGAATGGCAGGCTTCCTTAGCGTCGCAATTATTGTTGCTGTTGCCCGAGGAATTCAAGTTGTAATGAACAACGGGATGATCACGGGAACCGTCCTTCATTGGGGTGAAACGGGTCTTCATGGCCTTTCGCAAAGTATCTTTATTATTTTGACCTACATTTTCTACATCCCAATGTCCTTCTTAATTCCATCTACTTCTGGACTAGCAGCTGCAACAATGGGGATTATTGGTCCTCTTGGGCACTTCGCCCACGTTTCTGGAAGTCTAGTTATTACTGCTTACCAGGCTGCTTCAGGTTGGGTCAACTTAATCACTCCAACTTCTGGAATTGTTATGGGTGCCTTAGCAATCGCCCACGTTAACATCAGTATTTGGTGGAAGTGGATGTTGAAATTGATGATCTACCTATTCATCGTTACCTGTGTATTCTTAGGAATCGCTGCCGTACTCTAGGAGGAATTAAATTATGACACAATTAGTTACCGAAAAAGAACAACAAGAGGCTATCAACGCTCTTGAAGAGTTGATTTCCGTACCTTCTTATAATCAAGCTGCTGAAGAAGATGCTCCATTTGGTCGGGGAATCCGGAACGCCCTTGATAAGATGATGGAAATTTGCGAACGTCTTGGTTTTAAAACCTACGAGGATCCCGATGGTTACTATGGTTATGCTGAAGTTGGCGAGGGTGACAAGATTTTTGGTGTAATTTGTCACCTGGATACTGTTCCTGCTGGCGATCCCAAGACCTGGGAACATGATCCATTTAAGGGAACAGTAGTTAACAATGCCGTTTACGGACGTGGTTCTCAAGATGATAAGGGGCCTGGAATTGCCGCATTATTTGCTGTTAAAGCTTTGATGGACCATGGTTACAAGTTTAACCAGCGAATTCGCTTTATCTACGGGACTGATGAAGAAATTCTTTGGCGAGGAATTGCTCAGTATAACAAGAAGGAAAGCCAAATTAATAGCGGGATCTCACCTGATGCGGAATTCCCACTAATCTATGCCGAAAAGGGTCTCCAGCAATCCTACCTTGTTGGACCGGGAACAGATCAATTTAAGTTGAGTTTAAAGAATGCCTTTAATGCTGTCCCTGACAAGGCCGTTTATGATGGCCCAAAGCAGGATGAGGTTAAGGCAGCCCTTGATAAGCATGGCTTTGAATATATCAGCGATGAAAATTCAATTACCGTTCTCGGAAAATCAGTCCACGCAATGTTAGCCCCACAAGGAACTAATGCCGTTCTTCGGTTGACAATCGCCCTAGATGATGTCTTTGACTTTAAGCCACTTGATTTCATCGGCAAGCTCTTCAAGGAGGATGCCACTGGTACTAACCTCCTCGGTGATGTTGAAGACGAATCCGGTCACCTGACCATTAATATTTCCAGCCTCGAGATCAACGAAAAGGAAACCCGGATGCAAATCGATCTCCGGATCCCTGTTACCGTTGATCGAGATAAGCTTTTGGAAAAGCTCGCACAACGAGTTGCTCCATACGATCTCAAATACGTTCACTTTGACTATGTTGCTCCACTATACGTTCCAAAGGATAGCAAGCTAATTCAAACCTTAATGGATGTCTACAAGGAACAAACCGGTGATACTACCGCTACTCCACAAATCTCCGGTGGTGCCACTTTTGCTCGAACAATGCATAACTGTGTTGCCTTCGGTGGAATGCTACCAACTACTCCCGACTACATGCACCAAGCCAACGAACAGTGCCCCCTCAAAGACATGTTCAAAGCCATGGAAATCTACGCTCAAGCGATAAAGAGGTTGTGCGTAGATTAAAGAGTGTGAGCGACGACGAATTAGCCGCCGAGTCCTAAGGAATCCCGGACGATGATTGTTTGGCAATCAAGGACGGGATAGTTAGACGGAGGTTGCGGTCACGGCGAACACGTTTTGACTCGGTTACAGTAGCAGCGTTAACTCTGGCAAGCTCCTGGCGAGCAGATCTTAGCCATGTTGCAGTAACCTTGTTCCAATTATTGATGTAACTAAATAAACTGAGAGTTTAAGAAAGATTTTCTTACTCTCAGTCTATTTTTTCAACAATATATTGTTGATTTCATTTTAATTCCGTCTTATTATACATACAAGATATTAATTGTATGGATTACAATATAGGAGAGCGATTTGAATGCCAGTTAACGACTTTAGCCATCATCAGCTTACCTGGTACCCTGATAAGGGTAAGTTACAACGGCCAATTTATAAGAGCTTACTAGAACAACTAAAAGTCGCAATTAATAACGGAGATCTTACTCCAGGGACTAAACTCCCACCGCAAAGAGAATTAGCTGACTTTCTCGATATTAATTTCACTACCATCACCCGAACGTATAAACTGAGTGCACAACTTGGCCTAACCTTTGGGATTCATGGCAAAGGAACATTCGTTAGTCCTAATGGGATCGATCCGCTAACCGCTAATTCTCGTCAACGTCATACCATTGATCTAGGTTTTGCTGCTTCATTTGAACAAACAAACCACCTCTTGGATCAAGTCATTAAAAAAACGGTTAAGCAAGGAGCCACTCAGCTCTTAACGTATGACTCTCCTACTGGCCGTGAAGTAGATAAACTGGCTTTTAAGAGTTATCTTCGGTGGCTGGGAGTCGAGCTTCACACAAATCAAGAAGTCCTTGTAACTGCTGGTGGAGAGAACTCGTTAACCCTTCTCCTCATGATCATTTTTTCACGCGGTGATAAAATAGCGGTTGATGAATTTACTTATGGCAACCTAATCGCAACTGCACAGCTTAATAATATCCAGTTAGTTGCAATCAAAAATGACCAGTATGGGATGGACCCAACTGATCTCGAACGTAAATGTCAAAATAATAATTTAACTGGCCTCTACCTAATGCCCGAATATAGCAATCCCATGGGAATAACATTAAACACTACCCGCCGCAACGAACTGGCAATAGTCGCTAAAAAGCACCACCTTAAGGTTATTGAAGATGATTACCTAAGCTTTCTAAGTCGAAATAATCATGAAAGACCGCCAAAATTAATGCAGCTTCTTCCTGACCAAACCTTTTACATCTGTAGCATGTCAAAGGTGCTCGCATCAGGATTACGCATCGGCTATCTCGCCTTTCCTCAAGCCTATAAACAGCAAATTGAGAACGGCTTCTTCAATACGGTAGTCAAAGTTTCTTCCCTCAATAGCGCGATCGCGACCGAAGCAATCAATAGCCAAACTATTTACAAAATAATCGACCATAAGATGTCACTAGCAAAAGAATCTAACAAGCTATTCGATAGCATTTTTACTGATGCTCCAAAAACCAACCTAACTGATATTGCATTTTTTAGACGGCTTCCTATCAAGAAGAAAATAAGTGGCCAACAAATCGAGAGAGGATTGGCAGACATTTCTATTCGTTGCTTTAGTTCTGATCGTTTTAAGATAAATGCTTCAGCAACAGGTACTTTCCTTCGCGTTTCACTTTCCGCTACTAGTTCTCTTAACGAGCTAGCATATGGCTTAGAGAAGTTAAAAGGATACTTAGAATCGCAAAAATTAATATAGAAAGAGCTAGCCCAGAGCGAGTCGGATCTCGCTCTGGGCTAGCTTTGCTTATTCTTATTTCGTCGTCTGTCGCTTAATCAAATGGGTTCCAACAACCGTCTTACAAGGGTCATTTGCTGGATGAGCAAGTCGCTTAGCCATTACATCAACAGCTGCATGGGCCATCTCATCAGTTCCGACATGAATTGCTGACATGCTTGGATAAACATACTTTACAATTGCCGTATCGTTAAAACTAATCATTGCCAAACGATTAGGAATATCAATTTTGGCTTCTTGAACAGCCTTTAGTGCCCCAACGGCCATTGGATCATTAGCGATAAAGATTGCGTGAGGCAACTTGTCACCAAGCTCTTCAATTGCCTTCTTCATTGCCCGATAGCCCGACATTGACGTATAATCACCGGCAAACATATATTCCGGATGATAAATACCGCGCTGCCGTAAATCAGCTTCAAAATACCGCCGCCGTAGATCAGGAACGACTTCATTGTCCGTTGTCATTTCTGTTCCGGCTAACATTCCAATGTCCTGAATCCCTTCATCCAAGAACTCGTTAATAACAGTATGGACAGCATTCTCAAAGTCAGGTACTAAGCAGTCATACCCCGCAGCTAAACTATCGAAATCAACAAAAACGATGTTATTAGTTACTAGTTTTAACTCTTGCACTTGCGAATCACTAAATTTACCAATTGCAATAATTCCCGTTACGTTCCGGGGAATCTTCTCTAAGTCGTTTTGATAAATTGGCACTGTTTGGATCCCGCGTTGTTGAGCAGAACGTTCAATCTCCATTCGGATTCCCATATAGTAAAGGTCATCAAGTTCTTGGGTAAGCGAATACCATTGAACAATTGCTACCCGTTGCACTTGGTCACTCCGCGTCCGCTTATGCTTCGTGTAATCTAGCTCTTCTGCAGTACTTAAAACTCGTTGTCGAGTATTTTCATTAACAGAAAGCGTCGAATCATTATTCAAGATTCGCGAAACCGTTGCAATAGAGACACCAGCTCGACTGGCAATATCACGTAACGTTGCTGCCATGGTAATCACCCCTTCCCATTTTAGAACTTATTTTACCTGGATTACCGCTAATTTGTCTAGACCGAACTATAATTGAGCAATAAAACGATCCCAACCAGCGTTTCCGGCTTCATCATCCTTGAAGACACCAGCATTTTCGAGAACATTAGCAAATACATTTGCCAATTCTTGTTCCATGATTTCGTCAACGTTGTCAGCATTGATGTCCATCTTTTCGGCAATTTCCTTAGCCCATGAGAGGTGGCTGTCAGCAATATTATTTGCTTCACCTAACCAGAACTTCTTAACTTCCGCTAATTCGTCCTTTAACCGAGCTGGTAAAATTGCCCGTCCCATAACTTCGATCAAACCGATATTTTCCTTCTTGATGTGCCATAACTTTTCGTGTGGGTGGAAGATACCAAGTGGGTACTTGTCACTAGTATTATTGTCCCGTAAAACAAGGTCAAGGACGAACTTCTTCCCATCACGGTGCATAATTGGGGTTACCGTGTGGTGACGAATATCACTATCGAATGCCTTTAAGGACAGACTTTCATCATCATAGTGATCCCAAACATCAATAATGTGGGAACCAAGGTTAATTAACTCAGTGGTATTCGCACTAGTTAACCGAATATCACTCATTGGCCAATTAACAATTCCGGCTTCAACGTCTGGGTATTCGTCAAAGTGGAGTGGCTTTTTAATTTCTGCTTTCATCATTGGGAAGCTGTGGCGACCACCTTGGTAGTGTTCATGGGCTAACATTGAACCACCAACAATTGGTAAGTCAGCGTTACTACCGACAAAGTAAGCAGGCAATTGTTCTTCAATTTCAACTAAGTTAATCAAGGTTTGCCGGTTAATTTGCATTGGTTCATGCTTGCTGTCAAGGAAGATGCAGTGTTCATTGAAGTAAGCATATGGTGAGTACTGGAAGCCCCACTTGTGACCACCAACTACGATCCGGATTACCCGGTGATTACTCCGGGCCGCTTGTCCTAGGCGTCCCTTATACCCTTCATTTTCCATACAAAGAGCACATTGTGGATACTTCTTCTTGGTATCATGAGCAGCCGCTGCAATTGCCTTTGGATCCTTTTCTGGTTTAGACAAGTTAATGGTGATTTCTAGATTACCGTACTTCGTTGGCCGATCAAACACAATGTTCTTCTTAATTGCCGCAACCTTAACGTAATCGTTTGATGTCATTAACTTGTAGAACCAATTAGTCGCAGTTTCAGGAGACTCTTGGTACTTTTCCCAAAATTCTTCATTTACAACGGACGGCCGTGGTGTCATTAAGTCATAAAGTTGATCATTCAAAATTTCCCGTTCTGTTTGACCATCCTCAATCTTACCCCGCTTAACAGCCAGATCAACTAATTGGGCAACAACTGGTTGGTCCTCATTACCATCAACATCTTCATCGCCTACAAAGCCACGAATCTTATTCATTACATAAATCTTGTCAAGTGGCTTGTATGCTCCACTGGCAATTACATCATCAGCAAATTTTTCGATTAACTTCATCTTTTAATTCCCCCACTCACTTAAATATTACTCAAGCTAACGTCCTAGGCGGCATGGTCGAAACGTGCTTCGCCCGAGTTTCCTAGAACTAGCAACCTCCTTCCTAGGCGCAAGTCGCCTTCGTCAGGAGAAATTGCTAGCCTTCCGGAAACTCTTTAGGACGAAGGCACTCTATTAAACGTGCTCGCCAGGAACTTGCTAGAGATAACAGCTTCTAATATTACACAGCCGAAACGTGCTCGCCGTGACCGCAACTTCCGCCTAGCTATCCCGTCCTTGATTGTAAACAATCATCGTCCGGGATTTCCTAGTGCTCAGTTGCTAGTTCGTCACGGCTCGCACTCTACAACTTGTGCGGACCGTCCACAACTTCGGCATCGTAGAAACTGGCGTCGTAACCAATCTTATCGCGGTAGATCTTACCAACATTCTTCTTAAAGTTTTCAGCTTCGGACTTCTTAACAATGGCAATTGCACTGCCGGCGAAACCACCGCCGACCATTCGTGCACCAAGGCAGCCAGGTTGATCCCAAGCATTTTCTGCTAAGGTATCAAGTTCCTTACCAGTAACTTCGTAGTCATACTTCAAGGAAACGTGTGAAGCGTTGATTAAGCGACCAAGTTCTTCAAGGTCACCCTTTTGCATTGCATCGATGGCCCGCTTTGTCCGTTCGTTTTCACTAACAGCGTGACGAGCACGACGAATCAAAGTGTCGTCATTAATTAGGTAGGTGTATTGATCAAAGGTTTCAGAATCAATTTCACCCAGCTTATTGATGTTTAACTTCTTGCTGAGACGCTTTACAGCTTCTTCACATTCTTGAACCCGTTCGTTGTACTTTGAACCAGCTAGTGAGTGGGTCTTATTCGTACTCATAATGATAATTTCGTAGTCGCCAAGCTCAAGTGGTAAGTACTTATAGTCCAAGGTGTTGCAGTCAAGGAAGATTGCGTTATCTTTCTTCCCCATCCCCACAGCAAATTGATCCATAATTCCAGAATTCAAGCCAACAAAGTCATTTTCTGTCTTTTGACCAAGCTTAACGAGATCAATCTCATCAATATCTAAATTAAATTCTTCCTTTAATAAGTTCCCCATCAGCATTTCAATTGAAGCCGATGATGAAAGGCCTGAACCGTATGGAAGGAAACCATGGATATAAAGGTTAAATCCATGATCGATCTTGTAGCCGCGTTGCTTGAGGTAAACAAGCATCCCCTTAAAGTAGTTAACCCACTTTTCATCTTTAGCAGATTGTGGTTGATCATCGTTAATGTCAAAAGTAATGATCTTGCTATTTTCAACCTTGGCGGAGTTTGCTGAATAAATTGCTACGGTAGTGTCTTCACGTGGGCCATAAACACCATAAGTACCAATGCTAATTGCACATGGGAAAACATGACCACCATTGTAATCCGTATGTTCACCAATTACATTAATTCGTCCAGGAGAGAAGAAAACATCCTTTCCTGGTTCCTTAAATGTGTCTTGATATTCTTTAAGAAAATCTTGCTTATCCATGTCAAAATACCTCCATGACCACTTGAGCAAAGTGGCTAAACAAATTAGTAAACTTTTACTAAACTATAATTTAGACTCTTTTACCCCATTTGTCAACAAGCGCTTTCATTTTTGAAGCAATGATATTGTAAGCGTTTTCTATGAAGATTGATAGGACGCCTGTTTGTCTCCCCTTAGTTCGGTTTAAAGTTCTATAATTATAAAAAAAGGAAAGGGATTTTTTTCATGCATCGCTACTCCCCAAATTCTCTTTATGAATTAATATCTCCTCATGGTCGCTGGTTCATTAAAAAGCTTAACCAATCCGCAACCCTCTACACTACTAATCTTGGCAGCCGATTACGGTTCATCGCTAAAGACGTCAATACCCTGACAGTTAATGTGCTGGATAACCGCAATCCACTTTCACCCTCACAAATTTACGCCTGGCGAATTGACGGCAACCAGTGGCACCGTGAACTAGCAAGTCACCGCAGTTGGCATATAGAATGCGGATCGACAAACCACTTAATTGAAATTATAACGGCTGGTAATACGGATCTTGATCGTGTCTGGAACGGTAACGAGGGGTTTGCGATCACTTCAATTGACGTCAAACAAGGAGAATTGATTAGTGCACCTTCAATCCCGGTGATTGATTTTATTGGCGATTCAATTACCGCTGGCTGCTGGGTAGCGGGACGAAATGCTTCGACTGATTACCGACCAGAAAGCAACTATGCAGGGACCGCTGTTGACTTGCTTCACGCAACCGACGTACGAATTGCCTATTCCGCTGGTGGAGTGCTTCGTCAAGCCACTGGCGGTGTCCCGACTGCGGATCAATTCTTAACGAAACTTGATGTCACGACTTCTTGGCAAGCAAACACTCCTGATCTAGTAGTAATCAACCTTGGCGTTAATGACCGGCGTTTTCCATTAGATCAGTTTAATGCAAGCTACGATCACTTCTTGTCCCTTATTACTACCCTTTTCCCGTCAATTCCAATTCTCCCAATGATTCCGTTCAGTCAAACTTTTGCTGAATCAATCCGTTCTCTTACTAAGAAACACAAACTTCCCCTAATCGAAACTCTGGGATGGTGTTCTAGCTTTACCGATGATCTCCACCCTGATCAGTCTGGAGCCACCGAAAGCGGGTACCGGTTAGCGGAGAAGTTATCAAACTGGCTAAAGTAGGGTACAATTAATAAGGTAAAGTACTTAGGATGATCGCAAGTAGTTCGTCCTAGTAAAAGGAGGTTTTGACATGACGGGTCAACGCTTATTAGACATTCAAGATGGCCATAATTTTCGCGATCTGGGTGGCTACGAAACTAAAGATGGACGTCATGTAAAGTGGCACCGGCTCATTCGTTCCGGTTCGCTTGCTCATTTAAACGAACATGATTTAAACACTCTAGCAGCAATTCCCGTTACGATCGATATTGATCTACGGGCGCCAGAAGAGGTTAAGCAAGCCCCTGATAAACTCCCCCAGACTGCTAGTTATTATCATCTACCAGTATTTAAGTCTGATGAGACTGACGCTTCCCACAGTGATGAAGAAATCATGAGTCGGATTCTAAAACCAAGTAATGGCTATCAGCACATGCTGGATGTTTACCGTCGAATGGTAGAGGTTCCGACTGCTAAGGCTGCTTACCAGCGAATGTTTGAGCTTCTGTTAAGTAATAACCCCGCTCAGGCCAGTCTTTTTCACTGTACTGCCGGGAAGGATCGTACAGGGATGGCTGCCTACCTAATTCTAAGTGCTCTCCAAGTACCTGAAGAAACGATTCTGAAAGATTACTTGCTTACCAATAAGGCAACTCAGAGCTTTCGAGAACAGTGGCTTCAAACGTTACGTGATAAGGGCGAAAGTGAAGTCGTAGTGGAAAATCGCCGTGCTCTCGGTTCTGTTTCAGTCGATTACCTTAACCAGGCAATTGATCTGATCAATACTAATTACGGAAACGTTCAAAATTACTTAACCGAATACTTCGATCTCTCACCGAATGATCTTAAGCAACTACAACAACTATATTTAGATTAAAGAAGTGATTTTAATGAAAATTTCAGTCCCGCTTATTAACGGAATGTTAGCTGATGAATACGGTAAGTACGCTCCAGCTAACTTAATGCTAGCTGACCACCCAATTAAATCTTTTCCAATCGAAATCAGTGAAGCCCCTACCAAAACAAAGACATTTGCCATCGTTTTTGTTGATTATGATTCCACCCCAGTTTGTGGGTTTACCTGGATTCATTGGCTAGCTGCTAATATTCCAAGCACCATGACTTCCATTCCGGCAAATGCTAGTCGCCAACTAAGCGATCAATTTGTTCAAGGAAATAATAGTAATGCTGGATCCCTAGTTAATGGCGATCCTGCAATTTCTAGCGGTTACGTCGGTCCACAACCACCAGATCAGACCCACCACTACACACTAAAGGTTTACGCTCTTGATGACCAGTTGCCGCTGAAAAACCACTACTGGTTAAACGAGTTTATCCATGCCGCTAAGGGTCATATCTTAGCTCAGGCAGAATTTGATATTCCAAGTCGGGCATAAGGAGGAATAATAAAATGGAAACAAGAATTTTCTTTAACCCTGGCGATTCAATCGCTAATATTCATGATTACAACGAGGCAGTTCGTAAGGGCCAAATCTTCAAGCGTGAACGAGAAGCTGATGATCTCGTTATTGCTAAGGGGCCCGATGACGAAGAATACGCAATCTTCTATGCAAAAGATGCGCAAGTCAAGCCGAAAGCTGATAAGGCTAAGCCATATGAAATAAAAAATCGGCTTTAACGTAATAAAAACGACCGTGATGGGAATTTCCCATTACGATCGTTTTTCATTTTAAAATTATTTCTTTTTTAGGAAATACTTTGGCAGCTCGACAACTTCAAACCCTAAAAAGATAATCGCAATAACTTTAATTACCCAACTATCTTTCTCGAAAAGGGTTGTCAACCAAATAATAACTACAAATACGTCTGCATAGAAAGAAGGAAAACTATAAAAAGGCTTATTAGGTTTTTCCATATTGTCATTTCCTTTACCGGCCACCAACCAGCTTAGCAACTTGTGATTCAAGGTAGCCAATCAATGCGTCTGAATCAGTTTTGAAGTCATCAACAAAGCTCTTGCCGTTTGGAGTAACAACACCAACTTGTTCACCCATTGCATCGGTAACAATTAACTTATCCCCGTCACGTTTTACCTCATCGTAGCGTCCTTCAAGCGCCTCATCCAATAAGGCCTGCAAAATGTCCGGAACGGCCTGCTCAATCACTTCTTCTGGTGTTACTTGTTCACCATGAACCTGGTGTTTAGCCACCTGAACAGCTACTTCTTCCATGTTTTCAGGAATATATGCACTCACTAATCTCAGCTCCTTTCCATCACGCACGACAAAATAAATTAATTACTTTTTCCGCTTTTTTCGTCGTTTCTTACTAAATTTAATTCCTTGTGGGACTCGCTTTTTCCTTAACAATTGCCGATCCTTTTCTACCGGAACTGGTTGACGAGTTGCCTGTTGCCGCTTATGCAATTGTTGCCGCTCGTACTCTCCCCACGGACTAAGGATCGACCGCATAAACGTTGCCACTTGCGATTGGTGGGCATCCATCCACTTTTCGGTTTTGTTCACGTTATCAGTATCGACACCTTGACTCTGGATGTATGAAAGCATCAATTGAGTTGTCCGTTGACGACGCTCCATTGAAGCCAACATGTTTTGGGAAGTTTGCATATGAGCAATTGACTTCAAAGCAACCCGGTACTGCTCCATATCAATCTGGTCAGTCCGTTTCAAGTAGTCAAATAGTGCTTGGGCAGTTGGAACGATATTTAGGATCTCCAACTTGGTAATATTTGGATCTAGCGGCATCATCATCCCCAAGACCAATTGCAAGTCAGCAAACCGCCATTGATTAATTCCTTGATGACATTCCTGATACATTAATTGCAGAAATTCCGCAACCAGATATTGCTGATCGGCAATGCTGAGGTCCTTTTCCTTAAATTCCGGAGCGGTGGCGACCTCTTTTTTGATCCGCGTAATTTCCTGCTTCATCTTCCCTGCTGGAATTAACTTTACAGGAGCGGTCGGCTGCTTTAGTTCTTCACTCGCCGGCTCTTTAGCAGGTTGATCTTTTTGTGGTGCTTCATGATTACTGGTTTGCTTTTTAAGATCCGAAGCAGCTGCCTTTTGTGGTTCACCATTTAATTCAGCCAATGTCTGGTGAGCTTTCCGACACTTATTCATTACTGAACGCTGCTCATCAATGGCCTTTTCAATTGCACCTAATTGCTTATTCCCCAAGAACTTTTGATAAGCCTTCAGCACTGGTGACACGGCAATTCCAAACGAATTAGTTAACGCTGGATCAGCAATAAATTGACCAACCATTACTTGTTGAACCGCTTGGGGTGTCCACGCGGTATCATCCAGTTGGTGCTCTTCGGTCATATACTTATTGAACCGGGTCAAAATATTTTGAGCATGTTTCTGCTGATTAGCAGATAACTGGTCATACGTGGACGAATTTAAGAACCCTTTAATATGTTCTTCCTGTTCGCTCATTTCCCAATTATTCCTCCATCAAAAATTGAATTATCTTCTCTATCATATCATAATTACAGATGAACAATTAATTAGGCCGTCAGTAAGACGACAAGGAGCGATTTTTAATGCAACGTAAAAAGATCCAAGAAGCAATGGCTCACGTATATTTTCAAAAAATGACACCAACCGGCTATCACGAAATTGAGCAGGAAATCAAAAAGCTGCAAGCACAGCGTCCCGCCAAGATTGCTCAATTAAAAGCCGCCCGAGCTCTTGGTGACTTATCAGAAAACACCGAGTATAGTACCGCTAAGCGTGAATTGCGTCATTTGGAAAGCCGGTTGCGCTACTTAAATAAGCAACTTCAATATGCGGAAATCATCAAACCCACTGACTCACAAACCATCGATCTTGGAACTACAGTCACCCTTCAATTTATAGACGATGATGAACGGGTCGACTATACGATTGTTGGTAAGCAAGAAGCCGATTTGCAAAAGCAAAAGATTTCATTTGACTCACCGCTTGGGCAAGCGCTACTGCATCAAAAAGTTGGGCAGACGGTTTCCGTTCAGGCACCACAGTCTATCTACCAGGTTAAAATTTTAGCCGTTCAATTAACCTCACCTGAGGAATCAGTTTAAACCAGTTCCGGAAAAAATATTTTGAAATTAACTCGGTCCCCTGCACTAACCTAATTAAGGCAAATATCGACTGATTAATCGGCTGTTTTTCTGCTTGTTTCGCTAGCGAAGAATGCTATACTAGATCTCGTTGCGTTCGCACGTCGTCCACAACATATTGTATTTTTTGTTTTTATTCATTTAACGTGGACACAATATATTGATATAGGAGACTTTGAGTAATGAAGAACTATTTACACTTTCTCGCTCACCAGCTTAAGGGTTGGCCTCAACAAAACTACTACCTGTTTTTCTTCAGCCTTGGCTGTCAGGTAATGACCTTGGTAAACGATAAAATTACCTGGATCACGGTAATTACCTTTATCGGAACAACACTGGGAGTTCTTTGTATCTTAGCAATTAATGCTGCTAAATCCGTTAACGGTTGGTTGGGAATCCTCTCTGCTATCTGTTTTATCATTGTTGGTTTCAGCGCCAAAAACTATCTCAGTATTGGTGAACAGCTTGCTTACGTTGTTACTCTAGATATTCCAGTCCTGCTTTCTGCTAATTGGAATATCAACATGGTCTCCAAAATCCGGAAATTCACTGGTAAAACTTGGGTTGTTGCAATTCTTTCAACAATTGCTGTTTACCTAGTTTCTGGTTATCTGATCGGTGCTTTAACTAATGATCCGCGGCCATGGATTGATGCTATTAGCTTCTCAATTAGTTTGACTGCTGGTGTTATTTGTTTCTTACGGTACAACAACCAATACTTCTGGTGGTTGGCTTCCGGAATCTTCCAGATGGTTCTTTGGGGAATCACATTTGCCCAAGGTGATGCTTCATTAGCAATGGCCGTTAACAGTATGGTTTACATCATCAATGATGTCTTAGCCTTCACCATTTCACCATGGTACAACAAGCGTGAACGTGCCCGGCTTGAAAAAGAAGAAGCTAAGTACTCTGCTAACTTAAATACCCAAGCTTAACATAAACTTACTAGTCCCCAATTCAGGTCCTTGTGATTTGAGTTGGGGATTTTCTTAATGTATGATCTGATTAGTTATTTAACTTTTTGGGGGCTCAAGGATGGCTAAAATATTCGTTGTGGAAGACAATCCCACAATTATCAAAACGATCAGAACTGAATTAGCAAAATGGAAACACACAATCATCACCGTTAAAGATTGGGATCACGTGGCGGACGAAGTGGAAGAAGCTGACCCTGACCTAATCTTATTTGATATTACCCTACCAACTTTTGACGGTTTTTATTGGATTAGTGCTGTGCGTCAAATTACAAAAGCACCGATTATTGTTATTTCAGCAGCGGATATTGATAGTAATATTATGCACGCAATCGCCTCTGGAGCTGACGATTACATCATGAAGCCCTTTTCTACTGCTGTCCTGCTAGCTAAAATCCAGGCGCTTCTCCGGAGAAATCAGGAACCGGGCAATGTGGACAGCCTCAATTGGGACACGAATGATCTTAATTCACTCACTAATGAACTAACGACACCCAAGGGAACTGTTCAATTATCTCCCACTGAAAGCGCCCTTCTCAGCGTCCTTATTACCCACCTAAATCAAACGGTTACTAAGGAGCAACTTCTTGAATGGCTTTGGCAGGGTGGTAAATTCCTTAATGATAATACTTTAAACGTTAATATCAGTCGACTGCGGTCTAAACTAGCAACTGTCAATTTGAATGATAATCTGCGAACTGAACGTGGAATTGGCTATCGGTTGGTGACCCGTCATGCAAAATAAAAAATTCTGGTTCTACCAATTAAAGTCATTTTTACCACTTACCATTGTTTACCTTTTTCTTCTCGGGATTATTAAGCTCTTAACAATTTTGTACTACATCCCCCAAAGCTTTTTCTGGGACGTTATTCGCTTTAGCTTACCCTTCCTAGTAATCTGGTTCTTCATCAACAGCTACCAATCTGCTAAACGGCTAAAAGCAATCATCAAGGAACAGGACATCCCCGCAAACACTCCAACTGAAGATCAACTTCTCCACACTAATAAGTTCCAACGACGGAAAAGCGATCATTTAATCCGGAGCTTGCATAATCATCAACAAGAGCAGTTAGACCATGTTGAACTGTATTCTCACGAAATCAAAAATTCATTGACCAGTTTACAGGCAGCCGCGGAAAATAACGATATGGTCCCCAGCAAGGTAATCCGTCAAGCTATCCAGCAGGCAGACTACCATTTAGAAATGTTATTAAATGACGAGCGTCTCGCAATGTCTAGCAATGACTTTAATTTTGAATGGATCAACCTTCAAGCACTCATCACGACAATCCTGAAGCAAAACTCTTCTGTTTTCATTAGTCGTCAGCTCGTTCCCAAACTCCAGCACCTTAACGGCATCTCTGTCTTAACTGACAGAAAGTGGCTCCGCTTCTGTATCAACCAACTTCTAACAAACGCCATTAAATATTCGCCTAATGGGGCAACGATTTTCTTTAATTGGGCTGATAACAGTCTCCAAATTATTAATCAGGGAACTGGAATTTCCAGCAGTGATCTCCCCCGCATCTATGACAATGGCTTTTCTGGCAAAAATGGTCACCAAACAACTAAGTCAACGGGGATGGGACTATATTTAGTTAAGAAGATCACCGCCCAGCTAAATTTCGATCTAACAATCACGTCCAAAACCGGTCAGGGAACTCGTGCTACTCTCCATTTCCCAGGAAATAATGTCAAACACAAGGCCATTAAAAAGTAACAACACAGTCCGTAAACATTACAATTCTGTAAGGTTCTCCGCAATTCTGTAAGTACCAATTGCCGGAGAGCCTTTTTATAATGAAGATAGAGTGTGAGCCCGTTAAGACCTTCCGGTGGCTAACGATTTCTCCGACGAACGGCGTCTTGTCGTCGGAGTCGGAGGTCGTTAGCTCGAGGAAGGTTAGGGCGAACAGATCTTGACTATGTAGCCTAGAACGTTATCTCTAGCAAGTTCCTGGCGAACACATTTTGACTCTGCTGCCTAGAACATCAGCCACTGCGCCTCAGAAGTACTCTTCTCTCACAAACGCAACCATCAAAGAAAGGATCAATCATCATGAACCTCTTACACCTTAGCCACATTAAACGAACATATAATGCTAATTCAGCTCACCCAGTTCACGCACTCAAAGATATTAGCTTTGACGTTAACGCTGGTGAATACATCGCAATCATGGGTGAATCTGGCGCTGGGAAAAGCACCTTGTTGAATATTATCGCAACCTTAGAAAAGGCTAGTGCTGGTGAAATTCTATTAAACGGGCAAGATTTAAGCGAACTGACTGCTGACGAGGCAGCTAAGTACCGTCGCGAACACCTCGGCTTTATTTTCCAGCGCTTTAATCTCCTGGATAGTCTTTCCAACCGAGATAACATTTACCTTCCGTTAGTTTTAGCTCAGGTTCCCGTAGCAGAAATGGCTCAACGGGTTAAGCCACTTGCTAAAGCATTAGGGATTAACCAAATCATTGATCGCTTTCCAACAGAAACATCTGGTGGTCAACAACAACGGGTAGCAATTGCTCGGGCATTAATTGCTCAACCCGATCTCCTGTTAGCTGACGAACCAACCGGTGCCCTTGATTCAAATACCAGTAACGAAATTCTTGATCTCTTTGATACCGTTAACGGTAATGGACAAACAATCATCATGGTTACCCATAGTGCTGCCGCTGCTAGTCATGCTAAGCGAACTCTTTTTATTAAAGACGGCAGAATTTACCATGAATTATTCCGTGGCGATGATTCGCTTAAGGAATACCAAGAGCAGATTAGCAATACAATGATGACCATTACGAACGGTGGTGAATAAGGATGCTGTACTTTAAATTAATCAATTCTAGTTTTAAGCGAAACATGCGGAGTTATGGTCCCTACCTAATGGCGACCATTATGCTTGTCGCTATTAACTACATTTTTCTTGCAATTGAAGCTAACTCAAGCTTAAAGAAACTTAATACTGGGGCTGTTACTTCAGCAATGTTGGATCTTGGCTTCAAGTTCATTTTCCTCGTTACCTTAGCATTTCTAATCTATGTCAATCGCTTTCTTTGGCAGCAACGGAGCCGGGAGATCGGACTTTATAGCATGTTAGGAATGACCAGTCATAATCTTCAACTCCTGACAATTATCGAGAAGTGCTATTTAATGGTTATTAGTCTCGTTGCCGGATTAGTCTTTGGGATCATTTTTGAAAAATTAGCCTTCCTTGGTTTTGGCTATCTTTTAAATATTGGGCACATCTCTCAACCTTGGTTCGTTTCATCGGCAATTACCAAAACAATTATTTTAACCGGATGCCTCTTCGCGATCATTATGGTGATTGATCTGGTCAAACTCCACCGGTTAACTCCAAACCAGCTCTGGCATCCCGAAGCAGTAACACCAAAACGTCATGGCATTTTATATTCAATCGCTGGGCTCTTAGGATTTGCTCTTTTAATCTGGGCATACTACATTACCCTCACAATTAAGCCCAAGATTTCTGCTATCTCACATTTTCTTTTAGCAGTAATTCTGTTAGTAATCGGTACCTACCTAGTGTTTATCATCGGGAGCATCATTCTCTTAAAATTACTCCAGAAAAGCAGCTACTTCTACTACAAGCCTCGCCATTTCATTGCTGTTTCCGGAATGATCCAGCGAATGCAGCAAAACAGTGCTAGTCTTGCTACTATTTGTTTGCTTTGTAGTTCAATCCTTGTAATTCTCTTCACTTCAATTACCCTCTACGCTGGAATTGGGAGTACGGTTAAATCCTACGCTCCAGAAGACGTTGTAATTACAAGCAATCAAGGATTAACAACGGAACAGAAAAGTTCGATCAACACCACTGCTCGCCAGCACCACGCTAAAATTAATCATTACCTAACTTACAAAATGACAACTCCGCAATATGGTTACTGGCGGGATAACAAATTCATTAGTCAGGGCAGTATTCAAAAAATGGACAATAAAACCAGCAGTTCGGTAATTTTATTAACAACCAAAGAATATAACCGCATCACTGATCAGCATGTCCATCTCGCAGGTAATGAAGCCTTGACCTATACCAATAATAAAGGGCACGCTGGGACGCTGATCGTTAATGATCAAAAGTATCATGCAAAAAAGCTTCAGCGCTTCTCAGGATACTTCAATCCCGATCATAGTATTTATACCCCGACCTTTATTATCGCTAATAAGCTTCCGAAGTCTTTACCATTAACCACCGTAACCACTTTTAATTACCAATTACCAGGAAGCCAAAAGCAACGAATTAAATTCGAAAACGCCTTACAAACAAAGCTTAGGATTAATAACCTTTCATTTACCGGTAAGGCAACGATTACGTCTTTGATTAACGGCCTCTACGGTGGACTAGTTTTCGTTGGAATCCTCATCAGCTTGGCACTAGCAATCACAACAACAATCGTCATTTACTTCAAGCAAATTTCTGAAGGGTATGCTGACCGGAATCGATTTAAGACAATGCAACAGGTTGGGCTTAGTGAAAAGGAAACCGTTAAAAGTATTCACAGTCAGGTCTTGATGGTCTTCCTTCTTCCCGTAGTTGGTGCAATTGTTAACCTTTGCTTTGCCATTCCGGCAATTCGGCAAATCATGATCCAACTTAACTTCTATAACCTTCCGCTAATGATCACTGTGGGAATAATTGTAGCAATCAGTCTCCTTATCCTTTACCTTATTCTCTATGGATTGACTACCCACACATATCGTCAAATCGTTGACAGTCAAGTTGAGGAAAATTAATCTCAAAAAAGCTCTTAGTATTGCCAGATTCAGCGTACTAAGAGTTTTTAGTTTGTTCACCTATTGATTAATGACCCCCCCATATAGAATTAAGGTGAATTCAACTTATTGGGGAGATGATTCAATGCTAACCGTGAAGAATCTTAATATTTTCTATGGTCGTAAGCAGATAATCGAGAATGCTTCATTTAGTATCAAGCCGGGTGAAATCGTGGGATTAATCGGACCGAACGGCGCAGGTAAAACAACCATTATGAAAACTCTTCTGGGTCTAACAAAATTCACTGGATCGATTTCTTTTAACAATCAGCCCATTACTGCCAATAATCACAAGGCGCTACAAAACGTTGGCGCCTTGATCGAGAACCCTGCAATTTACCCATTTTTAAGCGGAAAGGATAATCTCTCCCTCTATTCAACTGATAAGGACGAGGTCGCGGAGTTAATTACTAAGCTACAAATGAATTCTTACATTCAGCGCCAAGCTAAAAGCTATTCAATTGGGATGAAACAAAAATTAGGGATCGCATTAGCCCTGCTTAACCATCCCCAGTTTGTGATCTTAGATGAACCAATGAATGGTTTAGACATCGAAACCACTATTCTTATTAGAAAAATAATTCACGAGTATGCACACAAGGGAACCGCATTTCTTATTTCAAGCCATGTTTTAAGCGAACTGCAAAAGGTAATGACTTCCGTAATCATCTTAAACCAGGGACATATCATTATGGATGTTCCAGTTTCCCAATTCCAAGAAAGAGACAGTCAGCAATATCGCTTGGTAACCACTGACAATCAAACCGCCATTAAGTTATTAACTGCTAATTCCATTACCGTGACTCCTACCTCTGCTGGACTAATTGTTAATAAGGACGCACTCTCTCAAATCCAACAAATACTATTCGAAAACCAGATCTGGTTACGGGAGCTTGTTCCTAACGTCCCATCTTTCGAAAAGAAAATCATCACTGTCCTTAAAGAAAGGCGGAAGAATTCAAATGGGAAATAGTTTATCACGAGAAATTTATAAATTCACTCACCAGCGAACTCCTCTTTATGGCTTTCTTGTTATGATTGCCCTAATGCTTTACAGCAGTATTCCTTCATACAAGGTTAATCCCTTCTTAATCACTCAAGGATTCGGGGCTATTCAATGGTGCACAATCATCATGGTCGCTGTTAGTGCCGACTTTATTTCAATGGAATATCGTAATAATACAATGGTCACGCTTCTTTTTAGAAGTAACCATCCGTTCACCATTTACCTTGCTAAATTGATTACTCTAGTGGTTTATGGGATTACTTTGTTGTTGGCTGGCTTTGTCTGCTCACTGATTTTGATGCTGTTTCTAGGAAATAACTATTCGTGGTCTGATAGTTTTCATGGTTATCCCCTGATCGTCGCGTTAGGATATAACTTTCTAGGCGCCTTTATCTACCTAATGTTTACCATTTCGCTCTCACTACTTTTGGTTATCCTGTTAAAGTCAAATTCAATTGTCATCATTATCGGTCTCGCAGTCGATTTTTTGGGAGCTAACTTTTCTGGGCTATTAATGAATATCCTTCCGAAACAATTATGGGCGTGGAACCCACTCAATATGATTAACATCATTGTTCAACTATCTAATCAAAGTACAATTAAAATTACCCATCTCAGTAATTTTGAATTACTTCTCGGTAATGGTTGCTATACCCTACTATTCATTATTCTGGGATTGTGGGCCTTTAAAAACTACCAAAAATAGGGAGGGACAAGTATGTATCCCGAATTACACCGTGAACTTTATAAACTCAGTCACCGCAAACTCACTTGGTGGATGCCCGTGATAATGATCGGTTTAATGATTATTATGGGATTGGCAATGGGAAGAGATTATTCCAATCTGCTCGTGATGACCTGCTACAATTCCAGCGACATTATTATGCTAATTCTTGTCATCCTTGGATCAACTATTTTTTCAACAGAATTTCAAAACAATACGATCCTTGCACTGATTTATCATTCATCGAGCAAGCTAGCGACCTTTATGGCAAAGTACATTGCACTATTTATCTATAACGTAGCTCTTCACCTTTTAGCAATTATCTTTACCGTTCTTTTAAATATTATTCCGCTTCTCAATGCACCAGTATCGTGGACAAGTATTTATAAATACCATCAGCCACTAGTAGTAAATATGCTGGCGACGACTGGTATTGACATCATAACTTCAACGTTAATTATCAGCTTACTGTGTCTCTTCTCTTGTCTGATCAACTCCGATGCAATTGTTATTGCGATTAACGCGATTATCATTTTTATGGGGAGGGGCTTTTCTGCAAGTTTACTAAACGCTAACTTGGGAATCGATCAAATTCTCAAGTGGAATCCCCTTAACATGACTAATCTCACAACTCAATATTATAACTACGCATCCTATCACCCCACTTCCATGCTTTCTAACAGCCAACTCTTCTGGGGAACTTGTTGCTATATCGTTTTGATTTCAGGACTAGGATACTTAGCGTTTAGAAGAAAACGATTTTAAAAAATAAACTTCAAGAGCTTCGCAATTAAGTTCTTGAAGTTTATTTTTACTATTCTTCTTTGATTTCTCTTTGGTAAGCTGCATAGGTGGTTGGATCAAAACAAACCATTTCAACTTCAGCAACAACCTGACTTGTTTTAAGAAAATCACGGATTGTTGTGATGGCAATATGGGCAGCCCGAGCTAAAGGAAAGGCATACACTCCAGTACTAATCGAGGGAAATGCTACCGTATGACAATCATTTTCTTCAGCAAGCTGCAAACTGTTTCGGTATGAATTAGCTAATAATTTATCTTCACCATTATTGCCACCATGCCAAATTGGTCCTGGAGTATGGATAACATACTTTGCTGGTAGACGAAAGCCATGTGTAATCCGCGCCTCACCGGTTGGACAGCCATGAAATTGTAAGCAAGCGGCATACAGTCCTGGTCCAGCAGCCCGATGGATTGCCCCATCAACCCCACCGCCACCAAGTAATGTCGTATTAGCAGCGTTGACAATCGCATCCACGTGGACCTGAGTGATATCTCCTTGGATTGCTTTAAGTTGGTGCATTTTTCTCCCTCCTGTCCTGATATTTTTTATTATAGAACTTAAGAGGAACTAAATCCCCTCTTTCAAAGATTTAATTCCTCTGTCGATTCCTATTGTTCAATTTTAGATTTAAATTGCGGATATAGCCAAATTGTAGCGGTAACGCAAAAGCCGAATAAGATATATCCCGTAATTCTTCCAGAAACATATCCTAAATAGTTATGGATATCTCCTGGCATTACTGAAAGTGACGAAGCAGTTAGCTCAAATTGCATTACAGCCAAGACAAGCCAATAAATATAGAATCCGTACTTCATCTTCAACCTTTTCCAGTCAATATACTTTAAAAGAACAACCGTGTTGAAAATTAGCGCTAATACTAATACCCACGTAAACTTTCGCAGAGTTAAGTTACCCATTATCACAGGCTTTGCTAATAAAATTACAGACATAATAACATTAATAATGTAACTAAAGATAAAGGTCCGCCGTTCTTTTTTGTTTATTTCATGTTCTTGTTTATAGTTATCAATCATTTCGTGATCCTCCCGTAATAAATCATCTAAACTTACACGATAGAGGTCACTAACTTGAACCAGCATAAAAACATCAGGATAACTTCGGCTATTTCCCCAACTGGAAATTGTTTTTCGTGAAACATTTAGTCTTTCAGCAACCTCTTGCTGCGTCCAGTTATTCTTCTGTCGATAAGATTTCATTTTTTGAGCAAAATTCATCTATAATTAACCTCCACCGATATCAAATTAATTTCCCGGGAAATAATTCTTGATACCAAGATAACCAAAAGTGCGTTAAATGTCACGCTAAGGATCATGGCAACAAAAAAGTTCCGCTTGTCTACTCATACAAGACAAGTGGAACTTTTTATGAACTTACTTTAGAAGTGTAGCATTGCTAACACGACCGCAATAAGTCCTACTGCAGCATAGCTAAAACGTGCTCGCCAGGAACTTGCTAGAGCTAATTCTAATGCAACATTACCAAGGCGCAGTAGCTGATTGACTTCTCGTATCAACAAGTTGATAACGAGAAATCTAATCATCCTTGCGGGGGTTCACAAACGGAAACAAGTTTCCTGGTTCACTCCCTCGCCGTGACCGCAACTTCCGCCTAGCTATCCCGTCCTTGATTGCAAGCCAATCATCGTCCG
>ERZ773269.152-NODE-152-length-78956-cov-5.925489_pt1 | contig 78956 bp, 74 predicted proteins | sample MGYA00511958_ERZ773269 | MGnify/ENA primary metagenome ERZ773269 (study PRJEB29015, sample SAMEA2737761) | human gut metagenome | biome: human gut; feature: human-associated habitat; material: faeces | place: China | collected 2012 ... | reverse complement strand
AAAATGCTGTCGAGGAAATAAATAACGCAGGCAATGTACAATTACAAGTCAGTGCCGAGGGTGATATATCTGTATTAGATACGGCTGATTCAAAGCTACAGGAATTAATCAGCAACAACCAAGTTACCATAACATTCAATGTAGATACAGGCGGTTTTGATATTAACGATTTAGGCGGCAACAAATTAGGCGAAATAACCGCAGACGGTAAAATCAACTGGGAAAAAGGTGATGTTGAAAAGCCGGAAAATGAAAAGGCAGACGGCACGATTGATTATAAATTAGGTGATGTTGCAAAACCCGAAAACGCCGTTGCAACAGGTACAATAAACTACACATTAGGTACTGTTGCGACACCAAGCGGAGCACCAAAGGCAAAAGGTACACAAAATTTTGAGGGCGGTTTGGCAATGGTTAATGATGAAAAGGGTATATCTGACCCGCGAGAATTAATCGTTGACAAAGGACGTGCATTTATACCACAGGGCAAGGACGTGTTGTTGCCGTTGTCAAAGGGTGCAAAGGTGTACACAGCGTCACAAACCAAGGCGATAATGAACGGTATGGGTATACCGCATTACGCAACAGGAAAAGACAATTCGGACGCGTTTACATCAGCCAAGGACGATTGGACGCATTACACCAAAACGCACGCAGTAACGACTGCACAAGAATTAGAGAAGTGGTTAGAATTTCAAGAGAAATTCAAGTCGAATGACAAGGATATTGCCGATATTGAGGAACAAATATTCAGTCTGACACAGAAACGCACGCAGGAGTTAAACAACCTGTCAAAGTCGTACATTGAAGAACGCGCGGCACTGAATGACTGGGACGACAACGGTGACAATCCTATCGACGCGTTTACGCGTATTCGTGACCGCAATATGGCGGAAGTCGAGGCAGGACGTATGACGTGGGAGGACTATACGACAGAAATGTCAAGTATAGGTTCAACGTTATACGACAATATGACCGAATACAGTCGTGATTGGTTGGAACACCAAGAAAAATACAACGGTATGAGTGCCGCCGATTATATAGCAGGTATCGGCAGAATACAGACGTACACCGAACAAATGTACGCACAGGGTATAATCAGCCACAAAGAATATGTAGAGGCAAAAAACAAGCTGAATGAGGAGTATTTGGGCAAGCGTAAAGAACAAATTGAAAAAGAGTACGACATATCCAAAGACTACATCAGTGAACATACATATTTTAACGACTGGCAAGATAACGGCGACAGTCCGCTTGACGCATACAACCGCGTTATGGACAGGCATCGTGAGGAATTGGCGAACGGCGAGTTGACACAGGACGAGTTCGACAAGTATCAAAGTGAATTAGGTTCGGATATGTATTCGGAGCGTGTGGAGCAGTCAAAGAACTGGTTGGAAGAACAACGCAAGTATTACGGTATGACTGATGAAGAATATATCGCCGGTTTAAAACGTATTCAGCAGTATACACAGGAATACTATGATTTGGGGTTAATCAGCCGCAAAGAATACAACGAAAATATGACTGAACTAAATCACGATATGTTCGACCAAGCGGGCGAATCGTTTGACGATATGCTACAGCAACAACAGGACTACATCAACAAACTGCGTGATGAATTTTCTGCACAGGAACAGGCCCTACAGGACAGTTGGACGGTAGAGGACCGCAAGGCTGATATGTCCGAAACACAGGCGCAGTTGGATATTTACGCAAATGCAGTGACAGACAGAGGACAGCAGAAGTACAAAGAACTGCAAGAGCAGATGAAACAACTGCAACGTGATGAGGAGCTGTATCAACTGCAAGTCAAAAACAATGCAACGATTGAAAAACTGGAGGCGGAGTATGACGCGTTGGAAAACAGCAAGGCTGATTTCATCAAGTCCATTGCAACAAACATTGACAGTATAGACGTGACGGGTATTGTGGCGGATATAACACAGGAAGTCAGCGGCGGTAATGATAAGATAACCAAGACTTTGGGCGAGATTATAGAGGCTATTAAGGGCATTAAGATTGAACAGCAGAACTATAACAACAACAGTAAAATCACAATTAATGCGGCGGACAGTACCGTTTTAGGCGAATACGTATAATACGTGGAGGTAGATAATGCGAAACGGATTTATATTTAAAAACAAACATTCAAACGATTTCGGAGTGACTGTACAAACACAGTCACGTCCGATTAAACCGGAAATGAAAATACAGACATATGACAGCCCGTATATAGACGGTGAATATGATTTTTCAACGGCAAATGCATACAACCGTGAATTTTATAAAAACCGTGTATTTAAAATGAATTTGCAAATATCGGCGGCGGATATGTCCGAACTGAACAGCAAAATCACAAAAATCACAACGTGGTTAATGGGACGCGGTGAGTTGATATTTGACGACACACCCAATGTCAAATGGAATGCGTCGGTTATTGAAACAATAGATTATAAACCCGAAAACTACGGCCACAAAGCGGTCATTTCGGTGTCGTTCAAGGTGCAGACGTGGGCGGCGTTGGTATTTGATATTTTTGACGGTCCGATATTGGATAGCCAAAACATCAAATTAGATGATGAAATACCAATCGGACCGAATGAATATTACACGATTACAACGGCAGGCGACAGTACAATACATAACACAGGTGACCGCCCTGTCAGACCTGTTTTGCGTGTTACAAACGTCACAAAACCTACAACGATAACCTGTAACGGTATCAGTATTACGGTGTCGGAAAACTGCGTTATTGACTGCGACAAACAGTCGGTAACAGACGTAAACGGCAACAGTATTATGAAAAAAATCAAAGGTAATTTTTTTGAACTGGAAACAGGGGCGAATACAATAAATTTATCCACGACGGCAACGGTCGAATTTTCATTTTATCCACAGTATGTGTGGAATACAGAAACGGAGGATATATACAAATGGGACAGATAACATTTATGCGATTGCACGACAGATATACAGACAGTTTTGAAACGGGTGAGGTGCTGAACAACGCCTATAACGTCAAAGAAACAAGGATATTAAATGATACGGGCAGTTTGGAATTTGATTATCCGTATGATGAAAAAGCGCGTTTGATTAGTCAAAATATGTTGGTTAGTGTAAATAACCATATTTACGAAATCAGCCGAACAACACGAAATACAAGCGGTACAGATACATTACACGTTTACGGTACACCGCATTTTGTGTATGAGGCGCAGAAAGCGTTTATACCGACAATCGGCGACCATATCGGTAAAAGTTCAAGATATGTTCTAAAACAAGCGATTGATATTATATCAGATTTTAAAAAGACGGTCGGGGAAAGGTGCATTTTTCACATTATGACAGATGCAGAGCTGACCGCCAAAGGAATGAAGTGGGTTGCAGATGATGAACTGCTGATTGATTTTTTCTCTACCGACAAAACGAATTTGTGGGATGTTATAAAAACGATAATAGAAAATTTGGGGCGTGGCGAGATATTCCACGAAACAACTATTGACAGTAATAACAACATTGTATGTAACATTGCCATTGTTGAACGTATCGGCACAGATAACGGCGTCAGACTGCGTTTAGAAAAGAATATGCAAAGCATATCAATAGAACGCAATGTAAGCGATATGATAACTCGTTTATGGGCGTTCGGAAGTGATGATTTAACGGTCAGCAGTGTAAACGGCGGCAAAGCATATATAGACAGTCCAAACATTGAAAAATACGGTGTGCAAGAGGGGTACAAGGACTATAGCGATTATACATCAGCGGCCAAACTGTACCGTAACGCAAAATGGGAATTTGATGAGGATAACGAGGATAGAATAGACGTACCGCAGTTGACAATCAGTGGTAAATTGATTGACCTATCCAAATTAGCCGAATACGGTGCGGCGGAAAAGTTGGAAATAGGCGATACAGTACACGTATTTGACATAGACGGTACGGAATATGTACAAAGGGTAATTGAGTATCAGGCATATCCGTTGGAGCCGAAAGAGAGCAATATATCAATCGGACATATCAGACGTGATTTTTTTATCGGACTATGGCAGACAGAACAAGCGACAAAGAAACATTCAAAGTGGCAGACAGCGAATAACAGCGTAAATATCCGAAAAGTACAAGGAACGGTGAACACAGACCGAAACGAGGTGCAGTCGGACAATAAGCTGTTGAAAATTGTCGGCGATTTGTTGACGATAAAAGATACAGATAACCGAGTTCGTGTGCGTTTGGGAAATTACAATGACGAATTTGTTTTTATCATTTACGACAAAAACAAAAAACAGGCCATTTATTTGAACGAGGACGGCGAGGGCGTGTTCGCCGGAAGTATTCAGACAATGAAAGACTGTCTGATACAGGGTATGTTGCGTGTCGGTATGGCAGGCAACAACACAAAAGGTATTGAATTTTACGGTGACAGTTACCAACCGGACAAGGACGGTAATTATTCAACACCTTATGCCCGTTTAGTGCCGTATGTAGCCAATAACGAGGATTTCAAGGGTATAAACGTTGAGGGCGGCGAGTTGTGTGTGAATAACAGTCCTGTCGCAACTGCAAGGAATATAAACGATATATCAAAGCAAATAGAAAAATTAACAGAAACGGTGAACAACTTAAAGAAACAAATTGACACAATGTCATAAAAAAATACTACCCTCATTTTGAGGGTAGTATAATTAGCGTAAGCTGTTTATAGTTGGTATTATGGTAGAAACATAGTAATCATACGGAATGTGTTCAATGTCTTTTTCGTAGAGTGGAATATCGGTTAATATCGGATTCAATAAATCATCTTTTTTGCAAAAGTCGTGTCCGAAAAATTCATAGTCGCCTAAACCTATATTTTCTAACATATCGTTTATATCATATTTACTAACATATTGCACACCGTCACGCTGTTCGGTTTTTAGTTCCGGCAAAGGTGACAAATCAGTGGTTGACGGCTTTACAGTCGGTGTCGGTGTTGGTTGTGCGTCGGTATCGGTATCAATCGTAATAGTGTTGTCACTGAAACCAACATTGAAACCGCCGACAGCGTCGGCAACGTCACGTAATTTGAAATATGTATTATCGTTGATGTTGTAGCCCTCTATCGCTGTTTCCGTACCATTTACGGCAACAGGGAACGGGTTAGCCGTTACGGCATATTCGACGGCGAAACCTGTCGCTGTCGCACAGATTATACCGCCTGTTATAAAACCTAATATAAATTTTTTCATAGCTTGTAGCCTCCTTTTTTTAAAATAGTATATACCAAATAATAAAAAAATTCAATAAAATTTTGAAAAAAGTATTGACAAATGCGCATAAAGGGCGTATAATATAAAATGAAAGGAGGAAAAGAATATGAAAAGAAACGATTTCATAAAGCTGTTGAAAAAGAACGGCTGGACACTAAAGCGAAATGGTTCAAATCACGATATTTACCATAACGGTAAAGATAGAGAATCAGTACCGCGACACACAGAAATTGATGAAGATTTAGCCAAAGCAATCATCAAACGACGGGGACTTAAATAGTCCCCCCGTCGGGTGATTATAAATATATATATAATTTTTTTAAGGAGGAACAGATATGAAAAACGCATATCCTATAATTTTAACACAAGGACAAAAATACGTTGTTGTATCAATACCCGATTTTGATATTAATACACAAGGTGAAGATTTTGCGTCCGCAATGGAAATGGCAAGGGACGCAATCGGATTAATGGGAATAGATATGCAAGACGACGGAAAAGAATTGCCGACACCAACACCAATATCAGAATTAACAGTTGAAAATGGTGTTGTGACATTGGTAGATATAGATTTTGATATTTACCGTCGTAAAAATGAACTACGGGCAGTCAAAAAAAATTGTACTATTCCGAGCTGGTTAAACTATGAGGCGGAAAAAGCAAATATTAATTTTTCACAAGTATTGCAAAATGCGTTAATGGAACAGCTAAAAATTAGCCGATAAAACAAACAGAAATTAAGCACGTCACACGGCGTGCTTTTTTCGTACAAAAAATGAGGTGACACAATGTACAGACGAATACCACCATAGCACGCTTACGGCGTGTTTTTTTAATACCAAAATCCCAATTAATTACGATTAGAAAGGAATGATAAAATGAAATTAAATTTTAATTTTGACGGTAAAACATTTTTATCGAAATGGTGGAAGATTGTCCGTGATAATTTCACGGCAATTCAAACCGACCACAACACACTGTCCGACAAATTGGACACAGAAATAACGCAACGCACCAACGCTGATGTAGGGTTGGCGGACAAAATCACAGCCGAAACCAAGGCAAGGGAAAGTGCGGATAGTTCGTTAAGCAGTCGCATAAACAACGAAGTGACAATACGACAGGCGGCGGATAATGAACTGCAACGAAATATTGACAGTGAAATCGCCGAAAGGCAGACGGCAGATACCAATATTTCAAATTCAGTGAAAGCCGAAGAATCAGCAAGAAAAAGTGCTGACAAAGAATTGAAAGCACGTATTGATGAAATCAATGCGAACACCGAAACAACTATACTGTTTGGCGACAAAAAGCAACATACAGTAAAATTTGTTGCACCGAGTAAGCCTACACTATATTTTGACGGACAACAAGAATATTATGGCGAGAGTATGGCGGTTGATATTACACTGAAAGACGCGTTTTACATTGACGGGAAACAGATTGCCGGAACGTTTTCAGAACCGTGTATAAATGTACCGATAGATGGCATTTATATTGTTGTTCGCTATGATTTTATTAAAAATACGTGTAGTATATCATCAAATTCTACATCTGTACCGTCGGCAATTTCGGGTGATGTATGGACATTTACATTGTATCATATTCACGATATAAATTTAGAAATGAAGATAGACAGCGAATCGCCGACAGGGGAAAGATATGAGTTTGTATCGGCGGCGGTTGATTATGCCATAGAAAACGAAAATACCACAGGCGACAGTTATTTCATAACCAATACATACGAACGTGTTCGTACATTGGCAGATTTGGCAACTGTCAATAAAAATTCATTTATTGACGCTGTAAATGAAAATGCAAAAAATATTACAGACATTGCAAAACATCAAATATTTGTCGTGTGTGACGGCAACCACGACGAATTAAAAATACAGGCGGCGATAGATAGCGCACCGTATAAAAGTATTATCTATCCTGTAGGTGAATTGTGCGTTATCACAAATGCAAATATGATGTCGGGTTATGGAATGACTGGAACCAATAACGGCGTGGCAATTCCGTTAAAGGGCGGTATGACGTTAGACGGTTCAATGTGCGATACAATTATGTTCAAAAACACAAATCCTGTCGCAAAACAATATGTTTTTCATCTGCCGGAAGGCGCTAAAATACAAAATGTAAAATTTACAGAGGACACGGACACAGTAACGGCGGACACAGTAAATCCGACAGTATTATCAGCGCAAAGTAGTTCACAGATAATATCCTGTACATTCTACGATATATTCAGTACACATCAATTCGGTGTATCAACGTTTGAAATGAGCAACGTTCTGTTTTTGAACAACGTCATAGATACGTTCGCAGGTGCACCGGCAAATAATTTGACATACGAAATAAAAATCGCAGGCAATTCGTTTGTTATGGGTAACAAATTTTTGAATTTCACGCAAAAAGAACAATCGTTAGGATATATGCTACAGGCGTCAACCGTTATATTTGTAAACAATTATATGTCCGGTTTTACAAATTGCAGTATTGATATAGGCAAAAAAATAGTAGGCAATATATTTAAAACGTTTACTGATTGCAGTATCGATATAAATGGCGAAATTTCGGACAATGAATTTGCAGCAATTACACAGAACACAAAAACACCGTTTATATACACCAAGGGGATTACATTAATCAGCGGAAACAGAATGCCTGTTATAAAAATTAATTCCGAATATATCGATTTTATCGAATGCGGAAATTATGCCGTTATATGCGGAAATTATATGCACATTTCCGCAGGCCCTACGTCGGGACAGTGTAATCTAATATCAGCCAGCAGTCAGACGCTGATAGCAGATAATATATTTAGGACAACGGCGTCTGTAACGGCAAATGCAGATTTTTCAATTATATACAGCGACGGTAAAACAGTAGTCAAAAATAACGTGACAAACGCGACATCTATTGGAACGTTTGGCGATACGTGCGTTGTTGACGGAAATGTGACAGGGTGGTGATATTATGTACAAATTTTATAGTAAAAATGGAACAGCACAATTCTATGAACACGGTGTTGAAATTGACGGCACGGTGTACGGAATACATACCGATAGGGATATATTGCGTATAAAACGTAGGATTGTCAATGATAAATTCGCCGAAACTGACGGTGATTTCGATATGGACACAGAAATTGCAAAAATTAAGCATACAGGCATCACATTTGAACAGCCTACGGCGGAACAGTTGGAACAGATACAGGCGAAAACATACAACAGTATGACAGAATTAAAACAGCACGTTCAGTCTGTTATGAACGGTGACGAAACAATGTCACAGGACGAAATCAACGCAATGCTGATGTTACAGATTGCAGAGTTAAAGGCAGGTGTTGGCGGTGAATAAAACATTGATACGTAAATATTACAAAAAGGGAATATTTAAAGAAAAGCATTTAGATATATTCGTCAAGTCGGGAGATATAACAGAGCAAGACAAAAAAGAAATTATGGAGGGCTGATATGGAGGCAGAAAATGAAAAAGAAGTATGGGAACGGCTGACGGCAGTGGAACAGTCCACCAAGTCGGCACACCACAGAATTGACGGTATCGAAAAACTGACCGAAAGCGTCCACATCATAGCCACGGAAACTAAGGCAATGCGTGAGGACGTAAACGATATTACATCACGGGTAGACGAAATAGAAAAACGGCCTACAAAGCGATACGAAACAGTAGTTACCGCCATTATTACGGCATTAGTCGGCGGTTTGATAGGTTATTTTGTTAAAATGTTAGGATTTTAGTATTTTAGAAATTAGGAGGTACATTAAAATGAAAGAATGGCTAAAATGCGCGGGTATTCGTGCAATAAAAACAGTAGCACAAACAGCGATTGCGACAGTAGGCACTGCTGTCGCGTTGGGTGACGTGAATTGGGTGTTGGTAGGCAGTGCATCTGCACTTGCAGGAATACTTTCTCTGCTAACATCTATTGCAGGTCTTCCTGAAATCCAAGAAAAGAATTGAGGGGATACATATGCGAACAATAAATGATGGGTTTCCAATCAAACAGTTCAATGGTATTGACATTGATACGTCAATACAGTCATCATCGGCAAACTATTACACATACAGTAGTCGTTTGGTGAAGTTTATTGTAATTCACTACACCGGAAACAAGAAGGACACCGCAAAAGCAAATGCAACATATTTTCATAATGGTTCACGAGGTGCATCGGCACATTTGTTTACTGATGATGATAGTTGTTATCAATCAGTCGCATTGAATAATGCCGCATGGGCGGTGGGTGGCACAAAGGTATATAAACATGCCGAATGCCGCAACATAAACAGCATATCCATTGAAATGTGTTGTAGTGGTAATTCTATTGTATCTGAAAAAACAATCAACAATACCGCATATTTGTGCGCTGAATTGTGTAAATACATAGGCATTACGGCAGATACAGTTGATACGTTTGTTTTACGTCATTATGACGTATGGGACAAACAGTGTCCGGCACAGTGGGCGACCGAAAACAATTCAGGATGGATTGCATTCAAAGAAAAAGTAAAAGCGGTTTTACGAAACAAGGAGGGACTGACAATGGAGCAGTACAATGAATTAAAAAATCTAATAGAGAAACAGGCGACGGCTATTTCAGCACTACAAATAGAAAACAAGGAGTTAAAAGCCGTAGTGCAAAGTACAATGGTGTATGACTATAACGATGGCAACATGCCATCGTGGGCAAGAACGGCAGTACAAGCCGCGCAAGATTACGGCGCATTGGTCGGTGACGAGCAAGGGAGATTAGGTCTGTCCTATAAGGACCTGCGAACTATTTGTAGGGAGTACAGATGTGGTATGTATAATAAGTAGTTTTGAGGGTGGTGTAATGCCACCCTTATTTTTTTTATGTGAAAGTTATTGAAAGTGTAGTAATAATATGATATATTATTACTGAATTTGTTAATTAATATGAAAGGAAAAAAAGATGTTTATAAAAAATAATAGTTCGGTTCCAAGTGAAATATTAATTTTGGATGATAGAATAATTTTATTAGTGAAGCTATATGAAAGTAAATATAAATTATCTTGCAAAGCAAATTTAGCATTTATTATTACGGATAGCATTTATGAAGAACGATTAAAAATAAGTTATGAAGAAGAAAGAAATCTTGTAAAAGAAATAAAATCTGAATTTGAAAATATAAGTGGGCAATATGTGGCACCGTTGAAAAAGGATAATAGAGCTTATATTATAATTAAAAAAGATAGGTTTTTGGTAGGCAATTTATTTATAAAGACAGTTTTTCATGAACTGACTCATGCGGAGGATTATTACAATTATATGAAATTAAAAAATATTAATTCTCGGATAAATATAACTGCAAACAAATCGGAATATGATTGTGTATCTTTTTATACTGAAATACGAGCGTATTATCGTGGTGAAAAAGAATATATGAGGGTAATGACTTATGATGAATTAGGAAATTTTAGATCCGATATAAAAAATCTACATGAACTTTGTAATTACTTGAAACTGTATATAGATACTGCCAAGAAATCGCTTTTTGTGGATAATAATTATTCTGAAGCTCAATATCATCTTGCCAAATTTATTGGGACTTATATAGCCTATAAACAAATGTTAAACATAATTTATGAAGATGATACATTCAATGTTGAATGGGTACATGAAATAGAAGAAATAATAGAAGATGATTATATTTTTGATAATATAAAAAGGATAGAACCTATGTGGAAAGATTTGAAGTCTTTTTTTAAGTAATGCGTGTTAGAAGATAATTATGTTGTAATATTTTAATATTAGAAAAATATATATTACGGTGTAGCATATATTTTTTAGTTTACAGTCTTAGACTTTAATTTTGATGATGAAACATGACTATAATTCTGACTATCATACTGTTATTTTTAATGATTTTTAATGGAGAGTTGTGGATATATATAAACGTTATAAACCGCATAAAACCTATATATTTTGAGCATTATCAAAGGTGTACGGTAAGCTTGAAATCTTGACAGAAAATCATATACATTATATAATAATGTATATGATTTTTTTGTGGAGAAAAACAGATGAAAAGCAACAGGTTTTTAAAGAAAGGTTACACGACTGGGAGCTGTGCCGCGGCGGCGGCAAAAGCGGCGGTTATGACTGTGTTAAATGACGAAATAGTCATAACAACTCAAATTACACTTCCCAAAGGTGAGAGCATAAGTATTGACATAACCGATACGCAGATTGACGGTGACAGTGTCACTTGCACAGTTAAAAAGTACAGCGGTGACGATCCCGACATAACAAACGGTATACTTGTTTGTGCAACTGTCAGAAAAAACAGTGGCGGTATAAAAATTGACGGCGGTGTGGGCGTAGGTCGCGTGATGCGTAACGGACTTGACCAACCTGTCGGAAATGCCGCGATAAACAGTGTTCCGCGTCAAATGATTAGAAACAGTATAAATGAGATTTGCGGTGATTATGACGGCGGTTTTGATGTGATTATTTCCGTGCCGAACGGCGAAGAAATCGCGAAAAAGACGTTTAATTCAAGACTCGGTATTGAGGGGGGAATTTCGATTTTGGGTACAAGCGGAATTGTTGAACCTATGAGCGAAAAGGCACTTTTGGACACGATTTTTCTTGAACTCAATACACGAAAAAGTGCCGGCGACAGTATTGCGGTGCTTGTGCCGGGCAATTACGGCGAGGATTTTGCTAAAAAAACTTTTGGTATAAAAAATACCGTTCAGTGCAGTAATTATATTGGTGACGCGATAGATTATGCGTCCGATTTGGGTTTTTCGGATATACTGATAATTTCGCATATGGGTAAACTTGTTAAGCTTGGCAGCGGAATTATGAATACTCATTCAAAATATGCGGACGGCAGAATGGAAACGCTTGCGTTATGTGCGGCTTTGGCCGGTGTGGAGAATTTTGCGGATATTCTCGATTGTGTGACGACCGATGAGGCTTATGAAATTATTGGGGACACTAAAACTGTTGATATATTGATGAAAAGAATTGATAAATACCTAAAGCACAGAAGTGATGTCAATATCGGTGCGATAATGTTTTTGAATAAACAGGGAATTATCGGAAAAACTGCTGATGTTGACGGTATTTTGGAAAGGATATAAAATGGTACATTTTGTTGGAGCGGGCAGCGGTGCAGCCGATCTTATAACTATACGCGGAAAAAAACTTTTGGAAAATGCAGATATTATTATTTATGCCGGTTCGCTTGTTAATCCCGAACTTTTGGAATATGCAAAAGATAGTGCTGAAATTTATAACAGTGCGAAAATGAATCTCGATGAAGTTATTGACGTGATGAAACAAGGGGACACTAAAAATATTGTGCGTTTGCATACGGGTGATCCGTGTGTTTACGGTGCAATTCGTGAACAAATGGACAGGCTTGATAAACTTGGAATTGAATATGATGTTTGCCCCGGTGTAAGTTCGTTTTGCGGTGCGGCGGCGGCTTTGAAGGCGGAATATACGTTGCCTGATGTATCGCAAACCGTCATAATAACGCGTATGGAGGGCAGAACTCCTGTGCCTCCGAAAGAAAAAATACATTTGCTCGCGTCACATAATGCGACAATGGTGATATTTTTATCAACAGGTTTATTAAAGGAATTGTCGGCTGAACTTGTAAAAGGCGGTTACAGTGAAAATACACCTGCGGCGATAGTTTACAAGGCTACTTGGAAAGACGAAAAAGTTATGCGTTGCACAGTGGGGACACTAAATAAAACAGCAGAGAAAAACGGTATAAAAAAGACTGCACTTATAACAGTCGGTGATTTTCTCGGCGATGATTATTCACTGTCGAAACTTTACGATAAGACATTTACAACCGAATTCAGAAAGGGCGTGACGGAATGAAAATTGCGTCAATAGCTTTTACGGAAAACGGTGCGAAAATCGTAAAAATGCTCGTGCATGAAATGGACGTAAAGGGCTACGTTTTTGAAAAATATAATACTGACGGATTGGAAACATTTAATAATGTTTCGTCACTTGTCAGAGATATTTTCAAGAAATATAATGCGATTGTGTTTGTCGGCGCGTGCGGAATTGCGGTGCGTTCGATAGCTCCGTATGTCAAGGATAAAGCCAAAGATCCGGCAGTTGTGGTGGTTGATGAAAAAGGCAATTTTGCGATACCGATTTTGTCCGGACATATAGGCGGTGCGAATGATTTGGCGGAGAAAATCGCCGCATTGACAAGCGGAGTGGCGGTTATAACTACGGCAACCGATATTAACAAAAAATTCTCTGTCGACACATTTGCGGTAAGAAATAATTTGCATATCGGGGACACTAAACTTATAAAAGAAATATCGTCACGGATTTTGAACGACAAAAAAGTCGGATTGTATACCGATTACGAATTAAAAAATGTTCCCGATTGTTTTGAAGAAAGCAATGAAGTCGGAATTTGCATAAGTGATGACGATAAAAAGCCGTTTAGAACTACGCTTAATTTAATGCCGAAAAATGTTGTACTCGGAATCGGTTGCAGAAAAGGCTGCGAAACTGTCGAAGAAAGTATATTGGCATTTTTAAAAGTGAACGGAGTGTCGGTTTATTCGCTTTTTGCGGTTGCGACGGTGGATATAAAGAAAAATGAAAAGGGCATTGTTGAATTTTGTGAAAAATTTGATATACCGCTTTTGACGTTTTCGGCTGAAACTTTGGCGGCGGTTGAGGGGAAATTTACAGCGTCCGAATTTGTGAAAAGGACTGTCGGAGTCGATAATGTGTGCGAAAGAGCGGTTTGTGCGGTCGGTGCGAAAATAACAGAAAAAAAGACGGCTTTAAACGGTACGGCTTTGGCACTCGGAAGAATAAATACGGAAATTGATTTTTTGAAAGGTTAAGTTTGAATGAAAATTTATGTTGTTGGAATAGGAGCGGGAAGTGCAGACGGAATGACTTTCAAGGCGAGAAATGTGCTTGAAAAAGCCGATGTGATTGTCGGATATACGGTGTATGCCGAACTTGTGAAAAAGCTGTTTCCTGATAAAGAATATTTCGTTTCGGCGATGAAAAAGGAGGCGGAGCGTTGCAGAAAAGCGGTTGAAATGGCGGCTGACGGCAGAAATGTTGCAGTTGTTTGCAGCGGTGATGCAGGCGTTTACGGTATGGCGTCGCTTGTGTATGAAATTGCGGCAGGCTATGAAAATGTTGAAGTGAGCGTTGTGGCAGGCGTGTCGGCAATGCTTAGCGGCGGTGCACTTGTGGGAGCACCGTTGGGACACGATTTTGCGGTTATAAGCCTTAGCGATTTGCTCACCCCTTGGGAGAAAATCGAAAAACGTCTTGAATGTGCGTCGGCGGCTGATTTCACGATATGTCTGTACAATCCGTCAAGTAAAAAACGTCACGATTATTTAATGCGCGCGTGTGACATAATGCTGAAACACAAAAACGGTGATACGGTGTGTGCCGTTGCAAAAAATATCGGTCGCGACGGTGAGGAATATGCAATTATGAGCCTTGCCGAACTTAGAAATTACAGCACGGATATGTTTACGACTGTGTTTATCGGCAATTCTATGACGAAAAATATCGGCGGAAAAATGGTTACACCGAGAGGGTATAAAAATGTATGATGTAGTATTGTTTGGCGGTACGGACGAGGGACACAAAATCGCCGACTTTTTGAGTGAGCAAAAAGTCAGTTACGTTGTGTGCGTTGCGACTGAATACGGTGCGGAATTGCTTGATATGAAAAACGTGCGCATCGGAAGAATGACGGCGGAAGAAATGGCTGATTTTTTTGACGAAAACAGTGTTAGATTGGTCATTGACGCAACTCACCCTTATGCCGAATTTGTGACAGAAAACATAAAAAAAGCGTGTAAAGTGGAGTATATAAGGGTTGTGCGTGAGGACGTTCAGGCAGACGGAACGTATTTTGAAAATATCGAAGCAGCCGCAGAATACCTTGAAAAAACAACAGGAAACATACTTATAACGACAGGTTCAAAGGAAATTGCAAAGTTTTCGGCTGTTTCGGACAGAGCGTTTGCACGCGTATTGCCGTCGGAGGAATCGCTGGAGTTGTGTAAAAATGCGGGCTTTAAGATGAAAAATATTATTTGTATGCAAGGACCGTTTTCAAAAGCGTTTAACAGTGCGTTGATTCGTGAGCTTGACATTAAGTATCTCGTTACAAAATGTACGGGAAAAAACGGCGGTTTCACGGAAAAAACAGAGGCGGCAAAGGAAAACGGTGTTGAGTGTATTATAATTAAAAGACCGACCGATGAAAGCGGAATGACGGTTTCGGAGGTTGAAAAAATGATTTTGGAGTGGTTGTAATATGAACATTTTTATAGTCGGTGTCGGAATGGGGGACACTAAATATTTAACGAAAATTGCAGAAGAAAAAATAAAAAATGCTGATATTATAATCGGTGCAAAACGTGTTGCCGAGCCGTATGTCAACGAGAAAAAAGTTTTTTTTGAGTATGAAACGGATAAAATTAAAAAGATTTTAGAAGAAAATAAGTGTGAAAATGCGGTAATATTTTTTTCGGGTGATACGTCATTTTTCAGCGGTGCGAAAAATTTAAAAGCGGAATTTCCTAATGCCGAAATTTTTGCAGGTATAAGCTGTGTGTCGTATTTTTGTGCTAAAATCGGTATGGCGTATGACGACATGAACATTGTAAGTATGCACGGCAGAAATTGCAATATTGTGAGTGAAGTCAGAGAGAATGAGAAAACATTTGTGCTTTTGGGTGAAAATCCTTGTGATAAGTTGTGCCGATACGGTTTTGAAAATGCCGAAGTTTATATCGGAGAAAATTTGTCATATGAAAATGAAAAAATACTTCATGGAAAAACAAAAGATTTTAGGGACACTAAATTAGTTTCGCTCAGTGTGGCGGTAATAATCAATAATGAATATGACAAATGCACAAAAATCGGAATTAACGACAGCGAATTTGTGACGGGCAACGCACCTATGACAAAAAGCGAAGTGAGAGCGGTAAGCATATCAAAGCTTGAAATCAAATATGACGATATATGTTACGATATAGGTGCAGGAACGGGCTCGGTAAGTGTTGAAATGGCTCTGCTATGCGGAAAAGGCAAAGTATATGCGATTGAAAAAAAAGCGGAGGCGGCTGAATTGATAAAACAGAATGCACTGAAATTTCATGCCGATAATATTGAAATAATTTGTGCGGACGCACCGAACGGTATGGACGGATTACCGAAAGCGGACAAGGTTTTTATAGGCGGTTCATCGGGGAATTTGTATGAAATAATAGAAAAGTGCGATTGCAAAAAAGTGGTCGTGAACGCAATAACTCTTGAAACTTTATCGCTCGCACAAGAAAGTTTTGAAAAACTCGGGTATGAATATGCGGTGACGCAAATCTGTGCGTCAAGAGGAAGAAAGGTCGGCGGATACAATATGATGACGGCACAAAATCCCGTTTTCATAATCTGCGGTGAAAAATTATGAGAAGAATTATGATTGCCGGCACAAACAGCGGCTGCGGAAAAACAACTGTGACTTGTGCGGTGCTTCAAGCACTTGTAAACAGAAAAATTAATGTTTCGTCTTTTAAATGCGGTCCGGATTATATTGACCCAATGTTTCACAAAACGGTTATCGGAACGGCGGCATACAACCTTGACACATACCTTATGAGCAATGATGTTGTGAATTATTTGCTGAATAAAAACAGCGGTGATATTGCGGTTGTTGAGGGCGTTATGGGCTTTTATGACGGCTTTTCTTTTACGGAAAAGGGAAGTACGCACGAGCTTTCGGAGATTACCGATACAGATGTTATTCTTGTTGTAAAATGCCGTGGTATGAGCCTGTCCGCAATGGCTTTGGTGAAAGGGTTTAAGGAGTTTAGGAAAAATAATATTAAGGGTGTTATTTTTAATAATCTGTCCGAGAAACTGTACGGTGATTTGTCGGAAGAATGTCGAAAAATCGGTTTAGTTCCTTTAGGTTTTTTGCCGAATATCAAAGATGTGCAGATAAGCAGCAGGCATTTGGGACTGGTCACCGCAGTGGAAATTGACGGTATAAAGGACAAAATGAATTTACTTGCCGATTATGCCGAAAAATACATTGACATAGACAAGATTTTAGAAATATCAGAAAACGATAGGGACACTAAATTTACATCGCCTGAAATTACAAAAAAATATAACGTAAAAATTGCGGTTGCGTATGACAGAGCATTTTGTTTTTATTATGAGGATAATCTTAATTTACTCAGTGAAATGGGTGCGGAGATTGTTAAGTTCAGTCCGCTTGAAAATGAGAACGTACCGCAGTGCGACGGATTGATTTTGGGCGGCGGTTATCCCGAACTGTATGCGGATATTCTTGAGAAAAATACGGGGACACTAAATTCTGTTAAAGAGTGTGTTGAAAGCGGTGTACCGTGTATTGCGGAATGCGGAGGGTTTATGTATCTTCACGAGATTATGGAGGATAGCGATAAAAACGAACACAGTATGGTCGGCATAATCAAAGGAAAGTGCAGAAAAACAGACCGTTTGCAACGCTTCGGATATATGGAAATGACGGCAAACAGAGATAATATTTTATGCAAAAAAGGCGATAAAATCCGTGCAAGAGAGTTTCATTATTTTGACAGTGACTGTAACGGAAACGGTTTTACGGCTGTGAAAAATGACAGACAGTGGGAATGTGTGAATGTTGATAAAAACTTATTTGCAGGTTTTCCGCACTTGCACTTTTTTGCAAATATAAATTTTGCCGAAAACTTTATGAAAAGCTGTGAGGAATACAAATGTACAAAATCAGAAAATTAGATGAACAAGCAATAGAAAATGCGGAAAAGAAATGGAACTCAATAGCGAAACCATTGCATAGCCTTGGTGTATTTGAGGAGATTATAAAAAATATTGCGGGTATTCAAGGGACACAAAACATAGACATAAAAAAGAGATGTGTACTTGTCATGTGTGCAGATAACGGCGTTGTGTGCGAGGGAGTAACTCAGACAGGGCAGGAAGTTACGGCGGTTGTGACGGAAAACTTCGCAAAGGGTGCAACAAGCGTGTGTACTATGGCAAGAAATATCGGTGCGGACGTTGTACCGATTGACGTGGGAGTGGCGCGTGACGTTGACGGCGTGGTAAACAAAAAAATATCGTACGGCACAAAAAATATGTTACACGAAAAAGCAATGACGTATGAGCAAGCCAAAGAGGCGGTGCAAGTGGGAATTGACTGCGTAAAAGAACTTAGCGAAAAAGGCTATAAAATCATTGTGACCGGTGAAATGGGAATCGGAAACACGACTACAAGCTCGGCGGTTGCAAGCGTTTTGCTTGACAGAAAAGCAGAGGACGTAACCGGCAGAGGTGCAGGGCTGACAAGCGGTGCATTGGAGAGAAAAATTGAGGTTATAAAAAAGTCGATTGAGCTTCACAAACCTGATAAAAACGATATTTTTGACGTGCTTTCAAAGGTCGGCGGTTATGATATTGCCGCTTTGACGGGGGCGTTTATCGGCGGTGCTATGTACGGCGTTGCAATGGTTATTGACGGATTTATTTCGTCGGTTGCGGCACTTTGTGCGGAAAAGTTATGTCCGAAATGCAGTGATTTTATGATTGCGTCACACGTTTCAAAAGAAAGCTGTACGGCTGATATTTTGAAATTACTCGGCAAGAAAGCACCGATAAATGCGGATATGTGCTTGGGCGAGGGGACAGGCGGAATGGTTATGCTTACCGCACTTGATACCGCACTTTGCGTATATAACGAAATGTCTACTTTTGACGATATTAACGTTGAAAGCTATAAGGAGCTTAAATAATGTTTATACTTGTAACAGGCGGAAGTGGAAGCGGAAAGTCTGAATTTGCCGAAAATATTGCAATGAAATTGGGCGGTAAAATGCTGTACGTTGCAACGATGAAACCATATGATGACGAATGTTTAAAACGTATCGAACGTCACAGAAAAATGCGTGACGGAAAAGGCTTTAGAACGGTTGAATGTTATACTGATTTATCCGAAATAACGGAAAGTGCCGATACAATTCTTTTGGAATGTATATCGAATTTGACCGCAAACGTGATGTTTTCGGATAATAATGATAATGCTTTTGAAAAAATTATCGGCGGAATTTTGAATTTAAAGAGTGAAAATATTGTTATTGTCACAAATGAAATATCTTCGGACGGCATTGAATATGGCGGGGACACTAAAATGTATATCAGCCTTTTAGGCAGAATAAACAGTGCATTGTCAAAACGTGCCGATAAAGTGTATGAGGTCGTTTACGGAATACCGATTGAAATTAAAAGGGGACAGTAAAATGAACATAATTAAATCAATATGCGTAGCATTTTCGATGTATTCAAAAATTCCTATGCCGAGAGTGGAATGGAACGAAAAAAATATGAAATACGCAATGTGCTTTTTTCCGATTGTCGGTGCAGTAATCGGCGGACTTATGTTACTTGTACGATTTCTGTGCGGTAGATTTGGTTTTAACACAAGCGTTTATGCGGTTGTGATGACAGCTTTGCCGGTGCTTGTTTCGGGCGGAATACATACGGACGGATTTATTGACACCGTTGATGCACTTTCGTCATACGGTGACAAAGAGAAAAAACTCGAAATTTTAAAAGATACGCATACGGGCGCATTTGCGATAATCGGTGCGGTAATGTATTATCTGTTGTTTTTCGGATTTATGACGGAGATATGGGATATAAAAGCTACCATAGCGGTGAGTGTAGGCTTTGTTTTATCGCGTTCGCTGAGCGGATTGGCAATCGGCATTTTTAAATGTGCAAAAAACAGCGGACTTCTTTACACATTTAAGAGTGCCGCACACAAAAAAACGATTGTGACTGTTATGATTTTGTATATTACTTTGTGCGTTGCGATGCTTTGTTTTACGGGCGTGTACGGACTGGGTACGATATGCGCGGCGGTGATTTCGTTTTTGTGGTACAGACACGTTGCATACAGTAAATTCGGCGGAATAACAGGCGATATTGCGGGATATTTTGTATGTATATGCGAGGTTTTGTGCGTGATTTTCGGAGGTGTATTATGCGTTTTGTTATAGGCGGTGCGGATAGCGGAAAGCGTGATTTTGTAAGAGAAAATTACGGTATTGATGAAATTTTAATGGCCGATTATGACAGTATTTTGACTGCAAAGGCGGTTTATGATTTTTATATTTTTATAAAAAAATTGATGGCTGACGGCAAAGATATTATTGCGGTTATTGACGAGATTTTGGAGAAAAATCACGATATAACGATTATTTCCACCGAAATCGGTTACGGCGTTGTTCCTATGGATAAATGTGACAGAGAATGGCGCGAAGCAGTCGGAAGAACGTGCTGTTATATCGCGAAAAAAGCGGACGAAGTCGTGCGAGTTGTATGCGGAGTGGGGAACAGAATTAAATGAAGATAATACTTATACGTCACGGTATGACGGAGGGAAATTTAAAGCGAAGATATATCGGAACAACGGACGAAGATTTGATAAATACCGACTGTCTGAAAGGTGATTATCCTAAGTGTGAGAGGGTTGTTGTCAGTCCGCTGAAACGATGTATTCAAACGGCGGAATTTATATATCCGAATGTGGATATTGAAATTTGCGATAAACTCAAGGAATGTGATTTCGGCGATTTTGAGAATAAATCATACGAGGATTTAAAAGACAATCCCGATTATCAAAAGTGGCTTGACAGCAACGGTGAATTGCCGTTTCCGAACGGCGAGACACACGAAGATTTTAAAAATCGCTGCAAAGACGGATTTTTTGAGAGCCTTACGGAGCGTGACACGGCGTTTGTAATTCACGGCGGAAGTATTATGGCGATTATGCAGAAACTTTTTGGCGGTAATTTTTATGATTATCAGGTCAAAAACGGCTGCGGATATGAATTTGAAATGAGAAACGGAGAGATAGTTGATGATTATAGCCCAATCGGCTGCAGTTAGTATAGGTTTTGTGCTTGATGCAATATTCGGCGACCCTGATTTTAAACTGCACCCAATTCGACTTATAGGTTATTTGATTTTGTTTTTGGAAAAGGTTATGAGAAGAATTTTCCCGAAAAACGAAAGGCTCGGCGGTGCGGTTATGGCGATATGCGTGCTTATTATATGTGGCGGTGTACCGTTTGCGATTTTGTTTTTTGCATACAGATTAAATTACTTTTTCGGTATTGCGATTGAAAGCGTTATATGTTATTTTATGCTTGCGGCGAAGTCATTGAAACAAGCAGGTATGAGTGTGTATAAACCGCTCAAAAACGGTGACGTTGACGGCGCACGAAAAAGCGTTTCTATGATTGTCGGACGTGATACGGAAAGTCTTGATGACATTGGGATAACGAAAGCGGCTGTTGAAACTGTTGCGGAAAATACGTCTGACGGAGTTATTGCACCGCTCATATATATGTCAATCGGCGGAGGTGTGTTGGGTTGCGTTTATAAGGCGATTAACACGATGGATTCAATGGTTGGTTACAAGAACGACAGGTACATAAATTTCGGCAGATTTGCCGCAAAGATTGACGATATTGCAAACTATATACCGTCAAGAATTTCGGCATACCTTATGATTTTTGCATCAAAAATTATGGGCTGCAATTCACGCAATGCGTACAGAATTTTTAAACGCGATTCACGCAATCATGCAAGTCCGAACTCGGCTCAAACGGAATCGGTCGTGGCAGGTGCACTTGAAATTCAGCTTGCGGGTGACGCGTACTATTTCGGTAAGCTGTACAAAAAGCCGTTTATAGGCGACAGCATTAAGCCGATTAAATATGATAATATTGCAGATTCGATTAAACTTATGTATATGACGTCCGTAATTTCGGCGGTGCTGTTTATCGGATTGAAAGTGGCGGTAGGTGTTGTATATGGTATATGAGCATGGCGGTGACGTTTACAGAAATAAGGTGCGTCTTGACTTTTCGGTGAATACCAATCCGCTCGGAATGAGTAAAAACGTAAAAAAAGCGATTGCGGAAAATATCGAACAGTTCGGTATTTATCCTGACGCAATGTGTATAAATTTAAGAAATGCCATTGCGGAAAAAGAGCAGGTCGGCGTAGATAATGTGCTTTGCTCAAACGGTGCGGCGGAAATGATTTTTGCGGTCGTTCGTGCGGTTATGCCGAAAAAATCGCTTTTGTTGGCACCTACATTTTCAGAGTACGAGAGGGCATTAAAAAGCGTGGGTTCGCAAATTTGCTATTACTATTTGAAAGAAGAAAATGATTTTGAACTGCAAGATGATTTTATTGATTATCTTGATGATATTGATATGGTTTTCATATGCAATCCGAATAATCCTGTCGGAAAAATTGCAGATAAAAAAACGGCTCAATATATTGCGGAGGTTTGCGGTGAAAGGAAAATCGTGTGTGTGTTTGACGAGTGCTTTATGGATTTGGCGGACGGATATTCGATGAAAGAAAAAGTACCTGTTATCAAGGCTTTTACGAAAACTTACGCAATGGCAGGATTAAGGCTCGGTTATATGATTGCTGATACTGATTTTGTATGTGACGTGCAAAGGCAGCTGCCGATGTGGAATGTGTCGGCGGCGGCACAAATCGGCGGAATTACGGCGATTAATGATAATGATTATCTTGAAAAAGGTAAACAAATTATAAGAGAAGAACGTGAATTTTTAATGGGTGAGCTTAAAAATTTGGGCTTTAAAGTATTTAATTCGGACGTGAATTTTATTTTATTTAAAGGCAACGTCGGACTTGACAAGTCACTTTTAAAGCGAGAAATACTGATAAGGAACTGCGGAAATTTTAACGGTCTTGATGAAGGCTTTTACAGAATTACAGTTAAAAAACACAATGAAAACGCGGAATTTATAAGAGAGTTGGGTGATATATGTGGCTAAAGCGATTATGATACAGGGAACAATGTCCAATGCGGGAAAAAGCATTATTGCGGCGGCATTGTGCAGAATTTTTAAGCAGGACGGTTTTAAGGCTGCGCCGTTTAAGTCGCAGAATATGGCGCTCAATTCGTATATCACTGACGAGGGACTTGAAATGGGGCGTGCACAGGTCGTACAGGCAGAGGCGGCAGGCGTAAAGCCGTCTGTTTTGATGAATCCGATTTTACTTAAACCTACCAACGATAAAGGCTCACAAATTATTGTAAACGGTGAAGTTCAGGGCGATATGAATGCGGTGGACTACTTTAAATATAAGAAGAAACTTGTACCCGACATTATGAAAGCGTATAACAAACTGTCGGAAATGTACGATATAATCGTTATTGAGGGTGCGGGAAGTCCTGCGGAAATAAATTTGAAACAGGACGATATTGTCAATATGGGCATGGCGAAAATGGCTGACGCACCTGTTCTGCTTGTCGGTGACATTGACAGGGGCGGTGTTTTTGCACAGCTTTACGGAACTGTTATGTTGCTTGATGATGAGGAAAAGTCGAGAATTAAGGGGACAATTATAAATAAATTTCGCGGTGACGTGGAAATCCTGCGTCCCGGACTTGATATGATTGAAAATCTTACGAATGTACCTGTTGTCGGAGTTGTTCCGTACGGTCATTTTATGATTGACGATGAGGACAGCCTGTCGGAACGTTTTGAAAATAAGACTGTAAATGTGATTGATATTGCGGTTGTACGTTTTCCGCGAATTTCAAACTTTACCGATTTTAACGTGTTTGAATGCATAGACGGTGTGTCGGTAAGGTATGTTAATAATGTGAGTGAAATCGGTAATCCCGATATGATTATACTTCCGGGAAGTAAAAATACTGTTGCCGACCTTTTATGGATGAGGGAAAACGGTATTGAGGCGGCGGTTAAAAAAAGTAAATGCCCTATTTTCGGTATATGTGGCGGTTATCAAATGCTTGGTGAAAAAATCACCGATACAGACGGTGTGGAAAACGGCGGAAGTGTTCGAGGTATGGGACTTTTACCGATGGAAACGGAGTTTAAAACCGAAAAGACAAGAACGAGAGTAAACGGTGTTTTTGAAAATATGACGGGGACACTAAAAAGTCTTAACGGCACTGAATTTGAGGGATATGAAATTCATATGGGTAAAAGTGAATTTAGTGTCCCTTGTATGACGAAGCTGTCAAACGGCAAGCAAGACGGAATTTCACAAGGTGACGTTCACGGAAGTTATGTACACGGCATATTTGATAAGTGTGCCGATAAAATTGTCAAGTGTTTGTGTGACAAAAAGGGTATAGACAGTACAAAAATCAAGAGCATTGATATGGCGGAAATGAAAGAACGTGAATATGACAGGCTTGCCGATATGGTGCGTGAAAGTCTTGATATGGACTTGATATACAAAATTATTAACAAAGAGGTGTAGAAAATGATACACATATATTGCGGTGACGGCAAAGGCAAAACGACCGCTTCAATCGGTCTTGCGGTGCGTTGCGGCGGTTACGGTAAAAAAGTGCTTTTTATGCAGTTTTTAAAAGGCTCGTATACGGGGGAACTTGAAGTTTTGGGTAAGTGTGAGAATATAAAGGTTATGCGCTGTGACAAAAACTACGGCTTTTTCAGAAGTATGTCCGACAGTGACAAAGAAAATATCGTGAAATGCCATAACGAAAATTTACAGTATGCACTTGATAATATGAATGAATTTGATATGATAGTGCTTGACGAGATTTTTGCGTCATATAATTATGATTTGGTTGATAAGGCGAGTGTGAGAAATATTGTTGAAAATTACGGCGGCGAGCTTGTTATGACGGGCAGAAACCCTGATGAATGGTTTTGTGAAAGAGCTGACTATATTTCTGAAATTAAAAAGATAAAGCACCCATATGACAAGGGAATTGTTGCAAGAGAGGGGATAGAATATTAATGGAATTTGAAAACGTATTGCCGTCAGAAATCGAAAAGAGGAGTTTTGAAATCATAGAGAGCGAACTTCCGCACGATATAGAAAAAACGATTAAACCGATTGTTAAACGTGTTATTCACACAACCGCCGATTTTGATTATCTTGACAATTTATGCTTTTCGGAAAACGTGGTTGAGATTATAAAGAATGCGATAAAGAACGGTGCGGATATTGTAACCGATACGCAAATGGCACGTTCGGGAATAAACAAAAAACGTCTTGCGTCATACGGCGGAGAGGTGCATTGTTTTATGTCCGACGAGGACGTTGCAAAAGCCGCAAAGGAAAACGGCACTACAAGAGCCGTTGCGAGTATGGAAAAAGCGTCAAAACTTGAAAAAGACGTGATTTTTGCTGTAGGAAATGCACCGACCGCACTTATAGAGCTTGACAAACTCATAAAGAACGGTCAAATTAATCCGATTGCGATAATCGGTGTACCTGTCGGCTTTGTGAATGTTGTGCAGGCAAAAGAATTGATTATGACATCGGGTGTGCCGTATATAGTAGCAAGAGGCAGAAAAGGCGGCTCAAATGTGGCCGCCGCAATCTGTAATGCAATTATTTATGATTTAAAAACCGATTGATTTAAGGCTGTCTTTAAGTGTTTTGGCACTGCTTCTAAGGCCTTGAAGTTCGGTTTCGTTAAAAGGAACGTCAAGTATGCGTTCAACACCGTAACCCGAAACTTGTGTCGGAACGCTGAGCGAAATATCTTCAATTCCGTATTCGCCGTTTAAGACGCTTGAAATGGTGAGAACAGAATTTTCACCGCCGGAAATACATTCGACAATTCGTGCAACTGCTGTCGCTATTGCGTAGTAGGTTGCACCTTTTTTTTGTATAATTTCGTATGCGGAGTTTTTAACTTCGCTGTACATCGCTTGTAAATCTTCATCTGTACACTTGCCGTAATGCTCAAAAAAACTTTTCATACTCATACCGGCAATGTTTGTGATGCTCCATGCCGCAACTTCACTGTCACCGTGTTCACCGATAATGTATGTGTGGCAGTAACGTGCATCAATTCCCGTATGTTTGCTGATAAGATATTTCAGTCTTGAAGTGTCAAGAACCGTACCCGAGCCGATAATTTGCTGTTTAGGAAGTCCCGAAAGTTTATAGGTGATATACGTCAGAATATCGACAGGGTTTGTGACGGTAAGAAGTATTACGTCTGTCGGCGCGTACTTCATAACATTTTCAACTATACTTTTAAAAATTTCGGTATTTCGTTTTAACAGGTCAATTCGTGTTTCGCCGACTTTTTGGTTTACCCCTGCTGTTATAACGACTATATCGGCGTCGGCACAGTCTTTCCAATCTCCGCTGTAAACGCTTACAGGCTTTAGAAAAGATGTGCCGTGAGCCATATCAAGAGCGTCACCGTCGGCTTTGTCTTTGTTTACGTCAATCAATACAATTTCTCTGAAAAAACCGTCAAGCATTATTGTGTATGCGGTCGTAGAACCCACAAAACCGGCACCGACTACTACTATTTTTCCTCTTAACATAAAAATTTCCGCCTTTCGTTTTGTGTTATTATTTGCAAGTATGATTAATTATATTCGGATAATTTTGCTTTTCTTAATTTATAAGTATTTCGTAGCGGACGATCATCGGTCGTCCGAAATAAAACATATAGGAAAAAAATTTAATTTTTTTACTATATGAAAATGTTGACAAAACGACAATATAGGAGTAAGATAAGGACATTAAAAATCCTATATCCCATAGGAAAAGTATGAATAACAAAGGAGGCAACGATTATGAGAGAAAATTTGAACAGAAAAAGCATGGTATATAGAAAGATGTGTTGCCGAATGTGTATGGCTCAGAGGTGATAAAAAAATAAATTTTATATTATAGCGAGGTAATGAATTTATGAAAAAGAAAATTTTTAGTATATTATTAACATCAATTTTGGCGGTAACGGTACTTGCAGGCTGCGGAAACAGTGCAGACACAAGTACAGAAAAGTCGGTTACGATAACGAACGTATCATACGACCCTACAAGAGAATTATACAGTGCGTATAACGAACTTTTCGCAGAGCATTGGAAAGGGCAAACAGGACAGGACGTTGAAGTTATACAGTCACACGGCGGCAGCGGTAAGCAAGCACTTGAAGTTGCAAACGGAAACGAGGCAGATGTTGTAACGCTTGCGCTTGAATATGACGTAAAGGCAATACAAGACGCAGGACTTATAGAGGATGGCTGGATAAATGAATTTGACAAAGACAGTTCGCCTTACACTTCAACAATCGTATTCCTTGTAAGAAAAGGCAATCCGAAAAATATCAAGGATTGGGGCGACCTTGTTAAAGACGGCGTCGGAGTTATAACACCTAATCCGAAAACTTCAGGCGGTGCAAGATGGAACTACCTTGCGGCTTGGGCATATGCCGATAAACTTTACAACGGTGACGAAACACAGATTGAGGCATTTATAAAGAAGTTATACGAAAACGTGCTTGTACTTGATTCGGGAGCAAGAGGTGCTACAACATCATTTGTTGAAAACAATCAAGGCGATGTACTTATCGCTTGGGAAAATGAGGCGTTCCTATCAGTTCAGGAAAATCCCGATGAATATGAAATCGTAACGCCGAGCATAAGCATTTTGGCTCAGCCGTCTGTTGCGGTAGTTGATGCGGTGGTTGACCAAAGAGGTACAAGAGATGTTGCAACGGAATATTTAAGTTATTTATATTCCGATGAGGCGCAGAGAATTGCAGGCGACAATTTCTACCGTCCGTCAAATCCTGATATATTAAACGAATATGCAGATACATTTGACCTTAACATAAACCTTGTAACAATACAAGACTTCGGCGGTTGGGACGAAGTACAGAAAAAGCATTTTGATGACGGCGGAGTATTTGACCGCATTTATGAAAAAACAGATAAGTAAAGAAGGAATGTAAATGAAAGCAAAGAAGAAAAGAGTAATACCCGGTTTCGGACTTTCAATGGGCGTGACAATTACAATATTAAGCTTAGTTGTTCTTATACCGTTGGCGGCACTCGTGATTTACACATCAAGAATGCACCTGAGCGATATTATCGAAACAATTACACGTCCGCGTGTTCTTGCAAGTTTTAAGGTAACTTTCCTTACTTCGCTTATCGCATCAATAATAAATTCGATTATGGGCGTCATACTTGCCTGGGTGCTTGTAAGATATGATTTTCCACTTAAACGTGTTCTTGACGGAATGATTGAACTTCCGTTCGCACTTCCGACAGCTGTTGCCGGTTTGGCTCTTGCAAACCTTACAACAGAAGAAGGACTTATAGGAAAATTATTCGCACCGTTCGGTATAAAGATTGCACATACAAGAATCGGAATTGTAGTGGCACTTATATTTATCGGCATACCGTTCGTTGTAAGAGCGGTACAGCCTGTACTTGAAAAACTTGATCCGTCATATGAAGAAGCGGCGGGAGCGCTTGGTGCAAACAGAGGAACGATATTTCGTAAAGTAGTTTTACCGGAAATAATTCCTCCCGCACTTACAGGCTTTGGCTTGGCACTCGGAAGATGTATAGGAGAATACGGCAGTGTAATTTTTATAGCGGGCAACAAGCCTTATGAAACGGAAATAACACCGCTTATAATTATGTCGGAATTACAGGACTTTGACTATAACAGTGCAACGGCAATAGCACTTGTGATGCTTGCATTCTCATTTGCAATATTGTTTATTGTAAATCTTATTCAGGCGAGAAACACAAAAATATTAAAAGGAGGAAGATAGTATGCAGAAAAATGAAGGCAGTAAGGTTGTTAAATGGATATTGATTGCCGTCAGCGTATTATTCGCATTTGTATTCTTAATTCTTCCGCTTTATACGGTTATATCCGTTGCACTTCGTAACGGTGGAGGAAAATATTTCCGGTACATAACCGATAAAGATACGATAAGCGCGGTAAAGCTTACCGCAAAAGCAACTTTGTCGGCACTTGTTGTAAACACATTCTTCGGACTGTTTGCGGCATGGTTCTTGACAATGTTCCGGTTTAAAGGCAAAAAGGTTTTGACAACTCTTATTGATATTCCGGTAACGGTTTCACCTGTTATAGCAGGTTTGATATTCATATTGGTATTCGGCAGACAAAGCGTGCTTTATCCTTATTTACAGCAAGCCGGTATAAAAGTAGTGTTTGCCGTACCGGGAATTATATTGGCAACGATATTTGTAACGTTTCCGTTTATATCAAGAGAAATTATACCGATACTTGAGGAACAGGGCACAGAGGAAGAAGCGGCGGCACTTATGGGTGCAAGCGGATTTACGATTTTCAGAAAAGTAACATTCCCTCATATAAAATGGGCATTGCTTTACGGAGTGGTACTCTGTACGGCAAGAGCGATGGGTGAATTCGGTGCGGTATCAGTCCTTTCGGGACATTTGAGAGGTAAAACGAATACGCTTCCGTTGCAGGTTGAAATACTTTTCGGCGACAATAAATATGTACCGGCATTTGCGGTAGCGTCAATACTTGTGATTTTGGCAGTGATTATTTTGATAATCAGAAGTATTGTTGAATACAAAGGAAAGAAGGCGGAATAGAGTGTACGTTGAATTAAAAAATATAAACAAAAACTTCGGCGATTATAAAGCGTCGGACAATGTCAACTTCGGCGTTGAAAAGGGTAAACTTATCGGTCTTTTAGGTCCGAGCGGCAGCGGTAAGACAACTATTCTGCGAATGATTGCGGGTCTTGAAACTCCCGACAGCGGAGATATTATAATCGACGGTGTGAGAGTAAACGACCTTGCGGCAAGCAAGAGAGGGATTGGCTTTGTATTTCAGAATTACGCACTGTTTCGATATATGACGGTGTATGATAATATCGCATTCGGTCTTAGAGTTCAGAAAGCCGATAAAAAGAAGATAGACGAGAGAGTAAGAGAACTTATTAAACTTATAGGTCTTGAGGGTTTGGAAAAACGTTATCCGAGTCAGCTTTCGGGCGGTCAAAGACAGAGAGTGGCATTCGCAAGAGCGCTTGCACCTAATCCACAGCTTTTACTTCTTGACGAACCGTTTGCGGCGATTGACGCAAAAGTAAGAAAAGAGCTTAGAAGCTGGCTTAGAGAAATGATTGAAAAGCTTGGAGTTACAAGTATATTTGTAACTCACGACCAAGACGAGGCAATCGAAGTTGCAGACGAAATTATAATAACAAATAAGGGTAGAATTGAACAGACGGGAACACCTATTGAAATTTATCACAATCCGAAAACAGCATTTACGGCATCGTTTTTCGGAGAAGCAACATTCGTTGATGATTATTCAAAGTTTCATAATTTTGAGCATATTGAAAATGTCGAAAAAGCAATCGTACGACCTGAATTTGTTAAAGTGACAAAGAAAAACGAAGTACAGAAATACAAAAGCTCCGCATCTCACGGAGTTACGAAAAATGTATTGTTCAGAGGCGACAGTATAGAAGTAGTTGTAGACGTGGACGGTACGGAACTTAAAGCCAGACGCGGTCTTGACGAACAGGCGATTGAAGTCGGTGAAGAAGTTGACGTATTCTTGTACAGAATATTTGTTACGGTAGGCGATAAGGCATACTTGCTTGACAATAAATCAATTTCGGAGGATTCATTGGTAATCTGATAAAAGAGGTGTTTATATGACAAATATATTGAAAACCGAAAGATTAAAAACAGATATTTTAATTATAGGCGGCGGTACTGCCGGTTGCTATGCGGCGGTTACTATCGCAGAACATTCCGATGCTAAGGTGCTTATATGCGAAAAGGCACATATAAAGAGAAGCGGTTGTCTTGCCGCAGGTGTCAACGCACTTAACGCATACATAACAGAGGGACGTGTTCCGCAGGATTACGTTGATTATGCTAAAAAGGACGCTGACGGAATTGTCAGAGAAGATTTACTTCTTACAATGTCCGAAAAGCTGAATGAAGTTGTAGACAGACTTGAAAAACTCGGACTTGTTATTTTGAAGGACGAAAACGGAAAGTATGTGACAAGAGGTAACAGAAACCTTAAAATCAACGGTGAAAATATAAAGCCTATTTTGGCAGAGGCGGCGTTGCAAAAAGAAAATGTATCGGTACTTAATCGTGTAAATATTATTGATTATGCGGTTGAGGGTAACAGGGTAAAGGGTGCATACGGTATAGGTATTGAAAACGATACGTTTTACATAATCGAAGCGAAAGCGGTTATAATCGCAACAGGCGGTGCGGCCGGCCTTTACAAGCCGAATAATCCCGGATTTTCACGTCATAAAATGTGGTATCCGCCGTTTAATACGGGTGCGGGATATGCAATGGGTATAAAAGCCGGTGCGGAAATGACGACATTTGAAATGCGATTTATAGCACTTCGCTGTAAAGATACAATCGCCCCGACAGGTACTTTGGCACAAGGTGCGGGTGCAAAGCAAATAAATTCACTCGGTGAGGTTTACGAAACAAAATACGGTCTTACAACCTCCGAGAGAGTGTACGGAACGGTGAATGAAAATATTGAGGGCAGAGGTCCTTGCTATCTTCGTACAGAGGGTATATCCCAAGAGGCAAGCGAGGATTTGAAAAAGGCTTATCTGAATATGGCACCGTCACAGACTCTTAAATGGATTGAAAGCGGTAAAAATCCGTCAGAGCAAAATGTTGAGATAGAGGGTACAGAGCCTTATATCGTAGGCGGTCACACCGCAAGCGGTTATTGGGTGGATACAAAGAGAAGGACTACCGTAAAAGGATTGTATGCCGCAGGTGACGTTGCAGGCGGTTGTCCGCAGAAATACGTTACAGGTGCTTTGGCAGAGGGGGAAATCGCGGCACTTACCGCAATTTCTGAACTTGGCGAAATAAGTGCGATTGACGAAAGTGACATTGAACGTCACCTGTCGGAAGTGACAGATTTCCTTTACGGAAACATTGACGGAACATTCACGACAGAACAGCTTGAAGAGGCAATGCAGACCGTTATGGATTCGTATGCAGGCGGTATCAAGACAAATTATCGCTTTAATGAAAAACAGCTTGACATAGCCGATACGAAAATCCGTCAAATCTATCAGCTTTCAGAAAAACTTCACGCAGAAGATTTTCAGGAGCTTATGTATATATACGAACTTCGTGAAAGACTTGTCGTTGCAAGAAGTGTTATAGCACATCTCAAAGCGAGAAAGGAAACACGCTGGCACAGTTTTGCGGAAAATCTTGATTATCCGAATAAGGATAACGAAAACTTTAACAAATACGTCAATTCACGTCTTAAAGACGGTGAAATAGAAATTATACTTCGTGACCTTGTGGAAGGGGGCAGAACATATGAGCATAATGATTGATAAAAGCAAATGTATAGGCTGCGGAAAATGCTGTATGGTATGTCCGGGAAGTCTTATAAAAAAGGACGGAGATAATAAAGCATTTATAAAGTACCCGAAAGATTGCTGGGGCTGTACTTCCTGTATCAAGGAATGTCCTATGCACGCAATATCGTTTTATCTCGGTGCGGATATAGGCGGTATGGGAAGTAAGGTACATACAGAGGAAAACGGCGATATTTTGAAATGGGTAATTGAAAAATATGACGGCACGGTTTCCGAAATAGACATAGACAGAAAAGAATCAAATAAGTATTAAGGGACACTAAAAGGAGGGACACTAAATGAGTGAATTATCACATCTTGATGAGCTTGAAGCAGAAGCAATATATATTATAAGAGAGGTAGCGGCAGAGTGTGAAAAGCCTGTAATGCTATACTCAATCGGTAAGGACAGTTCAGTAATGCTGCACCTTGCAATGAAGGCATTTTATCCTGAAAAACCGCCGTTCCCGTTTATGCACATAGACACAACTTGGAAGTTTAAGGATATGATTAAATTCCGTGACGATACCGCAAAGAAACTCGGTATTGAAATGATTGTGTATTCAAATGAGGAAGGTATAAAGCAAGGTATCAATCCGTTTGACCACGGTGCGGCTTATACTGATATAATGAAAACACAGGCATTAAAGCAGGCGCTTACAAAGTACGGCTTTACAGCGGCATTCGGCGGCGGTAGACGTGACGAAGAAAAATCGCGTGCAAAGGAAAGAATTTTCTCATTCAGAAATGAGGCACAGGCTTGGGACCCTAAAAACCAACGTCCTGAAATGTGGAAACTTTACAACACTAAGATTAACAAGGGCGAAAGTATGAGAGTATTCCCAATTTCAAACTGGACAGAAAAAGATATTTGGCAGTATATCAAGCGTGAAAAGATTGATATTGTACCGCTTTACTTCGCGGCAAAAAGACCTGTTGTTGAACGTGACGGTAATCTTATAATGGTTGATGACGACAGATTACCTCTAAAAGAGGGAGAAGTGCCTGAATACAAATCGGTAAGATTCAGAACACTTGGCTGTTATCCGCTTACAGGCGGTATAGAATCGACTGCTGATACGCTTGACGAAATTATTGAAGAAACACTAAGTGCGGTATCTTCCGAAAGAACTTCAAGAGTTATAGACAATGAGGCGGCAGGAAGCATGGAACGCAGAAAAAGGGAGGGTTATTTCTAATATGAACGGATTACTTAAATTTATAACTTGCGGAAGCGTTGACGACGGTAAGTCAACACTTATAGGACATATCCTTTACGACTCAAAACTTCTTTATGCCGATCAGGAGAAAGCGTTGGAGCTTGACAGTAAAGTCGGCAGCAGAGGCGGAGCGATTGACTACTCACTTTTACTTGACGGACTTATGGCCGAAAGAGAACAAGGTATAACGATTGACGTTGCATACCGCTATTTCACAACCGACAACAGAAGCTTTATCGTTGCCGATACACCCGGACACGAAGAATATACAAGAAACATGGCAGTAGGTGCGTCATTTGCGGACTTGGCTGTAATTCTTATCGATGCGTCACAAGGCGTGCTTGTTCAAACAAGACGTCATGCGAGAATTTGTAAGCTTATGGGTATACGTTACTTTGTGTTTGCCGTAAATAAGATGGACCTTGTAAAGTATGATAAAAATGCTTATGATAAAATCGTAGGACAGATTGAAGAATTGAAAAACGAATTGTCACTTGAAAACGTTAAGATAATTCCGTTGTCTGCAACAGAGGGTGACAATGTAACGGTTAAATCGGAAAATATCACTTGGTATGACGGCGAACCGCTTTTGGAATATCTTGAAAATGTAGATATAAGCGAAGAAAATGCGGAACAGGGATTTTATCTTCCTGTACAGAGAGTCTGCCGACCGAACCACACATTCAGAGGTTTTCAAGGTCAGATTGAATCGGGCAGCATAAATGTCGGTGACGAGATTACAACATTGCCGAGCAATGAAAGTGCTCATGTAAAAGAAATTTATGTAGGTGACAAGAAGTCAGAAACTGCATTTAAAGGTCAGCCTGTCACAATTACTCTTGACAAAGAAGTTGACGTTTCAAGAGGGTGTGTGCTTGTAAAGGGTACAAACCTTGCACCTTATAAGCGTCTTACAGCGTCACTTTTGTGGATGGACGATGAGCCTTTGACAGTCGGAAAAGACTATCTTGTAAAGATTGGTACAAAGACAATCGCCGGTATAGTCGCAGGTATTGATTATGCGATTGATGTTAATACAGGTGAGCATATCAATGCGGAAACAATAGGCAAAAACGGTATTGCGGTATGCGAAATTTTGCTTACAGAGGCTGTTGTTGCAGACTTGTTTGAAGAACACAGAACACTCGGTGAATTAATTCTTATCGACCGTGTGACAAATATGACTTCGGCTTGCGGTGTTGTTGACGAACTTAAAGAAAAGGGCGGTTCTTTCTCGGATAGAGCATCGTTTAAGTTTGAAAACCTTGAGGCAAGAGGCGATATTTTTGAAGAATTCTATTACGATCCACAGAGCTTGTCAGTACTTAAATATCAACCTGTTGACAAGACTTATACTGTCGGTGACAAAATTCCGACAGAGGGTGAAAGCTATAAATATCCTGACAGCTTTGATATAATTGTACTTCGTGACGGAGTTACGGTTAAAGTCAGAAATAAGAAGATAGGCGATATTATCGAAACAAAGAATTATGAATACGACGGTTACCCTGTCATTAACGGACGCGGTTTTGAAATTAAGGCTGATTCAAGAGAAAAAGTTGTGAACTTCCTTAGGGAATATGCAACAAGAGATGACGAAAACAAATTCTTTGAAAAATGGTTAAACTTTAATACATACAGAAAAGTTACCGTAAAATAAAAAATAAAGGCTGTCGGCGAAATGCCGACAGCCTTTTGTATTACATAATTTTAGCGGAAACAAGTTCTTTTTCATTATCCGAAACAAATTTTGAAAAAACGTAAAGCATTGCAAGAAGTGCTTTATCGTCGATTTCATCACATGAAATTTTGTGATTTGTAATCAAACCTTTGAGTTTGTTATTTATCAGAATATCGAATTTATTGAATTTACTTCGTCTTATACAAAGTTCACCGAAAAAGCTTTCAGCCTCAATATAAAATTCAATCGGGGGTGTTACGAAAATATCGTAAAGCTTTTTTAAAGCAGAGCCGTTTGTTTCGGTGTCGTTCCATTTGTAGTCTGCCCACGCGTAAAATTCGTTTTGTGTTTCGTGTTCGGTAAAGACGTATTTAATGCGTTTGTCGAGCGGTTTAGGGTCGATTTTTACGGAATAAACAATTTCACCGCTGCTGTTACAGACAGAATATTCACCATATGTTTTCAGGTTTTTCTTTATTATAAATTCTGTTTGATTTTCGGTATTTAATATATATGATTTAAAAAATATTTTCTTTATCTTCAATTCCATAAAACAACAACTCCGTTCGTAAAAATTGTTTTTATAAAATTATATAATATATACGGTTAAATGACAATACAAAAAAATTAAAAAAATTTCCTATATTAAATTGACAATAAAAAAAATATATGTTATGATTAAACCTATCGGATAAGTATGATATAAAAATACGGTGTGAGAAGGGGATTATATGTACAAGGTATTGCTTGTTTTTAAGGATGAAAATATTTCTAAAAAGATAAAAAGAATGAATATTTGGGGCGAAAATTCGGAATTTGAAATATCGGCGGTCGCAAAAGACGGTGCGGCGGCTTATGATGAGGTTAGAAAACAGCACTATGATTTGGCAGTCATGCAAACGGATATTGACGGAATGGACGGACTTCAGCTTTTAAGGCACATCAGAGGTGAAAGGCTGTGTTCGTGCGTGGTGCTTTTCAGCAGTGAGCCGAATTTTGAAAACGCAAGACAGGGTATAATTTACGGTGCGTTTGATTATCTTACAGAGCCTTTGACTGAAAAGTCGTTCTGTTCGATTTTCGACCGCATAGAGAACAGAACTGACAAGAAGGAAGAAGTTTATCATTCCGAAGAAATACTCAGTTGTATAGAACAGCACGGCGGCAATCTTGAAAAACAGCTTGCCGATACACGCACTGATATATACAATATTGCTACAGATAACGTGCTTGCGGAAAATGCGGTTATCAGCACATACGACAATGTTGTAAACGAACTTTTCAAGCAAAACGAATGGCTTGATTTGTATATTCCGCATATTGATGTCAAGGAGTATGTGGGGATAGAGAGAACCGAGGACGCCGAAAGGGCGGTTATCGAAACTGCAAACGAAGTGTGGGAATTATATCCCAAAGTTCAAAATCCGCAAATGCAGGATGTTATATTATACATATTGAACAATCCGGAAAGTGACCTGAAACAAAAGACTATTGCGTCTAAGCTGTATATGAACAGTTCGTATTTAAGTACGGTGTTCGCAACACAGACAGGTATGCGCTTTGTGGATTATATCACAACTGTACGCTTAAAACGTGCAGGGTGGTTACTGAAAAATACGGAAATGAAAATTACCGAAATCGCATTAAGACTTGATTATAAGGACGTCGGATATTTTTCGCAACTTTTCAAAAAGCAATACGGCATTGTTCCGTCACAGTACAGGTTGCCGGATAATTATAATTATCAGATTTAAACTTGTATAATGACGGATTTAATAGTATAATGTTACTAAAAAAGAAAAAAGGATCGAATTAATGAAACTGAAAAATATATTGATTTTAATACTTTGTATAGTACTTTGTCCGCCGATAGTAATGGCGGTAAGTGACAATACGGTGTACACCGAATTTACCGGCGGAAACAGTTCGAGCACAGGAAACGGAACAGAACAATCGCCTTATAATCTGTTTGAGGACGCATTAAATGCCGTTGAGGACGGCGGTACAATATGTGTCGGCGGAAAAGGCGCATTTGTAAACAGCAGTGACGATAAACCGCTTGTAATAAACAAAAATGTTACAATCACTTCAAAAAGCGATACCGCACCGGAGATTTCAATACGCAAAGCGGGTGTGGTTTTGGGCGGAAACGTGAGTTTTAAAAATGTGGTTTTGTCGCTTGTAAACGGCAATCACGCACTGATTGCGGCAAACGGATATACACTTACGCTTGACAATGTTACATATTTTCAAAATACAAGGGAAGTACATATTGTAGGCGGTACGTTGTACGACAAAAACGGTGTGAGCCTTAGTCCGACGGTCGGAGAAAAAAGCAAGATAGTTTTAAGCGGTAATAAAACGCATTTCGGAAATATTTATGCCGGAAGTATCAACGGCAGTTTTGATAAAGATGTTGAAATTGATATAAACGGTGTGACGGGTAAAAATATCGGTAAGGTGTATTCTTGCGGAGCGAAAGAGGGTTATTATAATTCCGATAATTTCCTTGATCCGAATAATGAGCCGACCGCACCGACTGCCGGTTCGGCAGTGTACGGTGTGACGGGCAATGTGAATATTAATTTGAGCAACAGTCCGTTATGCGAGATAGACGGCGACTGCGGGAGCGGCAGAGCAAACGTCAGTGTGGTAACGGAATATCAGTACAGCAGTGTAATGAAAAATATAGGTTTGCTTACGGTTGACAGCGGAATGATTGAGCTTACCGAGATTAATGACGATGTCAACGTAAAGATTAATTCAAACGGAATTTTGGATATGTCAAACTTGGGTGAATGCAGTGTAAATGATTTTTACGGCGGAGGTACACTTGTTTTGGCAAAGGACGGATTGCTTACGGTAAACGGTACACTAAGCGGTGTGACAGAATTTCAAACTTCGGGCGGAGTAAATTCTTCGGGTATTGCCGAGTATGACAGGTTATATATTAAGACATCAAAGGGTGACGGAAGTTTTACTTTCAATCCGTATGCCACTCAATCTGATATGACGCTTGACAAGACGGTGGGCGGCTTTAAGACGAGCACTAAAACGAAAGAAGCTGTTGTTTTGAAAAGTTTTGGGATAACAGGGAGTGAATTTAATGACACTTCGCTTGAAGTTAATCAAGGTTATTTTGATATTCCGATTGAAACGGAATTTGAGGGCAGCGGTTTTTATGATATAAGTATGGTACCGCTTGTTTATACTGTTTCATATAATGGTAAAACGTACGGCCCGAGAAATTCAACGTTGACAGATGACGGAAATTATGAGGCTGATTTTAAGAAACTTAATATGTGCTTTGCACCTATAACGGGCAATATAAGCGTTTCGAAATATTCGTCAACGATTGGATTCATGGATGATATTGCAGAGGGCGTGTATTATGTGACAGTTACTGCACCGACCGCAAACGGAAATGTTGAACGTAGCTTTAGACTGATTATCGGAGATGTGACACCGACAGCAACACCAACCGCCGAACCAATGGCAACACCGACAGCAACAGTCGAACCAACAGTTGAACCAACACCAACAGTTGAACCAACGGCAACACCGACAATAAAGCCAACAGCCGAGCCAACGGCAACACCGACAGTTAAGCCGACCGCCGAACCGACGGCGGCACCGACTGTAAGCAACAAAGTTGAGTTTACAAAAGACGGTGACAGGGTTAATGCGAAAATTATATTAGATAAGCCAGTGTCGGCGGAAAATATAAAAATGTATGTTGTATACAAAGAAAATGATGTTTTGAAACGAGTTGAAACGGTGAACGTAAATGATGATTTTACGGCAGAATTTACAATACCGAATGAACTGAAAAATGCAGAAATATCGGTTTATATATGGAACGATAAAATGAACCCGTATATGGATATACAACAAATAACGAGCCTGGCGACAAAATGTCGCCAGCTCCAAAAATCACATCTCGCGATGTAATTTTTGAGTATTTTTAGAGAAAAAATCATAAAGTTTCTCCAAAGTCGAAACTTTAGATTTTAAGTCATTTCTGCCGCGCATGTCGTCAGAAATGATTTTTAATGAGGTTAGCACCTCAAACTCCAAAGAATAAAGTAGACAAAACCATAATGGTTTTGTCTATAATCTCAAATGACGACCGAGCAGTCGTCACTTTTTTAATTTGATGAATATTTGTTTATTTAGTGCGAAAATTCCGCATTTATATTTGAATTTCATACTTGTATTTTTAAAAACAAGTTTTCGGTACATCAAACGAAATTGTTTATAAAGCTCTTTGATTTTATCGTTTTCTCCTAAAATGCCGTAACCTTTAATGATACTGTACATTGCCATAGAAAGAGCCTTTTCGGCGAGGGTGTATTCTTTTTTGTTAAAGAAAAATTGACAACGGTCAAGCATACCTTCGGCGGCGTTTAGGTTTTCGGTTTTAAACTGCGTGTGCATAATACTGCCCTCACGCTGAAGATAAAAATAAAGAGGTTTTTTTGAAACTGCGATTTTACTGCATTGACTTATGATTTGATGTACGGCAAATTCGTCCTCATGCAACGTATTAAGCGGAAAACGAACAGTATTCCAAAGATGACTTTTATATAACTTTGCCCACAAGGTGACGTAATAAATTCTTGTGTCGGTGTAAAAATAATTCCAAAATGTATCGGTTGATATAATTCCGTCTGTGACAGTTACGTTTTCCTGCGGAGAGAGATTGCCGTTTTCGTCTACACTGGTGTAACCGCACATTGCTATATTGGTATCACCGATATTTTCTGAAAGAAACTCAATCATATTCGGTGCGATATAATCATCGGAATCGACAAACGTTATATAATCGCCGTGCGTATTGTCAAGACCGATGTTTCGTGCGGAAGACACACCTCCGTTAGGCTGGTGGATTACCGCAATTCTGTTGTCTTTTTCGGCAAGACTGTCGCATATTTGCGGTGAATTATCCGTTGAGCCGTCATCAATAAGTATTATTTCAAGATTTTTATATGTTTGGTTAAGTATGCTCATAACGCATTTTTCGATATATTTTTCAGTGTTGTATACAGGCACTATAACGCTTATCAATTTCATATTTTCCACCTACCTTTTATAATTAAGATTATAACTGATTATAATAATTAAGTCAATAAAATCATAAATATAACACACAATGAAATACAGAAAGGATATGAATATATTATGTTTCGAGGGTACAATTTAAAACAAAAAGAAGTTGTGAATATAAAGACGGCGGAGCGGCTTGGACGCATCAGTGACGTGGAGATAAGCGAGAGTACGGGGAACATCGAAGCTATAATAGTTCCGCGAAAAGGGTGCTGTTTGGCAAGGCTTTTCGGAGGGGGTGAACTTGTCATTCCGTGGAGCGCTATTGAGGTGGTCGGAGAAGATTTGGTTCTTGTGCGATTTTTTGATATTGATAATGAAAAATTATCTTGAAAAAAATTATCGAATAGTATATAATAATACCATAAATACTATACATAAAGGAGAAACACAAATGAGATGTCCATATTGCGGATTTGCCGAAAGTAAGGTCATTGATTCAAGACCTACCGAAGAAAGCAATTCCATCAGAAGAAGACGTGAGTGCTTAAAATGTCAAAAGCGTTTCACTACATACGAAAAGCTTGAGGCGATTTCGCTTGCGGTTATAAAGAAAGATCAGTCACGTCAGCAGTATGACAGAGGAAAAGTGTTAAAAGGAATAATTACGGCTTGTGAAAAACGTCCTATATCTCTATCGCAAATGGAACAGATTGCGGACGATATTGAAAGCGAATTGTATCAGTCAATGACGCGTGAAATCGAAAGCACCGCTATCGGTGAAAAGGTTATGGAAAAGCTTAAAAAACTTGATGAAGTTGCTTATGTACGTTTTGCGTCTGTATACAAAAGTTTTGATGACATAGATACGTTTATGGCAGAATTGCAGGGACTTATTGATGATAAAAAATATTGATTTGCATACGCATTCAACTGCGTCCGACGGTACGTTTGCTCCGTCGGAGGTTGCGCATAAAGCACATAAAACAGGACTCAGTGCCGTCGCACTTACAGACCACGATACGATAAACGGACTTGCCGAGTTCAAACGTGCTTGCGGTGAATACGGAATTGAGGGTATATCCGGCGTTGAAATAAGTGCAAAGTACGAAAAAGAAATGCACATAGTCGGCTTGTTTATTGATGAAAACGATACGGAACTTGCCGAAAAACTTGACGAACTAAAAAATGCAAGAGAAGTGCGTAACAAAAAAGTACTTGAACTTGTGAACAGGCAAGGTATGGAAATATCGGTTGACGATATACTGTCGCAAAAAGACGGTGCAACACTTTTGAATACAGGCAGAGCACATATTGCCCATGCTATGGTGAAGAAGGGATATGTTGCGTCAGTAGACGAGGCATTCAAAAAGTATCTCGGCAAGGGTATGAGCTGTTATGTTCCGCGAAAAACGTATTCGCCTAAAGAAAGTATTGAAATGATTAAAAATGCAGGCGGTTTGGCGATTTTGGCACACCCTGTTTATATTACGGAAGATTACGACAAATTGTATTCGCTTTTGAAACAATTAAAGGAATACGGACTTGACGGTACGGAATGTCTATATAACTGCTATTCCGAAGAATTTTCAAAAATGTGTTTTGATATATGCGATAAATTAGGACTTGTAAAGTCCGGCGGAAGTGATTTTCACGGCGGTAATAAGCCTGATGTGGAGCTTGGAAAAGTTTCGGGCGATTATGTGCCTTATGAATTTTTGCTGAATATGAAAGAACAAAGGGGTCTAATGTAATAGACCTCTTTATTTGTAAGAAAGGACTTGATAAAATGGAACGAACTATTGCGGCAATTTCCACTCCGCAGGGTAACGGCGGTATAGCCGTTATAAGAATAAGCGGTAATGACGCTGTTAAGGTTGCGGACAAGGTTTTCTTCGGAAGTAAAAAACTTGCCGATTGCGATACACATACCGTTCATTACGGTTTTATAAAAAACGAAAAGGGCGAAAAGGTTGACGAAGTGCTTGCAACGGTTATGCTTGCACCGAAAACTTTTACGCGTGAAGATGTTGTGGAAATCAGCACTCACGGAGGAAGTACAGCGTCAAGAGCGGTACTTGATACGATTATAAGAGCAGGCGCGTATATGGCAGAGCCCGGTGAGTTTACGAAACGTGCATTTTTGAACGGACGTATAGATTTGTCACAGGCAGAGGCGGTAATTGATATTATAAATTCAACAAACGAACTTGCACAGCGAAACGCACTTTCGCAGCTTGAGGGTTCACTTTCAAAAGAAATCGAAAATGTAAGAAATGAGCTTGTTCACCTTGCCGCACAAATGCAAGTCACAATAGATTATCCGGATGAAGATTTGGAGGATATTACGACTGACGATATAAGAAATGTTGCGCATGACTGCAAAAACCGAGTGAATAAACTTTTGTCAACCGCCGACAGCGGTAAAATATTGCGTGACGGTATAAAGACGGTTATAGTAGGCAAACCGAACGTTGGTAAATCGTCACTTTTAAATTCGCTTGCAAGAGAGGAAAGAGCGATTGTTACCGACATTGCGGGAACAACACGTGATGTTATAGAGGAATATATCAACCTTGACGGAATACCTCTTATGCTTATCGATACGGCAGGTATAAGAAATACCGATGATACGGTTGAAAAAATAGGCGTTGAAAAGTCGATTAAATCTATTGAAAAGGCTGACCTTGTTGTCGTTATGATAGACGGCAGCGGATTTTTCGGTGATGAGGACGTGGAAGTTCTGCACGCGACCAAAAACAAAAAAAGAATTGTTCTTATCAACAAAACCGACCTGGGTCAAAGCAAATATGTTGAGGCGGTTAAGGCAAAGGCAAACGGCAGTGTTGTTATTGAAGTGAGTGCGAAAACGGGTATGGGACTTGATATTCTTGCCGATGAAATCCGCAAGGTTTATAATTTTGGCGAGCTTGCAAGAGAGGACAGTGCCGTTATAACAAATATGCGTCACAAGACGGCGCTTATAAAAGCAGGCGAAGCACTCGGACGTGTTGTTGAGGCTATTGATATGAATATGCCGTCCGATATTGCATCGATTGATATTAATATCGCCATTGACGCACTTGGCGAAATTACGGGCGAAACTGTGTCGGACGATATTGTTACGGCGATATTCCACAGCTTTTGCGTGGGTAAATAGTCGAGTGAAATTGTTAGAAAATTCACAAGCCAAAATAAAGCAATTTTTTAAGATATTTACTTGAAAAAGACGAAAAAAAGGTATATAATAAAAAAAGGTAAAAAATTATAAAGAGAAAAAGGAGTTTTGTGTAATGAGTACATTCATAGAACAATTAAAGGAAAGAGCCAAAAAGGACATCAAAACTATCGTTCTTGCAGAGGGCGAAGAAATCAGAACTTTGAAGGCTGCTGAAATGGTAAAAAAAGAGGGCTATGCAAAGATTATTCTTGTAGGTAACCCTGACAAAATAAAGGCAATGGCTGCCGCTGAAAACCTTGATATTGACGGTATCAAAATTGTTGACAGCGAAAACAGTGAAAAGAACGAAGAATACGCAAACGTATTCTATGAATTGAGAAAGAAAAAGGGCATTACACCTGAACAGGCTGCCGAAACAATCAAAGATCCGTCATATTATGCGGTAATGATGGTTAAACAAGGCGATGCTGACGGTATGGTATCGGGTGCTATTCACTCATCAGCCGACACAATTCGTCCGTCACTTCAAATTCTAAAGACTGCACCGGGTACAAAGCTTGTATCTGCATTCTTTATTATGAATGTTCCTAACTGCGAATACGGTCACAACGGTACATTTATTTTCGGTGACTGTGGTCTTAACCAAGATCCGACTGCTGACGAAGTAAGTGAAATCGCTATTTCATCAGCTGCATCATACAAACAGCTTATCCAAGACGAACCGAGAGTTGCAATGCTTTCATATTCTACATACGGCAGTGCAAAGAGTGCCCTTGTTGACAAAATGCAAGAGGCTACAAAGCTTGCAAAGGAAAAGGCTCCTGAATTAAAGCTTGACGGTGAACTTCAGCTTGACGCCGCTATCGTTGACAGCGTTGCTAAGTCGAAAGCTCCTTCATCAGACGTTGCAGGCAGTGCGAATGTACTTATTTTCCCTAACCTTGACGCAGGTAACATCGGTTACAAACTTACTCAAAGACTTGCTAAGGCCGAAGCTTACGGACCTATTCTTCAAGGTATCGCAAAGCCTGTAAACGACCTTTCAAGAGGCTGCAGTGCAGAGGACATTGCAGGTGTTGTAGCAATTACAGCTATACAGGCTCAAAATAATTAATAAAAAAATGAAAGGAATTTTAATATGAAAATATTAGTTATAAATGCAGGTAGTTCATCATTGAAGTACCAGCTTATAGATATGGACAACGAACAAGTTATGGCAAAGGGTCTTTGCGAAAGAATCGGTATTGAAGGTTCAAATCTTCAACACACAAATGTTGCAAAGAACGAAAAGACTAAGATTGAAAAGCCGATGAAGGATCACGGTGACGCAATTCAGATGGTTATTGACGCACTTGTTGATGAAAAAATCGGTGTTATCAAGTCAATGGACGAAATCGGTGCAGTCGGTCACAGAGTTGTACACGGCGGTGAAGAATTTGCAGGTTCATGCGTAATTACAGAAGCAGTTATGAAAGCACTTGAAAAGTGTACACCGCTTGCTCCTCTACATAACCCACCGAACATTATCGGTATCAAGGCTTGCCAAAAGATTATGCCTAACACTCCTATGGTTGGCGTATTTGATACAGCATTCCACCAGACAATGCCTCCAAAAGCATATATGTATGCTTTGCCATATGAATACTACAAAAACTACGGTATCAGAAAGTATGGTTTCCACGGTACAAGCCACAAGTATGTTTCACAAAAGGCTGCTGAATTTTTAGGCAAGCCGGCAGAAGACCTTAAGATTGTTACTTGCCACCTTGGCAACGGCTCATCAATTACAGCTGTTGACGGCGGTAAGTGTGTAGATACATCAATGGGATTCACTCCTCTTGACGGTGTGCCGATGGGTACAAGAACAGGTTCAATGGACCCTGCTGTCGTTACATATCTTATCAACCAAAAAGGTATGTCAGCTAAAGACGTTGACGCTCTTATGAACAAGGAAAGCGGAGTTTCGGGTGTTTCGGGCGTATCATCTGACTTCAGAGATTTGTCTGCTGCCGCTAAAGAAGGAAATGACAGAGCACAGCTTGCTCTTGATATGTTCTCATACCAAGTTAAGAAAGACATCGGTGCTTATGCTGCCGCTATGGGCGGTGTTGACGCAGTTGTATTCACTGCCGGAGTAGGTGAAAATGATGCGGCTACAAGATCAGCAGTTGTTGAGGGTCTTGACTTTATGGGTATCAAGATTAACGAGGAAAAGAACGCTGCAAGAGGTACAGTTGATATTTCAGCTGATGATGCAACAGTTAAAACTCTTGTTATCCCTACAAACGAAGAACTTATGATTGCTATTGACACTAAGAGATTGGTTGAAGGCAAGTAACTGAGAGCCTGGCGACAAAATGTCGCCAGCTCCAAAAATCACATCTTGAGATGTGATTTTTGAGTATTTTCGGAGAAAAAATCTAAAGTTCCTCCAAAGTCGAAACTTTAGATTTTAAGTCCTTTCTGCCGCACATGTCGTCAGAAAGGATTTTTAATGAGGTTAGCACCTCAAACTCCCAAGAATAAAGTATACAAAACCACATGGTTTTGTATACAATTTGAATTAATATTGTTTTTTACGGAACATACTGTTTTAGTATGCTCCGTTTTTTTGTGTAAATAATTTGTCGAAATTTGTAGACAAATTATAGTAAAATAGTGTATAATAAGCCGTAGAATGAAGTAATGGCGGTGAAATAATGGACACAAACAATCACAAAGGTCACAGAAAAAGAATGCGTGAGGATTTTGAAAAAGGCGGTTTCAAAACGTGGCAGAAACATAAGGTTTTGGAGTATCTTCTCTACAACGTAATTCCGGTGGCGGATACGAATGATATAGCACATAATTTGATTAAAGAGTGCGGTGGATTTGTGAATGTGTTCCACACTTCTAAAAAACGTCTTATGAGCATAGACGGTGTAGGTGAAAAAACCGCCGATTACATATGTTCGCTCGGTGAATTTATACAGTATTACAATACGGAAAAATATAATACGGACGTGTTTGTTTTAAACAGTGAAACGAGTGAAAATTATTTGTGCAATCTGTTTGACGGCAAAAATCGTGAATGTTGCTATATGATTTGCCTTGATCCGAAAAACAGAATTATTAATCAGGAAATGCTTTTCGAGGGTAGTTTTGAAAGCGTTGAACTTGACGTTGCGAAGGTACTTAGAAGTGCGGTTAAAAGTGACGCGTCACAGGTTGTATTTACGCACAATCACCCAAGCGGAATTTTAAAACCGTCAAATGCCGATTTGGTTACGACACAGGCTTTGGAGCATACACTTTTTTTCGCGGGTATAAAAATGCTTGACCATATAATCGTGGCAGACGGCAAATGTATGAGTATTCTGCCGTATTTAAAAGCCGACGGAATGAATGCGAAGATTAACAGAGAGATAAAGAAAAATAACAGACGATAAAAATGTTAGTGTTAATTTACACAAAAGAACTTTGATTAAAAAGGTCATATTTGGCGTTTGAAAACATTGACTTTATCACAGTGATGTGGTAATATATTTTATTATAGATATTACTATAACAAAATACATATTATAATGAAAGAAAAATAAGGGAGGCATAAGAATGGCAAAGGTTGCAATAATGGGCTACGGTACTGTTGGCAGTGGTGTATACGACATAATTAAAACCAACAGTGATAAGCTCAGCCGCAGTGCGAATGGTGAAAGTGTGGATATAAAGTACATTCTTGACATTCGCGATTTTGACGACCATCCCGAAAAAGAACTTTTTACAAAAGAATTCAATGACATACTTAACGATGACGAAGTAAGCGTTGTTGCGGAAGTTATGGGCGGACTTCACCCTGCATATGAATTTACAAAAAGTCTTCTTGAAGCGGGAAAGAGCGTTGTAACGTCTAACAAGGAGCTTGTTGCCACATACGGGACAGAGCTTTTGGAGATTGCCCGAGGGAAAAATGTAAACTACTTCTTTGAGGCAAGTGTAGGCGGCGGTATTCCGATTATAAGACCTATGCATCAATGTCTAACAGCTAACAATATATTGAAGATTGCCGGTATTTTAAACGGTACAACAAACTATATTCTTGACCAGATGATAAGAAAGGGCAAGACTTTTGAAACAGCCCTAAAAGACGCACAAAATAACGGTTTCGCAGAGAGAAATCCTGCCGCCGATATTGAAGGTCACGACGCTTGCAGAAAGATTGCGATTTTGGCGTCACTTGCGTCGGGCAAAATGATTGATTACAATGATATTGATACAGATGGTATAACAAACATCACTCTTGACGATGTTAAATATGCCGCTGCTATGGATTCAGTTATAAAACTTATCGGATATGCACAGTTTGACGAAAACGGCAAGGTTTACTCAATCGTATCACCTATGGTGATAAAAAACAGCAGTCCTCTTGCCGGTGTTGACGGTGTATTCAATGCCATTATGGTTACAGGCGATTGCGTAGGCGATGTAATGTTCTACGGTAAGGGCGCAGGTAAACTTCCTACTGCAAGTGCTGTTGTTGCCGATGTTGTTGACGCGGTTAAGCACAGCGACAGAAGTAAGAAGATTTTCTGGGAAAAGCCGGCTGAAAATATTATGGCTGATATTGATTCAAAGAAGTTTGAATACTTTGTAAGAACAACTGATTCTGCAGAAAATGTTCAGAAAATATTCGGAAAGTGCGAATTTGTCGATAATATTATAGACAATGAGTCAGCATTTGTGACTTCACCGCTTACTAAATCTGAGGTTGAAGAAAAACTTGCTAAGCTGTCTGATGTTGTGGCAAACATTCGTGTAATGGATTAATGATTAAATTAAGAGTGCCTGCAACCAGTGCAAATATGGGTGCAGGTTTTGATACTCTCGGTGTGGCTGTTGGTTTGTATAACCGAATGATGATTGAGGAAATTCCCGAGGGACTTGAAGTAATCAACAAAAATACTCAAAGCTTTATCCCACAGGATACAAGCAATTTGATTTACCGCGCAATGGCAGAACTTTTCGACTATGTAGGTTATGAGCAAAAGGGTTACAGAATAACTCAAGACAGTCAGATACCTATGACAAGAGGCTTGGGTAGCAGCAGTGCGTGTATTATAGGCGGAATGTTGGCGGCAAATATTATTTCCGACAGACAGCTTTCGTATCAGGAAATAATTCATCTTGCGGCAAAGATGGAAGGTCATCCCGACAATGTAGGACCGGCGCTTTTCGGCGGTTTCTGCGTATCGCTTATGGATGATGACAAGACTATAATTAAAAGCACAAAACTGAAAAGTCATATTAAGTTTGCGGTTATAATTCCGGATTTCTTTGTTGCAACAAAGAAATCAAGAGGAGTTCTTCCGTCAAAGATTGATTTTAAAGACGCAGTTTTTAATGTCGGTCATGCGTCAATGTTTCAGGCAGCTATGCTTACGTGCGATATGAAAGCGCTTGAAATCGGTGTTAAGGATAAACTTCATCAACAGTATCGTAAAAGTTACGTTGACGGTATGGAAGATATATTTGAAAAAACATATCACTTGGGTTCACACGCAACATATTTGAGCGGCTCCGGACCTACAATACTTTCAATACTTGACGGCAACTATGATGAATTTAAAGCAGGTATGGAAGAATATTTTAAGACTAACGGTCTTGAATGGAAATGTATGATACTGCCGATTGACAATGTCGGTGCGGTAGTTTCTGAGATATGAATATAAAAAAGGAAGGATAAACAAAAATGGGACTTATTGTTCAAAAGTATGGCGGTACTTCCGTTAAAGACGCTGAAAGAGTAATGAACGTCGCAAGACGTATTACAGACGCGTATAAAGCAGGTAACAATGTGGTTGTTGCAGTTTCGGCACAGGGTGATACAACCGATGACCTTATCGAAAAGGCTAAGGAAATCAACCCGAATGCCTCAAAGCGTGAAATGGATATGTTGCTTTCAACAGGTGAGCAAATTTCAATTTCTTTGCTTGCAATGGCGATAGAAAAAATCGGTTGTCCGGTTATTTCTCTTACAGGCTGGCAGGCAGGCGTTAAGACTGACGCTAAATACGGTGCTGCAAGAATAAGCACAATAGATACAGAAAGATTACAAGCTGAGCTTGATAAGAAGAACATTGTAATCGTTGCAGGTTTCCAAGGTATAAACAAGTATGACGATATAACAACTTTGGGACGCGGCGGAAGTGATACATCAGCCGTTGCATTGGCTGCTGCACTTCACGCAGATGTCTGCGAAATATATACAGACGTTGACGGTGTATATACGGCAGATCCGAGATTTGTAAAGAATGCGTATAAGCTTGATGATATTTCATATGATGAAATGCTTGAGCTTGCGTCACTTGGTGCAAACGTACTTCACAACAGAAGTGTTGAAATGGCAAAGAAGTATGGGGTTAAGCTTTCAGTCAGATCAAGTCTGAATAACAATGAAGGCACATATGTTAAGGAGGTAGAACAAGTGGAAAAGATGCTCGTTAGAGGTGTAACAAGAGATAATGATGTTGCGAGAATTGCTCTTTGCGGTGTAGAGGATACTCCGGGAAAGGCTTTCTCAGTATTCCGTATGCTTGCTAAGCACGGAATAAGCGTTGACTTAATCATTCAGTCAATCGGTAACGGTGAAAAGAAAGACATTAGCTTTACTGTTACGGAAGAAGATTTACAGTCTGTACTTGACCTTCTTGAAGAAAACAAGGCAATCGTTAAGGCTGACGAAGTTAAATGGACAAAGGACGTTTCAAAGGTTTCTATTGTCGGTGCGGGAATGGTTAATAACTCAGGTGTTGCCGCTACAATGTTTGAGGCTCTTTACGATGCACATATCAACATCAATATGATTGCTACATCGGAAATCAAGATTTCTGTTCTTGTTGACAGAAAAGATGCTGAAGCGGCTGTTGTTGCAATTCACGATAAATTTTTGTTGAAATAATTAAAAATAAATAGAAAATAAACCACAAGGGCGTGGCGACTGACGGATTTTATATGTCTTTTAGTTACACGAACTTGTGGTTTCGTGCTATAATATAGAGTAAATATAGAGGAGAAAGTTCAGTGAATGATAAGATTATAGGAAGAAATCCTGTTTTGGAGGCAATTCGTTCAGGTCGCAGCGTGGATAAAATCCTTGTTAAAAAGGGTAAGTACGAGGGCTCTATTGTTCCGATTATCAAGAAAGCAAAGGACGCAGGAATTATAATTCAAGAGGTCGAGAGAGCTAAGCTTGACCAAATCGCAGAGGGTGAAAACCATCAGGGCGTTATTGCATATGTGAGTGCATACGACTATGTGAGCGTGAAGGATATTCTTGATAAAGCTCGTGAAAAAAATGAGCCGCCTTTCGTTATTATTTGTGATAAAATAACCGATCCGCATAATTTGGGTGCAATATTGAGAACTGCAAATTGTGTCGGTGCACACGGTGTTATTATTCCGAAAAGAAATTCAGTCGGTCTTAACAGTGTTGTCGCAAAAACTTCGGCAGGTGCGGTTGAATATACACCTGTTGCAAAGGTTACAAATATCGCTAACACGATTGACAGCCTGAAAGATGAAGGCTTGTGGATTGCGGCGGCCGATATGGACGGCCAGGAAATGTATGATATTGACCTTAAAGGCTCGCTTGGTCTTGTTATAGGCAGTGAGGGTGAGGGTATCAGCAGACTTGTAAGAGAAAAATGCGACTTCATAGCAAGCATACCTATGGCAGGCGAAATTAATTCACTTAATGCGTCGGTTGCGGCAGGTGTTTTGATGTATGAGGCGTTAAGACAAAGGAGAAAGTAAAGCGTTTATTAACCGCAAGTTTTATTGTATTTTTGAACAAAAAACAGCCTTGAAAAACGGCTTATTTGTCGCAAATATCAAGACAAAAAACGGCTTGTGAAAAAATAAACAAATTGCAATAAAATTCGGGTTATTAAACTGTTACAGTGGACAAACTTTAAAAAAACCACTTACTTTTTTAAAACGAAAGTGCTATAATTCAATTAAAGATAAACAATGAAAATATGAAAGATTGGAGATAAATAAATGAAAGCAGTAGTTACCGTAATAGGCAAGGACCAAAAGGGCATAATTGCTAAAATCAGTAATATATTATTTGAAAACGGAGTAAATATTCTTGATATTTCTCAAACAATAATGCAGGATATGTTCACAATGATAATGCTTGTGAATTTTGAAAATGATAATGTTACAGTAAAGCAAATCAGTGAAAAATTTGAACAGGCCGAAAAGGATATGGGGCTTTCAATCCATGTGCAGAGAGAAGAAATCTTCACATCAATGCACAGAATATAAGGGAGGTACAAATAAATGATTAATCCCTTTGAAGTAATAGAAACTATAAAAATGGTTGACGAGGAAAACCTTGATATAAGAACTATAACAATGGGTATTTCTCTGAAAAGCTGTGCCGGTCCTGACGTTGATACAGTTTGCGAAAAGGTGTATGAAAAAATCACAACTTACGCAAAAGATCTTGTAAAAACCGGTGAGGACATTGAGGCTCAATTCGGTATTCCGATTATCAACAAGAGAATTTCGGTAACTCCGATAGCTACTTTGGTGGACGCATTGGAAGAACCGACTGTTGAAAAATGTGTTAAAATCGCAAAAACTCTTGACAAAGCCGCTAAAAAGACAGGTGTAAACTTCATAGGCGGATATACGGCACTTGTTCATAAGGATTATACGAACGGTGAGAGAATACTTATTGAGTCGATTCCTGAAGCGCTTGCCGCAACAGATCTTGTATGTTCAAGCGTTAATGTGGGTTCGACAAGAGCCGGTATCAATATGGACGCTGTTAAACAGATGGGGCAGATTGTTAAGAGAGCGGCTGAACTTACAGCTGATACGCAAGGGTTTGCGTGTGCAAAGCTTGTTGTATTCTGCAACGCGGTTGAGGATAATCCGTTTATGGCGGGCGCATTCCTTGGCGAAGGTGAGGGTGAATGTGTTATAAATGTCGGCGTAAGCGGTCCGGGTGTTGTTAAATGTGCACTTGAAAAGGTTAAAGGCGAGGACTTCGGTATTGTTGCCGAAACTATTAAAAAGACTGCATTTAAGATTACAAGAATGGGTCAGCTTGTTGCACAAGAAGCGTCAAAACGTCTTAATGTACCTTTCGGTATTGTAGACTTGTCACTTGCTCCGACACCTGCCGTTGGCGACAGTGTGGCTTATATTTTGGAGGAAATGGGACTTGAAATGTGCGGTACTCACGGTACAACAGCCGCACTTGCACTGCTTAACGACGCAGTTAAAAAAGGCGGTATTATGGCGTCAGGTTATGTCGGCGGACTTTCCGGTGCGTTTATCCCTGTAAGTGAGGACGCAGGTATGATTGCGGCGGCAACAGACGGCGTGCTTACTCTTGAAAAACTTGAGGCAATGACTTGTGTATGTTCAGTAGGACTTGATATGATTGTTATACCGGGCGACACAACTGCCGAAACTATTTCGGCGATTATAGCCGACGAAGCGGCAATCGGAATGGTCAATACAAAGACAACAGCAGTAAGAGTTATCCCTGCACCGGGTAAGGTTGAGGGTGACGTTGTTGAATTCGGCGGACTTTTGGGAACAGGTCCCGTAATGCCGGTTAAAAAGTATTCAAGTGCCGAATTTATAAACAGAGGCGGCAGAATCCCTGCACCGCTTCAAAGTTTGAAAAATTAATGCAGACAAAATCGTAATGATTTTTAAATATAGTCTGAAATAATGCAGATTAATCTGCAGAGGAAAGAGAGGTTGGGAAAATGGAAGATCTAATTATGAAGATTATCGACATCGAGGACAGAGCACAGGAAGTCATTAAGGACGCTAAGAAAGCCGACAGAGAGCTTGAAGAGCGAATTAAGGACGAATCTCGTAAAATGCGTGATGACATTACGAGAAGAATGGAGGCTAAAAACGTCACTCTAAAGCAGATAGAGGAAGAAGATGCCGATAAAAAAGTAGAGGCCATAAGAGTAAATATGGAAAGACATCTTTCCGAACTCGAAAAGAAGTACAACGACAATAAAGACAAATGGGTTAATGAAATTGTACAGAATATTATCGGCAGATAAGTGAGGTGGCAGCAAAATGAGCGTGGAATACAGTGCAATCGCCGCTAAATTAAAGGCGATGTATTCAAAATTTCTGACAAGAGATGACTATGAACAGCTCCTTGAAAGAAAAAGCGTAAATGACATATGCAGTTATCTTAAAAGTACACCCGGCTACGGTGAAGTTCTTGAACAGGTGAATGAGAGAGATATTCACAGAGGTCAGATGGAAATCCTGCTTGAACAGGAAATGGTTGACGAATACGTCAGACTATATAATTTCATGGACAATTCAAAGAGAACCGTTATGGAATTTTGGTTTATGCGCAGAGAAATTGCATTTTTGAAACGTGAGATACGATATATTTATACTCACGAGGAAAGAAGTAATGATGAAGTAAACCAAAGCAAATTTGACGCTTTCTTTGAAACACACACGAAAATAAATCGTGAGATAATGCATAATGCAAAATCCCTGTCGGATTGTATCGAGGCTTGTAAAAACACTCCTTACAGCGAGCCGCTGCAACGAGCGGAAAATATAGGCGCGGATTCATTTTCGATGGGTATGGTGCTGGACACATATTACTATAAGTCAATATGGCATACAGCATCGGTCGCTCTTGATAAGACACAGGAGAATTTATTTAAAAGGCTTATCGGAACAAAAATAGATATGCTGAATCTTATGTGGATTTACAGGGGCAAAAAATATTTTGAATTTACAAATGAAATAATTTTCACCTATCTTCTGCCTGTCAGATACAGATTGACGGAAGAGGTAATCAAACAGCTTGTAAATGCAGATTCTGTTGAAAGGTTTATTGATATTGTAAATCAATCGACCGCATACGGAAAGTTGTTTGAAGATTATGATAAGGGAAGATTTCCCGAAGGCAATTACAGGTATATTTATAACCGGTTATCAAAAAGTATATTTGTGACTCATCCCGAGTCGATGGTTGCGGTATATGCCTATATGAACCTAAAGGAAGTTGAACTTAATAACATTACGACCATTATCGAGGGGATAAGATACAACTTAAATCCTGATTTTATCCGCACACATATTGGTCTTGAGTAGAGGAGGGGGAAAATGGCAATCGTAAAGATGAAAGCCGTAACTATTGCCGCTCAAATCAGTGAATTTGATACGGTCGTTGAAAAGTACGTTTACGGCAGAGATATTCATCTTGAAAATGCTATGTCGGTAATTTCAAACAGAGGCAAGCTGAAAAACTTTGAGGAAAACAATGAATACGACATAGTTGCAAAAAATGCGTTAAGCATTATGAATCTTGCTAACTACACAGTGAACAAGAAATTGATTGCTCCCGAAAGTGTAAAGCTCGGCGATATGCAAAATTTTATTGACGGAATAAACGAGCGTATCGAAGAAGAGCGTAACCAAAGCGACGAGCTTTCAGAGAGAATAAAGGCAAATGAAGCGGCGGTTGAGCAGCTTAATCTAATGCTCAGTATGGACGTAGATTTGTCGAAAATTTTCAAGTTTGAATTTATAAGATGCAGATTCGGACATATTCCGAAAACAGGTTATAAAACGCTTATAACTTACCTTGACAATCTTGAAACTTTCTTCATTAAGACTGCGGAGGACGCAACAGATGTATGGGGCTTTTACTTCGCACCGCTTTTGAAAGAGAGAAAGATTGAAGAAGTATTTAATTCTCTGTATTTTGAACCTATGGACATATCAGAGGATTACGTTGGTACTCCGCTTGAAATAAAGCGTGGATTATTAAACCAAAATCAAAAATTAAAACAGCAGATTGAAGAACTCAGTGCAAAGACCGCCGAGATGATTTCAAGCAGTGCGGATAAACTTTGCGGAATTTACAATCTTGCGAAGAAACGTCATCAATTCTCCGAAGTAAGAAGAAATGCCATTCACGGTGATATGTTCTTCTATATAGTAGGTTGGATGGATGAAAAGAGTGCAAAGTCGCTTGAAAAAGAGATTAACGGTTCAGATGACGTTGTGATGTTCTATATGGAGGACGCAGAGGACGTCAAGGATATTCAGCCGCCTACAAAGCTGAAAAATAATCCTGTATTTAAACCGTTTGAAATGTTCGTTAAAATGTATGGACTTCCGAGTTATACGGAAATTGATCCGACAGGCATACTTGCCGTAACGTATATACTGTTCTTCGGTATAATGTTCGGTGACGTAGGTCAGAGCCTTGTGCTTGCGATAGCAGGCTTTATAGTTTACAAAGTCAAGAAATGGGACTTGGGCGGTATTGTCGGAATGGTCGGAATATCCGGTGTGATATTCGGATTTATATACGGAAGTTTCTTCGGAAATGAAGAAATAATCCCTGAATTGTTCCATACAACAGCGTTAAACCCTATGAATGAAATTGCGTTAATGCTGGGTGGTACGATTGGTATGGGTGTGCTGATAATTATATTCGGTATGGTATTGAATGTTATAAACGCACTGAAAAGTAAGGAACTTGGCGAAGCACTGTTCGGACATAACGGTGTCGCGGGCTTGGTGTTCTATATAGGCGCACTTCTTCTTGCCGGTAACTTGTTCTTAAAGTGGGGTATACCGACATTCGTATTTGTGGCAATTATTATTTTGGCAGTGCTTTGTATGTACCTATGCGAGCCGCTTGGAAAGCTTGTAGAGGGTAAAAAGGACTGGCTGCCGAGAAACGGAATGTTCTTTGTGGAAAACTTGTTTGAAATGTTTGAAGTAATTTTGAGTTTCTTCACAAACACAATCTCATTCCTAAGAATAGGCGCTTTTGCAATAGTCCATGTAGGTATGATGATGGTTGTTGCAATTCTTTCTCAAAGCGGCGGTGTAGGCGGAGCTATTGTACAAGTAATCGGTAACGTACTTGTTATGGTTCTTGAAGGCCTTATCGTCGGAATACAGGTACTTCGTCTGGAGTATTACGAAATGTTCTCAAGATACTTCTCAGGCAGAGGTAAAGAATTTATGTCACTTCGTGATAAATAAATCATATAAATCGGTTTTAATATATTTTGGAGGTAATCACTATGTTAATGAAAATTTTATTCGCTTTAATCGCACTTACAGTAATCGTTCCTGTTGCTTTGTATTATAAGTCAGGCAAGACAAAAGGTAAGGAATGCCTTTTGATGAACGCAATCTCATTCTTCAGTATTCTTGGTGTCGGTGTTATCTGCACACTTGGCGGCGGAGTTAGTGCTCTTGCGGCAGGTACAGGTGCTGAAGCCGGTCTTACAGTCGGTGAAGGCCTAAAGTTCATCGGTGCGGCTCTTTCAACAGGTCTTAGCGGTGTCGGCGGTGGTATCGCCGTTGCATCAGCTGCATCAGCTGCTATCGGTGCAATGAGTGAAAATGAAAAGATTATGGGTAAAACTCTTATCTTCGTTGCCCTTGCAGAAGGTATCGCTTTGTATGGTCTTGTAATATCTATATTGATTCTTAATTCATAATAGGCTGAGTAAAATTGCCCACAGCACTACTTTTTGCTTGGGCTGGTCGCAGACTGATAGTCTGCTGCTCGCCCATGCAACCGGGGGCAGTACGAGTGTACGGCACCGCAAGCTGCAAAGCAGCACTGTGAACAATTTTCTTTCAGCCTTCGGTAAATCGGGCGAGCGAGCCACCCCCACCGTCATCTGCGATGACACCTCCCCTCAAGGGGAGGCGATGGACGACGAGTGTAGTCCGTTACGGAGTGAACGGAAAATGGATTTTATTATTACAAGTCTGAAAGGACGTATGTTTTATGAAAATGTATTTGATCAGTGACAACATTGATACACAAATCGGTATGCGACTTGTGGGTATAGACGGATGTGTTGCTCACGACAGCGAAACTATTACTGCAGAAATTAAAAAGGCTGTAAACGACCCGGAACTTGGTATTTTGATATTTACGGAAAAAGCGGCGGCAATGGTTAAAGAATATCTTAACCATCTTAAAATTACATTGCACACTCCGCTTATCATAGAAATACCGGACAGACACGGCAGTCGTGATATTGCTAACAGTATCAACAATATGGTTCAAGAGTCAATCGGTCTTAAACTTTAAACAGGGGAGGTAAGGAATATGGAAAGCAATAACTTAACAGAAAAACTCAATACCTTTACATCGCTTGTTCTCAAAGATGCGGAACAGAAAAGAGAAAAATTACTTGAGAATGTTCAAAAGGAATATTCAGAGAGAATAGATGCAAAGGAAAACGAGCTTTTGCAGGGTGCATATGAGAATATTCAGCAGAATATTCAATCCGCTCAAAAAAGTGCAAATGAGAGAGTTCTTCACGCAGAGCTTGATTCAAAGAAAAAACTTATCATGCGTCGTGAAGAAATTATTGATGACGTAATGAAACTTTCGAGAGCAAAAATCGTTGAATTTATCGAGAGCGATAAATACGAAGAATGGCTTTTAAGCAAGATTGAAAAGGCTTTATTTGAAGTCGGAAAAGGTTCAAAGACAATTTATATCTCATCAGACGATATAAAGCTTAAAGAAAAAATTGAACAGATTCCCGACACGTCAAGAATTACGGTTGAGGCATCGGGTGAAAAAGATTTTCTTGGCGGTACAAAGGTTTTAAATACAGACAGAAAGGTTGCTGTTGACTATTCATTCAAGGAAATGCTGTCAGAAGAAAAGCAGAAATTCCTTCAAAGCAGTGGATTGGCACTGGGTTAAACGGCATACAAACGGAAAGGAATGAAGGTAAATGGCTAATACAAAAGGTCAGATATTCGGTATAAACGGCCCGGTCGTAAAAGTAAAGGGTTCAGATTCCTTTGAAATGCAGGAAATGGTATATGTCGGTAATGAAGAACTTATCGGCGAAGTTATCGGCGTAACTTCCGATACTACTATTGTACAGGTTTACGAGGAAACGACAGGTCTTAAAAAGGGTGAACCTGTAGTCGGTACGGGCGGTCCTTTGTCAATAACTCTTGCTCCGGGTATATTGTCTGATATTTTTGACGGTATCGAAAGACCGTTGAAAGAAATAAGAAATATGTCAGGCTCATTCATCGGCAGAGGTTTAAAGGTTACTAACCTTGACGAAAGAAAAACTTGGAATGTGGAAATGGTTGCGAAACAAGGCGACTATGTTACAGGCGGTGACATCATTGCCGTAACACAGGAAACAAGCCTTATCGAGCACAGAATTATGATTCCGCCGAATATCAAAGGTAAAATCGAATGGATTGCTCCGAACGGCAACTACACTATTGTTGATATTATCGCAAAGGTAAAGAGCGATGACGAAATTATCGACATAACAATGAAACAAAAATGGCCTATCAAAAAGGCAAGACCTTATACACAGCGTCAGCCTATTTCAAGACCGCTTGTAACGGGTCAGAGAGTAATCGATACAATGTTCCCGCTTGCAAAAGGCGGTGCGGCGGCTGTTCCGGGCGGTTTCGGTACCGGTAAAACTATGACACAGCACCAGCTTGCAAAGTGGTGTGATGCGGATATTATCGTATATATCGGCTGCGGTGAACGTGGTAACGAAATGACACAGGTACTTGACGAGTTCTCAGAGCTTATCGACCCTAAGTCAAACAGACCGCTTTTGGACAGAACAATGCTTATTGCTAATACTTCAAATATGCCGGTTGCGGCGCGTGAAGCAAGTATTTACACAGGTGTTACAATCGCGGAGTATTACAGAGATATGGGTTATGACGTTGCGCTTATGGCTGACTCAACATCACGTTGGGCTGAGGCACTTCGTGAAATATCGGGTCGTCTTGAAGAAATGCCTGCGGAAGAAGGTTTCCCTGCATATCTTGCTTCAAGACTTTCGGCTTTCTATGAAAGAGCGGGATATGTTACAAATCTTAACGGCAGTGAGGGCTCTGTATCAATTATCGGTGCGGTATCACCACAGGGTGGTGACTTCTCAGAGCCGGTAACACAGAATACAAAGCGTTTTATCAGATGTTTCTGGGCACTTGACAAGTCGCTTGCATATGCACGACACTATCCGGCTATTCAGTGGCTTAACAGTTACAGTGAATATATCGGTGAAGTTACTGATTGGTATGCTCAAAATGTTTCTCCGGACTTTATGGAAAAGAGAAATAAGATGATGGCAATTTTGCAAGAAGAAAGCAGTCTTATGGAAATCGTTAAGCTAATCGGTGCAGACGTTCTTCCTGACAGTCAAAAGGCTACTTTGGAGGTTGCAAAGACAATCAGAGTAGGTTTCTTGCAACAAAATGCTTTCCATGCGGACGATACATATGTACCGCTTGAAAAGCAGAATAAGATGATGGATACAATTCTTCTTTTTGATAAGAGAATTAAGGAATGTGTCGAAAAGGGCGTTGTGCTTTCAAAGGTCAGCGAAAGCGGAATTGCCGAGGACATTATCAGAATTAAATACACGATTGGAAATGACAATATTGATGGTCCGTTCCATGATTTACAGAGAAAAATCAACGAAACATTTGACAAGTTGATTTATAACCATGAAAGCTAAAGGAAAGGATATGAGCATATGGCAATAGAATATATGGGTCTTAATAATATTCAGGGTCCTTTGGCAGTTATCGAGGGAGTAGACGATACATTCTATGAAGAAATGGTTACAGTTACTCTTGACAACGGCGAGAAAAGAATAGGACGAGTTATTGAGATTTCCGGTGATAAAGCGGTAATACAGGTTTTTGAGGGTACTTCAAATCTGTCACTTACCAACACTAAAACAAAATTTATGGGCGAGCCGATGCGTTTGCCGCTTTCAAAAGAAATGCTTGGCAGAACGCTTGACGGTATCGGCAGACCGATTGACGGTTTGGGCGATTACTTTGCGGACGAAGTTCGTGATGTAAACGGTCAGCCTATCAATCCCGTTTCGCGTGAATACCCGAACAACTTTATTCAGACAGGTATTTCGTCAATAGACTGTCTTGCCACACTTATAAGAGGTCAAAAGCTTCCTATATTCTCGGGTGACGGTCTTCCGCATGACGACCTTGCCGTACAGATTGCAAGACAGGCAAAGGTTGTTGACCCTGACGACGAAAACGGAGAAAAGTTCGCTATCGTATTCGCGGCAATGGGCGTTAAGCATGACGTTGCAAACTACTTTAAAAAGTCGTTTGAAGAAAGCGGTGTTTTGGGTAAGGTTGTAATGTTCTTAAATCTTTCAAATGACCCTGTCGTTGAAAGAATTATTACACCGAGATGTGCGCTTACAGCGGCAGAATATCTTGCATTTAAGCACGATATGCACGTACTTGTAATACTTACCGATATGACGTCATACGCGGAGGCACTTCGTGAGGTTTCATCTTCAAAGGGTGAAATTCCGTCAAGAAAGGGTTTCCCCGGTTATCTGTATTCAGATTTGGCTTCACTTTATGAACGTGCAGGTATTATCAAGGACGCAAAGGGATCGGTTACACAAGTGCCGATTTTGACAATGCCTAACGATGATATTACTCACCCAATCCCTGACCTTACCGGTTACATTACAGAGGGACAAATAGTTTTGGGCAGAGAGCTTAGCCTTAAAGGCGTATATCCGCCTGTTTCAATTCTTCCGTCACTTTCGCGTTTGATGAAGGACGGTATCGGTGAAGGCTTTACAAGAGCCGACCACCCTGAACTTTCAAACCAGCTTTTTGCGGCATATTCAAAGGTTGAGGACGCAAAAAGTTTGGCGTCAGTTATCGGTGAAGATGAACTTTCCGATATGGATAAGAAGTATATCAAGTTCGGCAGAGCGTTTGAGGAAAAGTTCCTTACACAAGGTAAGAATGAAAACAGAACTATTGACGATACTTTAAATCTTGGTTGGGAGCTTTTGGGTATGCTGCCTAAGAGTGAACTTGACAGAGTCAGCGATAAGACTCTTGAAAAATATTATCGTCCTGTGGAGGACGAAGAAGTATAATCCTGAGAGGGGGAATTTCAGATGGCAAAGACGTTAGCACCTACAAAAGGTAACTTGATGATGGCAAAAAACACATTGCGTCTTTCAAAGCAAGGCTATGAAATGCTTGATAAAAAACGAAATATCCTAATCAGAGAAATGATGCTTTTGATAGAGGAGGCAAAGGAAGTCGAGGCGAAAATCGAAGAAACCTTTGCCGCTGCATATAAGGCTTTGGAATCGGCAAACGTAATAATGGGTGTGAGCAAGGTGCAAAATCTTGCACATTCGGCAGTGCTTGAAAACAGCGTAAAAGTTGATTTACGCAGTGTTATGGGTGTTGAAATACCTGTTGTTACGGCTGATAAGCCCGATGGCAGACCTGTTTACGGATTTAACGGAACGTCCTCGGCACTTGACGAGGCGAGCGTTAAGTTTAACGAAGTTAAAGTGATGACGGTTAAGCTTACGGAAATTGAAAATGCGGTTTACCGTTTGGCTATGAACATAAAGAAGACGCAAAAGAGAGCAAATGCTCTTGAAAATATTACGATACCTCTTTATGATAAACTGTCTAAGGATATTCAGAATGCTCTTGAAGAAAAAGAACGTGAGGAGCATACTCGTTTGAAAATCATAAAAAGAACAAAAGAAAAACAGGGATAACAGACAAAAAAAGCTACTTTATACAGTAGCTTTTTTTATGCGAAAAATGTATAATATTCTTGATTTTTGTTATAACTATGTCATAATAGAAAAAGCTTGAAAATTATCGAAAAACTATTTATTTTCGTTGGAAATCGGAGGAGAAATTATGCTTACGGAAAATGAATGGAATACTATTAATAATATGCTGCTTGAGCTGTACACGATTGATGAACTTGATGTATTTACGAGCAAAATATTGAAAATGATACGAATGCTTATTCCGTACACGAAAGGTTGGTTTATCATTTTAGACGATGACCGAAAGATAAGAAAAGAACAGTCATATTTCATCGGCTTTGACACGGACGTAAAAGACAAGTATATCAACTGACTCTGTACAAAGAAGAAATATATATATTTTGTGCTTTGTTCTGTTTGCGGCATTGTTTATATACGCATTCATTTGGGTTAAGTACAGACTTAAATTACCGCTTCTGAAAGGTATCGGAGTTCATCAGGTAATGATGATGGAAAGCCCTGAATATCATCGTGTTCACAGTGATTTGAAAAATGAAAGCAATACAAATATGGGGACTTAAAAAGTCCTCATATTTTTTTTGCAATTTGATGTCGATATTAATTGTATTATGGGTGTAGGTGTGGTATAATCGTATATATTTTATTATTTGAGGAGAGTAAAGATGAACTGTTTAGAGGAAAGAATTTTAAAGGACGGAATAGTTAAAGAGGGTAACGTGCTTAAAGTGGACAGCTTTTTAAATCATCAAATGGACATTGATTTGTTTAATGAGATGGGCAAGGAATGGAAAAAACGCTTTGAGGGTGCGAATATAAATAAAATTTTAACTATCGAGGCATCGGGTATAGGTATTGCCTGTATCGCCGCACAACATTTCGGTGTACCCGTTGTTTTTGCGAAAAAATCAAAGAGCGTAAATCTTGAGGGTGAAATGTACGTTGCGGAGGTTGAGTCATTCACGCACAAATGCAAAAATCAGGTTATTGTTGCGAAAAAGTTTTTGAATGAAAACGACCGTGTATTGATTATCGATGATTTCTTGGCAAACGGTTGTGCGCTGCAGGGATTAATTCAGATAGTCAAGTCAGCCGGTGCAACGGTTGAGGGAATAGGAATAGCTGTTGAAAAAGGCTTCCAAGCAGGCGGAAGAATTATTCGTAACTTAGGTTTTCAATTAGAATCTTTGGCAATAGTTGACGATATGGACAGCAAAACAGGTATGATTAAATTCAGAGAGGAACAATAAAATGAAAAACAGTGATATTAATAACATTTATCAGTTAGACGGAAAAGTGCCTGTTTCAAAAGCTATTCCGTTTGGTCTGCAACATATTTTGGCTATGTTCGTTGCGAATATCGCACCGATTATTATTGTTTCAAGTGCTTGCGGTTTAGACACAACCGAAACCGCAAGACTTATTCAAACAGCTATGATTGTTGCGGGAATAGGTTCTGTAATTCAGTTGTATCCTATATGGAAAGTAGGTTCGGGATTGCCGATTGTAATGGGAATAAGTTTTACGTTTGTATCTGTGTTCTGTTTTGTCGGTCCTACATACGGATACGGAGCCATTGTCGGAGCGGTTATTATAGGCGGAATTATTGAAGGCATACTCGGACTTTTCGCAAAATATTGGGTAAAACTGATTTCGCCGATTGTGGCGGCTTCGGTTGTAACGGCTATCGGCTTTTCGCTTTTGTCGGTCGGCGCAACATCGTTCGGCGGCGGCTCGGGTGCGGAGGACTTCGGCTCGGCTAAAAATTTAATTCTCGGAACAATTACGTTGGTTTGTTGTATCGGATTTAATATTTTCGCTAAATCATATTGGAAACAGTTGTCCGTATTGTTCGGACTTATCGTAGGTTATATCGTTGCGGTGTGTATGGGTATGGTTGATTTTTCGGGATTGAGTACGGCACAAATCGTATCACTTCCGCAGATACTTCCGATTAAACCGACATTCAATATAGGCGCGATTATTTCCGTGCTTGTGATTTTCCTTGTGTCCGCAACGGAAACAATAGGAGATACATCGGCACTTGCGTCATCGGGATTAAATCGTGAGGTTTCAAAGAAGGAGCTTACAGGCTCAATCGCCGCAGACGGTTTTGTCAGTGCATTGTCGGGACTTTTTGGTTGTTTGCCGATTACGTCGTTCAGCCAAAACGTGGGACTTGTTTCAATGACAAAAGTCGTAAACAGATTTACGATTTTCACAGGCTGCGTTATTATGGTTTTGGCAGGATTGTTCCCTATGTTCGGAACATTACTTGCAACATTGCCTGAGGCTGTGCTTGGCGGCTGTACGCTTATGATGTTCGGTAATATTGTTATAAGCGGTTTGCAGATGATTGCAAAATGCGGTTTTTCGCAGAGAAATATTATTATCGCCGCATTGTCATTGAGTATCGGACTTGGCTTTACACAAGTTCCTGAAATTTTCTCAATCTTTCCGCAAATCATTCAAAACGTGTTCGCTGAAAACTGCGTTGCGGTTGTGTTCTTGGTTTCGATTATTTTGAATTTGGTGTTGCCGAAAAATATGGAGGCACATAAACAATAAAATAAAGGCACTTATTATAATTGGTATAGTAAGTGCCTTTTTGTGTGATTAAAATTTTCCATATTGCGCGATACCGCAGAGTTCTTCTTCTATTCTCAAAAGCTGGTTATATTTTGCAACTCTGTCTGTTCGGCTCGGTGCGCCTGTTTTTATTTGTCCTGCGTTTACAGCAACGGCAATATCGGCGATTGTGGTATCTTCCGTTTCACCGCTGCGGTGTGATATAACGGCGGTATAGCCGTTTTTATGTGCCATTTCAACGGCGTCAAGTGTTTCGGAAAGTGTACCGATTTGATTAACCTTGATAAGAATTGAGTTTGCAACATCTGATAAAATACCTTTTTCAAGTCGTTTTGGATTTGTGACGAACAAGTCATCGCCGACAAGCTGAATTTTATCGCCGAGCTTATCGGTAAGGATTTTCCAACCGTCCCAATCATCTTCTCCGAGTGCGTCCTCAATAGAGAAAATCGGATATTTTTCACACAGGGTCTGCCAGTATTCAACAAGTTCCGAAGCAGTCTTTTTTATACCCGATTTCGGCAACAAATATGTTCCGTCATCTTGTACCCATTCCGAAGACGCGGCATCTATGGCGATTTTAAAATCTTCACCTGCCTTGTAGCCTGCACGCCCGATTGCACTCATTATAACTTCAAGTGCTTTTTCGTCTGTTTCAAGATTCGGTGCAAAACCGCCTTCGTCACCGACTGCAGTTGTATTACCCATTTCGGAAAGCACCTTTTTCAATTCGTGAAATACTTCACTGCACCAACGCAAGCCTTGTTTAAATGACTTTGCGCCATACGGCATTATCATAAATTCCTGTATATCGACGTTGTTATTTGCGTGTGCACCGCCGTTTAATATGTTCATCATAGGTACGGGAAGTACATAAGAATTTATACCGCCTATATATTGAAAAAGCGGTATTTCAAGGCTTGCCGCAGCCGCTCTTGCAACGGCTAACGATACACCGAGTATTGCGTTTGCACCGAGATTTGATTTATTGTCTGTGCCGTCAAGCTCACACATTTTCATATCTATCGAGCGTTGGTCGAGTACGTTCATACCGATTAACACATCTGCAATTTTTTCATTTACATTTGCTACAGCATTTTTTACGCCTTTACCGCCGTAACGCTTTTTGTCATTATCCCTAAGTTCCACAGCCTCAAAAACACCTGTTGACGCACCTGACGGAACGATTGCTCTGCCCGACGCACATTCTGTATGCACCTCAACTTCGACTGTCGGATTACCGCGTGAATCCATAACTTCACGTCCGAAAATGTCGACTATTTCAATGTACTGTTTCATAGATATATCCTCCTTTGATTTAGTTCATAATAGAGTATTACCAAATAATCACTGTATTATTCAAAACGAACACATATAATATGAAATTCGTAGGAAATAACAGCCATTGACGGATTAATATGATAAGTGTATAATGGGAGTGTACATATCAAGTTATCATAAAAGGAGAGTTGATTATGAAGAAATTTATAGGAATGGCACTTGCGGCGGTGATTTCGGCATCGTCATTTACGGCACTTGCGGCGGGGGCTATACCCGACCATCAAGGCACAAGTATGGACGGTATTGAAATCGGTACGGCTCAGCTTAATTCGGCGGTAAAAAGTTATTATGATTTATTCGAGCAGGCAGGTGACCAATACGGTGTAGACCCAAACTTGCTTGCGGCAATATGTATGCAAGAATCATCGGGAAGAAATTTGAGTTACCGTGATGACGGAAGTGAATATCCGGCATGGGGTATAATGCAGATTGAAAATACTTTGGAAAAATCATTCGCCAAGTTCGGTGAGGACACTACGGGAGAAAAATGGACGCTTCAAGACAGACTTGATCCGACTAAGGCAGTGCCGTTTGCGGCATATTTAATTTCACAGTCGCTTATCAGATATGATTGTGATTATATGAAAATGATTCAGTCTTATAACTTCGGACAAACCGTGCTTGACAGAATAATTGCGGCGAAGGGTGACGATTGGCTTTCGGAACGCGTCAATGCCGCGCAGTATGCGACAAATTGGCCGTACAATACTTACGGTGACGCGCAGTACATAGAACACGTTATGAGATATTATCATAATGATATTGATTACATAGGTGCAAAGGTAAGAATAGACGGTAAATTGCTTGCGTTTGACGACCAGTATCCGTTGCTTGAAACCATTGACGGTGAAACGTATACAATGATACCCGTAAGAGGTATATCAGAGGCTCTCAATGCAAAAGTAGATTGGGACGGTGACAAGCAGGAGATTACGGTTAAAAAGGGCGGCGACAAAGTCGTGATGTATCTTGACAGTGATGTTGCGTACATAAATGATACACCGATAACGCTTGATGCACCCGCAACGCTTATGAACAACAGAACAATGGTTCCGCTTAGATTTGTCATGGAAGCATTTAATGTTACTGTTGATTGGAACGGTGACACAAGAACTGTTGAAATAACAAAATAAAAGTTAGTGAATATGTACAAAAAAGTATCGTTTGATTTTTATAATCTGACGGTACTTTTTTTGTTATCTTTATATGATAATGTGGTATATATGTAATATACGAGGCTATAGCAAAGGACATACAAATTGATTAGTAGCCAAATAAAATGAACGAAAAATATTATATTAGGAGGGTCAATCAAATGAAAACGTATTCAATGGACGCAATTCGGAACATCGCTGTTATGGGACACGGTAAATGCGGTAAGACAACGCTTACAGAGGCAATGCTGTTCAATGCGAAAATGACTGACAGAATGGGCAAAGTAGCTGACGGCAACACTGTAACGGACTATGACGGTGAAGAAATCAAAAGACAATTCAGTATTTCAACCGCTCTTGCAACGGTAGAGTGGAAAGATATGAAGTACAATATGATAGACACACCGGGCTTTTTTGATTTTGTCGGTGACGTTAAAGAGGGTATCCGTGCGGCGGATTCGGCACTTATTGTATTGAGCGGAAGAAGCGGTGTAAGCGTCGGTACGGAGAACGTGTTCAGATACGCAAAACAAAGAGGTGTGCCGATTATGTTCTTTGTCAACAAAATTGATGATGACAGAGCGGATTATCAAAAAACTCTTGAGGAAATGAAAGAAAAGTTCGGAAAATCAGTAACTCCGTTCGTTTATCCGATAAGAGAGGGTGACGAATTCAAAGGCTTTGTCGATATTGTCGATATGACGGCAAGAAGATACGAAGGACAGGACAGAGTGGATATTCCTGTACCCGACGGTATGGCGGAAATTGTCGCACCGCTTAGAGAAATGATTATGGAGGCTGTTGCCGAAACCGATGAGGCACTTATGGTTAAGTATTTCAACGGTGAAGAATTTACTTTTGACGAAATTAAGCAAGCTATAAGAAAAGGTGTTAAGGACGGTGTTATTTATCCTGTATACTGTGGCAGCGGTCAGGATAATATCGGTGTGCGTTCGCTTATGGACGGTATGGGTAAGTATTTGCCTGCTCCGTCGGAAATTGAGGAAATAGCGAGAGTTGCCGATACAGGTGAGCCTGTTGAGCTTGTACAGAGTGAAACGGAAACAACGGCGGCGGTTGTATTTAAAACAATCGCAGACCCTTATGTTGGTAAGATGTCGTTGTTCAGAGTTTATTCCGGTGAGGTAAAGGGTGACAGCACGCTTTACAATCCGAACAAGGACGTAAACGAAAAGATAGGCAAGGTATTTAATCTTTGCGGTAAAAAACAGCTTGACGCAAAGTCGATAAAAGCCGGTGACATCGGCGCGGTTGCAAAACTTGAAAGCACAAAAACAGGTGATACATTATGTGAAAAGGGTAAGAATATCATACTTACCGGTATTGAATTTCCGCAGCCTGTTTTGTCTATGGCGATTAAACCGCAGACAAAGGGTGATGAAGAAAAGATTATAAGCGGTCTTAACAAGCTTATGGAGGAGGATCCGACATTCACAATTACGAACAATACCGAAACAAAACAGACTCTTATAAACGGTCAGGGCGAACAGCATATTGATGTTATTATAAGCAAATTAAAATCAAAATACGGCGTCGGCGCAGTTTTGGAAGACCCTATTGTTCCGTATCGCGAAACAATCAAGGGCAAGGCTACCGTTGAAGGCAAGCACAAGAAACAATCGGGCGGTCACGGTCAGTACGGTCATGTTAAGATTGAATTTGAACCGGGTGTGTCGGAAGATATGATTTTTGAAGAAAAAGTATTCGGCGGTTCTGTGCCTAAAAACTATTTCCCTGCCGTTGAAAAAGGCTTGCGTGATTCGTGCCGGAAAGGTGTGCTTGCAGGTTATCCCGTTGTGAACTTGAAAGCCACATTACTTGACGGTTCGTATCACCCTGTAGATTCATCGGAAATGGCATTTAAGACGGCGGCGGCTATTGCGTACAAAGAGGGTTTGAAACAGGCTAACCCTGTCTTGCTTGAGCCTATCGGCTACTTGAAAGTATATATTCCTGAAAATATTATGGGCGATATTATCGGTGATATTAATAAACGCCGCGGCCAGATTATGGGTATGGGCGAAAGCGATAAAGAGGGACTTAATATGGTTGAGGCTGAAGTGCCTATGTCCGAAATGTTCCGTTATGCGACCGACTTGCGTTCTATGAGTCAGGGCAGAGGTATGTTCTCGTTTGAATTTACCCGTTACGAGCAAGCTCCGTCAAATGTTGCCGAAAAAGTTATACAAAGCTCAAAAAATAAAGAGTAATCAAGCAAAAAACTCCTTTTTGTCATATGATTAAAATATGTTTAGTTAATTTTACTAAAGAATAAAAAGTATTTTTGTGAATTATACGACTAACAATTTGTATTTAAATATGTTATCATATATATATCAAAAAGATGTATTATAAAGATAACAATACACTTAAACAAGCAGAATAAATGAAATCTGGTTTATTTTGTATAAAAATTTTTCTTGGACGAGAGGGGAACAATTAATTATGGCAGATTTACAATTAAAACACATTTACAAAAGATATGCAGGCGGCGTTACTGCTGTAAGTGACTTTACACTTGACATTGACGATAAGGAATTCATCATCCTTGTAGGTCCTTCAGGTTGTGGTAAGTCAACAACTCTAAGAATGGTTGCCGGTCTTGAAGAAATTTCAGAAGGTGAACTTTATATAGGCGGACGTCTTGTAAACGACGTTGCTCCTAAAGACAGAGATATTGCAATGGTTTTCCAAAACTACGCTCTATATCCTCATATGACAGTATTTGAAAATATGGCATTTGGTCTAAAGCTTAGAAAAACTCCAAAGGACGAAATCAAGAAGCGTGTTACAGAAGCTGCAAAGATTCTTGACATTGAGCATCTACTCGACAGAAAGCCAAAGGCTCTTTCAGGCGGTCAAAGACAGCGTGTTGCTATGGGACGTGCAATCGTTCGTAATCCTAAGGTATTCCTTATGGACGAACCTCTATCAAACCTTGATGCAAAGCTAAGAGTTGCAATGAGAACTGAAATTAAGAAGTTACATAACAAACTTCAAACAACATTTATGTACGTTACTCATGACCAGACAGAGGCTATGACAATGGGTACTCGTATCGTTGTTATGAAGGACGGTGTTATTCAACAAGTTGATACACCTGCTAACCTTTATACAAAGCCTGATAACGTATTCGTTGCAGGATTTATCGGTTCACCGCAAATGAACTTCGTTACTGCTACACTATCAAAGGAAAACGGCAGCGTATACGCATCATTTGGCGATAACAAGATTATGATTCCTAACGGTAAGGTTACACCTGAACTTGAAGGTTATATCGGTAAGGAAGTAATCGTTGGTATCAGACCTGAAGATATTCACGATGACGAGGCATTCATTTCAAGCAGACCTGAGGCTGTATGTAATGCATACGTTGAAGTTACTGAAATGATGGGTGCTGAAACATATTTGTATCTTGAACTTGCAGGTGAACAGTTCACAGCAAGAGTTAATCAACGTTCAACAGCTAAGATTGGTGATACAATCAAGGTTGCATTTGAAACAAACAAAATTCATATCTTTGATAAGGATACAGAAATGGCTATCGTTCACTAATTCGATTAGACAATTTAATTGTAGACAAAACCCATATGGGTTTTGTCTACTTTGCTTTTATGAGGAATTACAGAGGAAAAGGAGCTTATATTTAATGGTTTTAATGATTTTATTTTTGGTGATAGGGTTTGTGCTTTTGGTTAAAGGTGCGGATTTGTTTGTTGACGGTGCGTGTGATTTGTCGGCAAAGTTGAGAATTCCGGCATATATAGTCGGACTTACGGTAGTGGCGTTCGGAACAAGTTTGCCCGAGGCGGCGGTTAGCATAACTGCGTCACTGCAAGGCAGTAATGAAATTGCAATCGGTAATATAATCGGATCAAATATGTTTAATACGCTTGTCGTACTTGGTGCAAGTGCTTTGTTCGCACCTGTTGCTGTAAAAGGAAATATCCTAAAACGTGATTTTCCATTCTGTATCGGTATAACCGCTGTAATGATTGTGCTTTTAATGACATTAAATCATGGTGATATTGCATTGACAAGATTGGACGGTATTATACTTCTTGCATTGTTTGCGGTGTTTATGGTCGGTTCTGTTGTGATGGGTAAGAAAGAAAGTAAATTAATTGAAAGTGCGGAGGATAGCAAAAAGGCAGATTTGCCAATGTGGAAATGCCTATTGTTTATAATAATCGGCTTTGTCGGTGTTGTGGTCGGCGGTCAGCTTACTGTTAAAGGCGCAAGGGAACTTGCACTTATGGCGGGAATGAGTGAAAGAGTTGTTGGTCTTACCGTTGTGGCAATAGGTACATCACTTCCTGAACTTGTGACTTCGATTGTTGCCGCAAGAAAACAACAAAATGATATTGCGGTAGGTAACGTAATCGGCTCGAATATATTTAATTTGTTGTTCATTCTCGGAATATCGGCGACGATCGGTAAAATAGGTACTGACTTTAATGTGGTAATTGACGGTTGTGTGTTGATTGGAATATGCTTGTTTACTTATATTTTTGCACTTGCTAATAAAAAGATTAATCGCCCTTGCGGTGTAGTTATGATTTTTATGTATGTGGCATATACGGTGTATTTGTTGGTAAGATAAGGGGGATTTATGAAAAAGTATTATATAGGCGGGCTGCTGACTTTGGTTACGATTGCTTTTGCAACGGTAACTTTGGCAGTGAATAAAGATGTGATTGGTTATCGCAGATATATATATACACCGCCCACAAAAGCAGGTAGTATTGTGTTTGTTGCTTTTGCGATATACATAGCTGTTTTGTCAGTCGGTGCTTTGGTTTATGCGATTTACAGACACTTTCATAAAGACGAATAGTTGTGTAGTAGGGGCGACAGTTGGTCGCCCTTTTTGTGTGATTAAGTTTGCTATCGTTTATGAGAATTTCGGAGTGGCGACCGGTGGTCGCCCGTTTGCGTGATTGGAGTTCGCTGTTGCTTGAGTGGAACGTGTTTATGGGCGACCATTGGTCGCCTATTTGTGTGATTGAAATTCAATAGAAAGCCACCCCCTCAGTCGACAGTGTCGACAGCTCCCCTCAAGGGGAGCCTTACGGAATGTGGCGGAAAATAAAAAGCCTCCCATTGAGGGGAGGTGGCACGAGGAACGAGTGACGGAGGGGTGGCTACTTGCAAAATCAAAAATAAAATATGGCTACATACAAAATTGCAAACAAATGCGGTGGTGCTGTTATCTGAAAATTTGCAAACAAAAAGGCAGTCAATCGACTGCCTTTAAATTAACCTAAAATTTTACCTTCAAACTCAACACGCTTCTTAACTGTCTGCATAACATTGTCAAACTGCTGCGGAGTAAGTGATTGAGCACCGTCGCACAATGCTTTCTTTGGATTATTATGAACTTCAATCATAATACCGTCTGCACCTACTGCGATAGCCGCTTTTGTAAGCGATTCAACCATCCACGGCAAACCTGTTGCGTGACTTGGGTCAACGATTACAGGCAAGTGTGAAATTGACTTTAGTGCCGGTATTGCCGAAAGGTCAAGAGTATTTCTTGTGAATGTTTCGTAAGTTCTGATACCTCTTTCGCAGAAAATAACCTGTTCGTTACCGCCTGCCATAATGTATTCCGCACTCATAACCCATTCTTCGATTGTGCTTGAAAGACCACGCTTTAAAAGTATAGGCTTATTGCATTTACCAAGTTCCTTTAAAAGTTCAAAGTTCTGCATATTTCTTGCACCGACTTGAATTATATCAACATCTTCAAACAAATCAAGATGTGCCTGATTCATAATTTCTGTAACTATCGGAAGTCCTGTTGCCTTCTTTGCCTCAAGAAGAATTTTAAGACCTTCGTCATGAAGTCCTTGGAATGAATAAGGTGATGTTCTCGGCTTGAATGCACCGCCTCTTAAAAATGAAGCACCGCTCTTTTTAACTGCTTCGGCTGTTTCTGTCATTTGCGGAACTGTTTCTACCGAACAAGGACCTGCAATGACGCTGAAATGACCTTCACCTACTGTTCTGCCGGCAATGTTGAAAATACTGTTATCCGGGTGGAACTTGCGGTTTGCAAGCTTGAACGGCTCGGAAACTCTCTTAACGTCTGCGACTACGTCGATAGTCTTTAAATCGTCTGTGTCAAGAGTTGAAGTATCACCGATAATACCAACTATTGCGGAATTTTCGCCCTTACTGTAATGATGGTCAAAGCCCATCTCCTCCAGTTGCTTTAAAAGTGCGTTTACCTCGTTTTGTTCTGCGTTTTGTTTTAGAATTACAATCATTTTTCATATCTCCTTTTCTACCATACTACATCTTACCGACGATTGTATATCGGCAAGCAACAACCAACGTGGTTGCTTATCACATTTTACTACTATTTTTGACATATGTCAAGAGGTGTGATAAAATAAGGTTATATCTACTGAATGGAGAATTATATGGAAGAAAAATTTATGAAAGAGGCACTGAAGCAAGCAAAAAAAGCCGCGTCAATCGGTGAAACTCCAATCGGTGCGGTTATAGTGCGTGACGGTGAGATTATCGCAAGAGGGTACAACAAGCGTGAAACCAAGAAAAACGCATTACTTCACGCCGAAATTATAGCGATAAACAAGGCTTGCAAAAAACTCGGCGGTTGGAGATTACCGCGATGTGAAATGTATGTGACGCTTGAGCCTTGTCCGATGTGTGCAGGGGCGATTATTAATTCACGCATTGAAAATGTGTATTTCGGTGCGTATGACAAAAAGTCCGGTTGTGCCGGTTCGGTTATCAATTTATTTGAAAGCGGTATGTTCAATCACAATGTCAATGTGATGGGCGGTATAACGGAAGATAAATGTGCAAGCATATTGACTGAATTTTTTAGAGAGTTAAGAAAAAAGAAATAGACTGTTTTTTATATTGCAATTTATTTACAGATGTAATATAATAAATTTTAAGGGGTGATTTTTAATGAAAATAAGAAAAATTATATCAGCTATACTTACTATGTCTGTTATGTCGGCTTGCATAATACCTATTGCAAAAGCGGACGGATTGTATTCGGAAAAATTCGATATGACGAAAGTAAAAGCAGACAAGACGGACGGTGTTACGAAAGAAGTGGAAGTGCCTGACGGTGACTACACTGTAACGGTAACAACAGGCGGAAAAACAGAAACAAATGCGAATATTTATATAAACGGCGGTGAACGTGTAAGAGCGTACACGCTTGAGGCAGGCAAAACACAGGAAAATGAACAGCCTGTTGTGCCGAAAAACGGAAAAATCACTGTACAGGTTAAGGGTGACAACCCTAACGTGACGGAAATAGAAATAGAACAGTTACCGACACGGGAAAAAGCCGAAAAACCTACTATATATATTGCAGGTGATTCAACGGCACAAACTTACAACTATACAAAGGTATACCCTCAAACAGGTTGGGGACAAGTTTTTGCCGATTATTTTAATGACGATATAATTATTGAAAACCGTGCAATGGGCGGAAGAAGTTCAAAGAGTTATGACAACGACGGCAGACTTGACAGAATACTTACAGAAATGCACCCGGGTGACTATGTGTTTATTCAGTTCGGTATAAATGACGGTGCTGAAAATAAGCCGGAAAGATACATAAGCGTTGAGGACTACAAAAAGTTGATTACAGACAAGTATATCGGTGAGGTTGAAAAACGCGGCGGAACACCTGTGCTTATGACTGCAAATGCGGCTGCTTGGTGGGACGAAGAAAACAACTGTTTTATGGAGTCGCGAAAAGATTACGCCGACCCTACGCGTGAAATCGCCGAAGAAACAGGTTGCAAATTTATTGATGAAAATAAAATTGTGACAGACGCGTGGAACAGTATGAGTAAGAACCGCGTTTTGTCGGGTTATTTTGTATGTGAACCGCTTGAAAGTAAGGCTTATCCGTCAGGCACGAACGACACCACCCATATGAAAGCCAAAGGCGCAAAGAGAGTTGCAAAGCTTATTGCGGATGCAATTCCGGAAAATGTGCCTGAACTGGCAAAGTATTTAAAGGGTGACGAAACATTTACGGATATACAAGGTCATTGGGCGGAAAATGTTATAAAAACACTTGCCGAGAGTGACAAAATATCGGGAGTCGGTGACGGAAAGTTTAATCCCGACGGAACTGTAACGCGTGCGGAATTTTTGAAGATGGCAATGGATTCGTTTGGTATAGTCGGTCACGCATATCGTGACGGCGAATGCCTTGACGCAACAAATGATGATTGGTATTGCTACTATTTGCAGGGGGCGTTGGATAAGGATATTATTCCTGAAGAAATGATTGAGAACTGCAACGTTACAAAAGTTACTAAAACTCTTGCAGAAGCAACAGATGATAAAAAGGCGGTTACGACTGACGTAAACGTTTATACAGGTAAGTTTGACGGAGATAAGCCGATTACTCGTGAAGAAATGGCTGCGATTGCGGTTCGTTGCAAAAATTATAAAATGAGAAGATTGACAGACTGGGACAATGAAAGACGTTATCCTATTTTTTCGTTTAAGGACAGTGATGAAATTGACGAAAAATATATAAGTGATGTAGTAGAAGCTTATAATCTGAACTATATAGACGGTATGGAGGACGGTCGCTTTGCACCGAAAGAGAATTTGACGCGTGCACAGGCGGCGGTTGTAATGAATAATTTAAAATAGGAGAAATAGGAATGAATATAAAGAAAGTAGTCGCAGCGGCATTAATATTGTCGTCAATGACGGCGGTATCGGCAAGTGCGGCTGAATTTAACGATATCAAAGGTCATTGGGCGGAAGATGTTATAAATGAACTTGCCGACAAAGATATTATACACGGTGTTTCGGATACAGAATTTAATCCGGACGGAACTGTAACGCGTGCAGAGTTTTTGAAGATGGCTTTGGGTACAGTCGGTATTGCCGACGTGCCGTACAGGAGCGGCGAATGTCTTGATGTTACCGCATCCGATTGGTACGGAGGTTGTGTGCAAAGTGCACTCGACAAAGGCTTGATACCTGAAAATATGATTGGCAACTATGCCGCAAAGATAACAGACGGCAAGGCTATTTACAGTGGCTTTTTTGACGGCGATAAGCCGATAAAACGTGAAGAAATGGCATATATGGTTTATATGCTGTATCAATACAGTTGTGATGAGGAGGAGTCCTATAATATACTTACTCCTGTCGATTTACAGTTTGATGATGTAAGCCAAATATCGCAATGGGCATTGGACGGCGTCAGATATGCGTATACAAACGGCTTAATATCGGGTATGGACGACGATACGTTCAGACCGCAGCAAACCGCAACTCGTGCACAGGCTGCGTCTATTATAAGCAGATTACTTGATAAAACGGAATAGAGGTGTAAGAAATGTTTAGCAAAAAAACAATCAGAATTATTTGTCTTGTTACCGCAATAGCTATGGTTGTACCTATTTGTATAGGTATTATCAGTATGTTTGCAGGTGTTAATTAATGTTTAAGGAGAAGTACATATGAAGAAAAAAATCATATGGTTATTTTATTTGTTGTTTGCAATATGTTTTACTTTTACTGCAATAAATATAATATTGCATAATACATATTATAAAGCATTGCACTTGATTTGTGTTACAACAATATGCTTAGTCGGGTTGACAATAATATATAAAAACCTTTCCAAAAACGAGAAATTCATTGAGAAAAATTATAATAAGATACTTATCTCATTTGGTATAGGTATGTTTATAATAGAGATTGTATTGGGAATTGCATTAAGGTATGATCCGTTGTGGGATGTTGGCGCGATACATAAAGGTGCTATTGAATGGGTTGAAACAGGGACGTTTGAAAATTATTATGAATATTTCTATAGATTTCCTAACAATCTTGCGGCAATGGCATTTTTGCATTTATTTTTCAAAATTGCATCAATATTTGGAATTAAAGACTATTTTGCGGTTTCTGTCGTAATAAACAGTATTATGGTAAGCTGTACAACAGTAATAGTATCACTGATTTGCAAGAAAATAGCTGATGTAAAACATGCCGTTTTTGCATTGGTACTGTTTGGATTCAGTGTGCAATTCTATTTTTTGGGCGGTGCTGTGTATACTGATATGCTTTCTGTTATGTTTCCGGTATTATTTTTCTATTTATATCTGAACTCTAAAGAACAATCGGGAAAAAGAAAAATAATTACATATATATTAATGGGACTGACAATTACAATAGGAAGTTTGAATAAATTCACTGTAATAATAATTGCTATAGCAGTAGGCATTGATTTGCTCATAAACAGAAAATTCAAGGAGTTTACGAAAATTCTTGTCAGCGTAGTGAGTATTATGATGATATTTAATGTAACATTTAATTTATATATGTATTCTTCTCATTTGGACAGACAAACGGCTAAGGGTGAAAATACACCGTATAATCATTGGGTCATGATGGGGCTTAAAGGTGATGGTGTATATAATCCTGAGGATTATGAGTTTACAAGGAAATATGATTACGATGAAAACAGAAACAGTAAGATAAATAAAGAGATTTTCGATAGAATAAAAAAATTGGGCTTTTGTGGTGTATTTGATTTGGCAATGACAAAATCAACAGCAGATTTCGGAAACGGAACATATGGTGCTGAAGATTTTTATAATTGTAATCCTCAAACCAATACAAAGTTGCATGATTGGATTTTGCCCGAGGGGAAGAATTATAAAAAGTATGCAACATATGCAACATCAATGCATATTGCAATATTAATTTTGATGTTAACTGCTGCATGGGGATTTGTATGCTCTGATGATGAAAAACGTAAAAAGATGTTTTCATTGTATTTGACGATATTTGGAGTATATTTGTTTTTGCTTTGCTGGGAAACAAACCGAAGATATTTTTCAAATTTCGCACCTGTAATATTTATTTGCGGAACTTTGGGTATTGATAAATTTATAGAGGTTTGTTTGAAAACTAAAGAAAAAATTAAATGTGGTTTAAAATAGGCTGATAAAGGAACTGTAACGATTTGTTACAGTTCTTTTTTTGTTGTAATCGACGCAAATAGTGTATGTAATAAGAAATAATCCACAATATATAGTACAATGAAAAAAAGTTCAAAAAAAATGAAAAAAAGTGTTGACAAAAGGGGTAATAGAGTGTATAATAATCAAGTCGTCAGTTGAGAGGGCTAAAGAACACGGAGAAGAGAAGTGTTCGGGTTGAGAAGAAGTTAAAAACTTTTTCAAAAAACTTTTAAAAAAGTCTTGACAAACTGAAAACGATGTGATAGAATAAACAAGCTGTCGCAAGAGAGCATGTACATTGAAAGATAAATAGTGCAGGTTTTATGTCAAACATTTGCTTTGCAAATGTAAAACTATTGAGTTTTTTATGACAGAAATTCGGATAAAAATTACGAAGAGAAGTCAGTTAGTAATTAGAGCTAACAAACAATCGAGTATATAAGAGCGAAAGCTTAAATATAACCATTTAAACGAGAGTTTGATCCTGGCTCAGGACGAACGCTGGCGGCGTGCCTAACACATGCAAG